>Ga0180215_1004010_pt1 | contig 13418 bp, 21 predicted proteins | sample eDN3rd37CBELigBY_FD_128871 | JGI IMG/M metagenome (GOLD analysis project Ga0180215, IMG submission 128871) | Enriched backyard soil microbial communities from Emeryville, California, USA - eDNA 3rd pass 37_C BE-Lig BY (version 2) (version 2) | ecosystem: Environmental > Terrestrial > Soil >...
ACCTTGCGCGGCGCCTTCAATAATGCCGGGCAAGTCCAGCAGCTGGATTTGCGCGCCGTTGTACTGTGACCGAGCGCGCGCCCGCTCACCCGCTTCTGCCGGGTCAGCATACCAAGAAAAGCTACGTCAATGCTGTTTGCGGCAGGACGCACGTGAATTTTGCCGGGGATGCAGGTCAGGGTGGTGAACTCGTAGCTGGCGGCGACGCTTTCTGTGCTCGTCACTTTGCTGAGCAGCGTCGACTTGCCGACGGACGGAAAGCCGATGAGCGCGACGCGGGCGTCGCCCGAGCGCATGACATCAAACCCTTCGCCCTGGTCGCCGCCGCGTCGCCCCAAGGAAAGGCCCCGTACTGTTAACTGCTGCGGCAGGAGACAGAAATACCAAGTGGTAGCCGTCTCTGCCGTGCCTTGCCGCCGGCACCACCCTTGGACGGCTCCAGCAGCTGCTGGCGGTACTTGGCAAGCTTCGCCTTGAGCAGGCCTAGGTGGTACTCGGTGGCTGAGCGCGACGCCACGTGTTCTCGACCGCACCCAGCGCCATCCCAGGTCAGTCCGCCTGCTGCGCACTGTCGACACGACCAGCCTGGTAAGGCGCACCCTTGTTCTTCTGGGTGCGCGCCATCTCGCGCTCAATGTCGGCGATCTTTTCCAAGATACCCATGATTGCGGCGCCCAACGTCGGGCCTAGCGCTGTGAGCGTATGTGCCAAACAAATCTACCTGCTCCAGCGGTAGCGCCCGGCTTCCACGACATGGGTCTCTTGTCTGTGGTCGGCAGCTTCTGTGGCAATTGCGTCTTCGTTGGTCTCCTTCTCGTCGCTTATCTTCGCCTGTCTTCGTCGTCGTCCCGCTGGATCGTCCTCTGCGTCGTCGTCCTCTGGCGTGGTCGTTTCGTCGAGCCGCCGACGGTCCTCCTCGTCGTCCTTTCATATGGCATCCTGCTCGGTGGCCTCCCGTTCTTCTGTCTGCCGTACGTGTCAGAATTTTCGCGCCATTTTTCTTGTGCGATGTCGGCCGACGACACCAGCCGGCGTGCGCGCCGCAGCCACTTGCTGCAGCACTGTGGTCTAGGGTCAACGCGGAGACAGAGCCTGTTGGGACGGGCAGACAAGCAGCCCCCTGCCCAGCGGTCAGGGGCGTGTCGGGACTGCGCAGCAAGTGGGCAGGGACTAGGACAACCGCACCAGCAAGTCAGAATCTCCATCCAGCACCGCACTGCTCACAGCTGTCTAACGGCCTGCCGGACGCCGCAAGGCGGGCGAGAACCGCACAAGCAGCGGCAGTGCACCCCGTTCGACCTGCGCGGCTGTCGCGCAGCGTGTGCCGGGCTGCCATGGCCACCACCGAGGTTTGCCCGGCACCACGATGCTTAGCCCTATAAAGCGAGACGCTGACCACTACCGTGTGCCCTGCCTGCTCGGAGCTCGCACGGTATTGCGGAAGCAGGAGGCGACGGAGGTGATAATGCAACACCTCGTCGACCAGCTGGTTGCCACCGTCGTCGAGGAGCGTACGACTGCGCCGACCGTGACTGCTGTTCCTCTATGCATTCACTAACGTCGGTACGGTCCATTAGGTGACCCGCCGTCCCTGCTGTCCAGTGCCCAACGGGCCGCAGTATGAGTTTAGACCACCGCTCATGCGATCGGCCCCGGCAACGTCGGGCCCAGGCGCAGAGTTGCGTCCGACGGGCGCCCGGCCAGTCTTTCGTCCGCCGGGCTACCGGCCCCAGGCCGTCCGCTATGAGCCGCCCAAGCAAGTGCGGGCGTCGGTGCGAGAGCGCGTCGGCGTGCGCTGATCCAGCGATACCATCTTGTGGAAACCGCTAACCCTGCGTCCCCACCTAGAACGGCGATGGTGCATTGGATTACCTCACAGGCGCCAGCATCAAGCAGCCCGTCCGCGGCGGAGGTGACGCAACAACAGCTGGAAATGCTGCTGGGCATGGTTGCCCCGACGCTGCCGCAGCCGCGGCCGTCGCCGGCGAGCACCGCACGGCCCATGGCTGCGGAACTGGCCCCAAACGCGCAGCCCCATACAGTGGCCGCGTCCTTCTTCGACCTGGGTGCGCTCCTGGACAACACAGGCCAGCTGACCCTGGGCAGCTCCGTTTCGCCGGTGCTGGCCGCCGTGCAGTCGGTTAGGCCGCCCAACGCCGCTTCCGAATCGCCGCTCGCGCCGCCCGCCGCGGTCGCGTCGAGCCCGCGACTACCCGAGCTCGCGACCGCCCCAATGGCAAGGTCAGACGACCCGACGATGAGCAGCTCGACGCCATCTCCGGCGCCCTCACCGAACGTGCGGCCAACCGGCGGCGCAGCCTCGCCAGGGCGGCCGCGGCCTCCCGCGTCGGCACCCAGGTCGTCTGCTGCAATGGCCGCTGCCTTGGCGGACTTTGGGGACCACGACGTACCGCTGGAGTTTTTTATGTCGGCGCCACCCAAGCCACCCACGCCGACGCCGCTGCACCCGCTGCGGCCGCTCTACTCGCCCGGCGGGGTGCCTCAACCGGCAGCAGTGCCGGTGCCGGTCGCGCCGGCAGCCGCCGCTATCAAGAGCGCGAGCGCATGGACCAAGCCAGTACCCAACGGACTGGCGCCGCCCGCTGCCACTCCGCCAGCAGCCTCGTCACCGGCACTGCCTCTGGCGGAGGCAAAGACGGGAGCCACTACAGGCGTGCCCGCATCGGCTGGCCCGTCGCGTGGCGGCCGCGGCCTTGGGCGGGCTGCCCACGCGGCTGCGCCCCCACCGGAGCCGGCTTATGCGGACGATGAGGAGGTAGTGCCCAACATTCGCGGTAAGCACACGGCCAACAAGGCTGCCGCTGGTGCTGCACCTTCGCGACGCGCACCTGCCAAGGCGGCGACCGCCTCTCAGAGCGCCCCCCGGCCAGCCGCGGCCGCACCAAGCGCACCCAAGGCGGCCGCGGGGCCCTCTGCGGCCTCTGCCGCCGCCCCGGCGTCGGCAAAGCCCACGCCAATGGTCGCCGCGTTCGGGGACGCGCCTCGACCGGGCGGGCCCTCAGCGCGCGAGCGGGTGGCGAAGCGGCCCGCGACGGAGCACCCGCGGGTGGTGGAGCTGCGCCGCGAGGTGAACCCGAGGGCACCGCCGCCTCTGCCGGACAAGTCGCGAATGTTCGTCATCAAGTCGTTCAGTGAGGACGACGTACACAAGTCTGTCAAGTACGGCATCTGGGCGAGCACCGACCAGGGCAACCGTCGGCTGGACAAGGCGTACCGTGAAACGAACGGCGCCGCGCCAGTGTACCTTTTCTTTTCAGTGAACGGCTCGGGTTACTTCGTCGGCATGGCGCAGATGGTGTCCCCCGTCGACTACAACAGCAATAGCACCGTGTGGGCCCAGGTGCGCAGGAGCCGCTAATTACAGGGTGTGCCGGGAGTTTGACGCTCGTGGATGGTGGATTGACGGTAACCTGATTCTGCCTGTGTGATGTTGGGGGTGTGCGGGAGGTGCAGGACAAATGGAAAGGCGTGTTCCAGGTGAAGTGGATCTACATCAAAGACATTGGCAACCAGAGGTTGCGGCACATCACGATGCCGAACAACGAAAACAAGCCGGTGACCAACAGTCGCGACACACAGGAGATCCTTTTGGAGCCCGGCCGGCAGCTGCTGCAAGTCTTTGGCTCCTTTCAGGAGCGCTCCAGCCTGCTAGACGAGTTCAGCCCGTACGAACGTTTGGAGGAGTTACGCACCGGTGGCAAGCCGGTGGCGCCCATACAACCTGCGCCACCCAGGGCGGCGCCCGCATCCAGGGCATCGGCCCCCAAAGCGGAGGTCAAGCTAGTGCCCCCTGCCGAGGAGGAACTGTGGTAATACTTCATTAAATTTTGTTAGACACAGCTATTGTACAGTGCAAATAATGGTACAGCTCTTTACAGCGCCCGTTAATAATTCACTCACGACACCTTACGCCGCCGACAGGGTCCGGCCCCGCAAATGCGCCGAGAGCTGGACCATGCGCTCATCTGTAACGATATACCAGGATCAAATCCACAGTTAAGATTAGCTGCGTCGATGCGCAGTTAATGGCAAAGGTCGAGTGCGTACCGAGCAGACGCATGCGCTGCTCGACGGCCGCCTCCCGCGCGGCGACGGCGCGCTCGCGCTCCTCAAGTGCGAGCTCCAGATCCCGCAAGTGGTCCTCCTTCTTCTTGAGAGCCAAATAGCTGCCGGCGGCAGGCGAGGGAACGCATAGATAGCACTAGTCCGCGTGAGAACCGTCGTGTCCAAACCACTGACGGGATCGATCGGATATGATCGTACTGCTGCTGCACTTTGCGTTCGCGCAGGTGAAGCTTGATCTGCGGCACCTGCATGAGCTCGTCCACGTCCGGGCGCTTGGCCGGCTGTGCATCCACGCGGCTCCATCACAGTTATGGGCAACACTGATCTTAACCTCCATTGATACCAGGCGGAACTATCCATGGCGAACGTACGTCCAGTTCCAGCATACGGCGGACGAGGTTGTTGATATCGTCTGAGAAGCACGGCGGCAGCCGGCTCACCTTGCCCATGACAATCTTGGCATGCAGTTGTTGCAGGTTCGGGGCGTTGAACGGCGGCCTGGGCGTAACGAAGTACAGCGGCTGGATTAGGCCCTGTCCCGTGAGCATTGACCAAACGTTTGCTGCCGGTATCGCGCAAATAAGCCGTGGCTCAACACGTACGTGAGCGCACACATCTCGTAGAGCAGGCAACCGAGCGACCAAATATCCGACTTTTCGTTGTAACACTGTTGCTGCACTTGTTCCTGGGTGTCGCGTGCGATGAAACCGGAGGAACCAGCTGCATTTAATCCAGTGTGTGAGCATGCTTGACCATGTGTGACACAACCGAGCGGGCGGGACTACGCCGTACGGGCGACATGTAAAAAGGAGTGCCGAGGAAGGTCTGCGCAAAGTTGTGCTTGCTGCCCAGCACGCGGGACAGGCCAAAGTCGCCGAGCTTGACGTTCTGCTGGCTGTCCATGAGGATGTTGTCAGGTTTGATGTCGCGGTGTAGAATGACGCCGCCTTCGTGTCGGTGGCACGCGTGGAGCGCCAGCACAATCTGCGAGAAAATGCGCCACGCGGCCTCTTCTTCCATGTATTTGCTGAGGAGAAGGTGCGAGCACAGTTGCTGTACGGGAGATTCGGTCAGCATAGAGTCAGACTGCCCCTTGGACACCGTCAGGCAGCTCAGCACGCACCGCTCCTGCCGCAGCTTTTTGAGCACGCTGGTGAGGTCGCCACCATCGCAGTACTCCATCACGATGTACAGCTTCATGTTCTCCTTGTCGATCACGCGCTCATAGTAGCGCACAACGTTGGTGTGCCGCAGGTCGCGGAGAATGTTCACCTCGGCCACCAGCTGCATTTTTTCCTTCTCGCCCATGGTGGCATAGTTGATTTCTTTCCACGCCAGCAGCTGTGACGGAGAGCGAAACTAGGGAGAGAAAGGTCAGGCGGGTTAGCCCACGATCGTTCTGCTGAAACCGAATGCAGCGCGGCCGCACCTTGCCGTCACTTCGTCGCCGAATCTTGCAGATGAGGCCGAACGAGCCACGGCCAATCTCGCCCACGACCTCGTAGTTCTCCATGGTGGTGTCCAGTTTCTTAGGTCAACGGCCGCCAGCAAAGCGGCCTCCCAAGTGGTGGCTGGTGTTCTTGGCGGAGTCACGAGTTCCGGGGGTGGCCGAGCCGCAAGCGTTTGTCCTTGGTCCTCGTAGTCTTTGTTGCATGCGTTCTTCTTCTTCTTCCTCTTCCTCTTCTTCTTCTTCTTCTTCTTCTTCGTCGTCGTCGTCGTCGTCCGCCGCGTGTCTGGAGGAAGAGCGAGAGTGACCGTTACAAAAAATTTTGAATTTTGGCCACGTGGACACCCGCCTCTTATAACGTCACAACATGACGTAATGGCCACGTGGCTCGAGACGACACAGGACAGTGATGACGGCGAAGGTTGCTTGAGCGGCCGCCAAACTACAGCTGCTGCTACATGTCTTGTCAGCAACGTGCTGAAGTCTCTTGCTAGACTTCTCGCTAGACCTCTAGTTAGAGCTCTGGTGTCTTTGGGGTCGCCGTGCACCATGACAGAGTACGGACCACAGCTGCCGCCGGGCCTCCGCCGGCCAGCACCCACCGACGACGACGACGCGGCGGCGGCGCCGGCCGGCGAGGTGGGGCCGCAGCTGCCGCCCGAGTTGCGGCAGCCGGCGCCGGCGGAAGATACGGCAGATACGCACGACGAATTTGGGCCGCAGATGCCGCCCGAGTTGCGGCGACCGCAGGCCGCCAAGGAGGATAGTAACACCTTCGGTACGGAAAAGGCGGAGCCACACTCATTTTCTAAAGCGCTTCCGGTTGCTCATTATCTCACTGCCATGATGCGACGCGTATTTGACACACAGGGCCGGCCCTACCGCCCGAGCTCGCGGCGCAGCGTGGCGGCCGCGAGAGTGCCGCCAGCAGCAACGCAGCACCGCGTACTGCGATTGGGCCTTCCCTGCCGTCGTGGCTGCAGCGCAAGGACCTGGCCGCCCGCGCGAACGACGACGACGAGGTGGTCGGCCCCCTGCCGCCCCCGGCCGGGGGGAACAGTGGCGATGACGACCGCCACGAGCGCGAGCGGGTGGTGCGCGAGTTTGAAGAGCGTGCATCGGGCTTCAAGAGCGCGCTGACCCACTCGGATAGCAGCGACGGCGAAACCAAGGCGACCAGCCGAGGCGAGTGGATGCTCAAGCCGCCGGAGTACGACATTGGCGGTGCGCGCGCGCACGGCACAGCCACCGAGGGACACGCCAGGGTCGACGGCTCATTGAACGCGCTCCGCACCCAAAGACGCATTTGTGAGCGTGCAGCCGCCGATCCGCTGCGCTCCCGTGGGTTCAGCCAAAAAGATGCCAAGAAGCACGACTCGTCTGCGTGGACCGAGACGCCGGCGGACCGCGCACGAAAGGCAGAGGAGGCACGGGTACGACTGCCCATGCGCATGCGAACACTACAATTCCGCCCACGTGCTCATATATTCGCTCTCTGCCACTCTGCAATTTTGAGAATGTCAGAAACGATTCGAGGCGGGCGATCGGGAGGTGGATAATTCGTCCAAGCGGCGCAAGGACGAGCCGTCGGCCGGCCCGAGCAGGGTCGACGTGCGCACCAGCAAGGAGGTCGAAGAGTACAATGTACGGGTCATAGTCGGCGGACCGCGCGATCTTGGGCCCCCTTGTTGGCGCTAAGTATCTGTACGAAGTCCCCTTGGGCGACCCTCCTGCAGAAGCAACATCGGCCCAAGTCGCTGATGGCTGAGTACCACGAAAAGTACCTGCCGTCCAAGCTGGCGGCGGCCGAGGACGTCGCGTCGCGGCAGTTCGACCGCGAGAAGGACCTCGCCGTGCGGCGCATCGACCCGAGCAAGCGGCAGCAGTTCATCCAGCAGGCGGGCAATCTGAGCTCTCGCTTTAGCCACGGCTCACGATCGACCTACTTGTGAGGCCTCATGCGTCGCGTGTACATAGGGTGTACAATTAGAAACTTTCTGTTGCGAAATGAATTTTGGTGTAGTCTAGATGCTGCATGGGGATAGAAGACGGCCATCCTCCTGGGGAGCGGGCGCACTTACCTGCATCTTCGCATCTTTTTCTCCTCCTCGTTCTGCGATGCGTCCTCATGCCCTTCGCCTTCTTGCTCGGCGACCACTTTAATCTCTTTTGTTTTGGCAACCGCATAGCCGCTTGGCCGCCGCCTCCTCGTCAACCGTCGACGGCGACACAGCGCCCACACCGTCGACGCGAAGTAAGACATATGGCACGGCAGAAAGGCCTCCAAGCGACGCTTCTCTACGGTCTGTGGCCTTGCCTTGCAGCAGTGAGATCAGCGATCGTCGCGCCAAATCTCCACTGGGGCGCGGCGTGGGGTGCGGGGAGACGTTGCACCCCACCACAAACGCCGCCGCCTTGCCCGCGTGCCGCGTCATGGAGCCGATGCGCACCGCCCTCTGGATGGTATGTCGCACGGGCACCCACCGTGGGGTTCCAACAGCGCTGCAGCATGTACCCTAACGTGCCATCGTCGCCATCGCCGCGCAGCGATTGGCCAGTTCCGCCTGATCGTCGCGCTCGGCTGCATCGCGGTCACCTCCGCCTACTGGGCCGGCATCGCCCTCGCAGGATCCGCTGACGCCTTCGTGGCCTCTCAACTGGCGCCCTACGCGTTTGCGACGTCGCTCTTTGATCTTTGGGTTCGTGAAATCGTGCGCAGAATGTCCCAGATTGCATAAACGCTGACTAGAGCGGACACGTTTTCGCTCCCTGTGCGGCGGCCCTCCCGCCCGCTCTTGTAGGCCTTTTCGCTGGGGCGGGCGCTCGTGGTTGGCGTGGGCGCGCGGCGTGTACCGTTTGCAGCCGTTGTGGTACGTTGTTGCCGCACTCTTCAATTGTTTGCTCCGCCGCGACCATTGGATTCCTCCGCCGCTCACGTTGCTCCACCACGCGCGTCCCACTCGGCGGCGGCTGAGCCGACACCTTTGATAGACGCTTGCCCTCGCCACGCTCGCGCTCGTCAGCGCCAAGGCCGCGCTTCTCCACGCCGCCGGCCCCATCAACTACGTGGTCCTCGCGCTCGCCGCGCTCGCCGCCGTCGCCGAGACCGCCAGCTGGAAGGCCGTCCTGCACCGCAAGGCGGCCATCTACGAGATCTACGCCCCCGACGTGGACGTGGACGGGCCAACGCAGGCGTACCGGCCCGCCGTTCACTCCAGCGACCCGTACAAGCAGTACGCGGGACGCCGATTTCGGCCTGCCTTTGGGACCGCACCCGCTGATTCCCACCTGCTGTTTGCCTACCACCACGCACGCAGGCCGCTGCTGGCCGGTTACGGCATCAAGACCTCGCCGCGCCTGGGCTTTGGTGGGTCGGCGTCCGTGGCGCCCGAGCTGGTCACGTCGTCGTCGCTGCCGTTCCACGCCAGCACCATGGATGCCGCGGCTGTCGATGGCGCGGCCGCCGTCCTGGGAGACGACGCGTCGTTTCACTCGGCCGTGGAGGACGCCGTTGGCGATGAAGGCGACGTCGACGCGACCTTCATTGCACAGCTTGAAGTACGGCGATTGGCGCCGACCTCAGAGCAGGTTGCACTGGGAAAGCTAATGCATGGGTGAATCCAGCGGACTGGTACACATGCTTCCGCCGCGCAGAGCGCCTTGTCCACGCGTCCAACCTTCCCCGACGACCGTCAGGCCGAGCTGGAGGAAATGAAGGCGGCGTTCCCGGACCAGCCCGAGCTGCGGCTGAAGCGGTTCCTGACCGCCCGGAACTTTGACGTTGTACGTGGCAGCGGCCGAAGCAGGTTTGCCTCCAGCTGCGGCCGGCTACTGAACACTGAGCTGCATTGTCGAGTGGTGAATGGCGTGCGGTGGCGGCGCATAGGCCAAGGGCACAGCGATGCTCAAGGATCACCTGAAATGGCTCGAAGACACCGGTTTTGACAAGATCAAGTTTCCCAACGCCCCGGTGCCTATGCGGTGCGACGGAGCGGCATTCATCCCTGCCGCAGGGTGGAAGACCGGCCACTAATTCAGCAGCGGCCATGACCACTGTTCTGGGTCCTGTGCAGCGGCTTCGACTGCTTCCCGGACGGTAACGCTGAGTTGGCGGAGGACTGCTTCAAGCGGGTCGTGTACTATAACGGCTCGGTACTGCACAAGTGGACGCGCGACGGCCAGCCGCTCTCCATCTACACCTTTGTACGCAGACAGCGTTACTAGCAGGGGCTGTGCATCAGCATCTTAACTAATGCGCGCCTTTACGTGCGGCCAGGCGGAGGAAATGGCCAGGGCGCAACGGACGCCAAAGGCATCGTCCAGAACGTGACCAAGGAAGAGCTGGAAAAGGTGGCCATCGAAGCGCTCATGTTCATTACAACCGTGGTCATCCCTGAAATGGAGAAGCGGTTTGTGCCAGCCACACCGCTCACGTCTCTGATATACCTTGTAGGGCTGAAACACATGCATTTCCCCGTGATGATGGCTGCGGTAATCTGTGCAGGACCGGCCCGCAACCGCCGGCCCTCTCGGCCATTTTGGATCTGCACGGGTTGGGCTACCGCCAGTTCTACATGCCGGCCATTTTCCACCTCACGGGCCTGATTACCCTGGTCGAGCGGAACTTTCCGTACGTTCCTGGCCTGACCAGCATATTTCAGGCAACGCGCTCATGTTCAATGAAGCAACGCGCGCGATGAGCCACATTTGATACGTTTAGGGAATGTCTGGGCTTTGTCTATGTCATCAACGCACCGGCTATCTTGTGCGTACAACGGCCACAATCGCGTTTCATGGCGTCGGGTGCGCCTAACACTCCGTTCTGGTCAACACGAATGACGATCGACAGTCAAATGTTTTGGAACATTATCAAGCCGTTCATTCCCGAACGGTCACAGCACCGGTTTCGCATTTTCGGCTCCAACTTTCAGAAAGAGCTACTGGAACAGGTCGCGCCCGAGAACCTTCCTGTACGCATGACTCGCGAGCGACTGTGCTGCAGAACTCGCCGAGCACCAACGCAACCTGCTCGGTCGTGCTGCGTGCGCTCGGTTGCCTAGTCCTATCTCGGTGGCCTGTGCTGCTGCCGGTACGAGGACGGTTGCGTGCCGTACCCACGGTCGCCGGGCTACGGAAACCCGCGCAAGGACACGCGCGGCTATTGGGCGGTCACGGTGGCGCCAGGTAAGCCCACGGACCAGCCCATATCCGTCACCAAAGAAGAGATCCAGCGCGAGCTCCGCCAGCATCCGGACCGCAAGTATGGAACTGGCCCTGCTCGGCTTGGGGATCGAATCGCTTTTTTGGGAGCTGAGATCCCAACGTTTTGTTTCACGCTCAAGTACACTTTCAGGCACGTCACCATTCGCTGGACGTTTGACTGCAAGCAGCCGCAGATCCAATTCAGCGTGCTCTTCATGAAGGGTTTCAACGCCAAGTATAAGGAGGACGGCACGCCGCTGACGACGCTCGTCGCGCCAGAGGACGTGGACGCGCAGTCCAAGCCCGTACGTCATGGAACTTGGACCGCGAACGCCGTGGGTGCCAAATTCTCAACCCGGGCCCGCGCATACTACGACGTGTATGTGGCGCTGCAGGTCACCGGCCACATTCACGCGCATCAGCCGGGCACGTACATCCTGCGGTGGGAGAACGTCGTCTCCAAGAAGCCGGTCAACCTCAACTACCAGGTACACGAGTGAAACGCGAGATTGTTTGCATCCTGTACAGAACTTGTGCGTCATGATGCCGCCGCATAGATGACTTTGGTGGCCACCAGGTCTTGGATGGCGGAGTCGTCCAGCCCCAAGACCCGCTGGAGGGTGCTGGCCGTGTGCTCGCCCAGGGGCGGGCCGGCCCACTCGGTCGCGCCAGGTGTTTCGGACAGCTTGGGCACAATCGCCGGAATCTGGTAGCGCGTCAACTAACGAACAAAGGCAGCTTGCATGTAAGTGCTGCGCCACCCTGCGACAGCCAGGCCGCTGTGGCCGCACCTTGAGCGGGCGGCTGTTCGTCACAACCTGCTCAAACATGCCGCGCGCTTGATAGTGAGGGTCAGCGACCATGTCCGCCACCGAGTAGATTGGCCCGGCGGGCACAGACGCTGCCTACGGATACAGATCACGACAAACGACGGGGAAGAGTGACGGCCTCAGAAGACTGCGGGTGAATCCCACGACGGCACGGCCACAAAAGGGTACCTCCATGGCCGCCAGCACGTCGCGACTGGATCGCTCCTTCGCCCACGATCCAATGATGTCGTCGAGTTCCGCCTGATGCTTGACCCGGGCCGGGTTGCTGCAAAACTTGTCGCTCTGCGTCTGTAGCGCGAGGAGGCGCATCTCCAGGTTAGATGGTTCGTGAGTGGTGGTTTCTGCAAGGAGGCGCCATCTTTTCGCGGTTGTCGGACGAGGTCAAGCCGGCTGATGGTTTCCGCCAGGCGCTTGAAGATAGACTCGCCATTGGCGCCAATGACAACGTAGCGGCCATCCTGGCACAGGTACGTGTTGGTTGGAGCGATGCCCGTGATCGTGGAGCCCGACGGACCGCGCACTTTTCCTGCAACACACAAGCACCGCCAGCGCTGGGTACTAACCGCTCTGAGTTTGAAATAGCAAGTCGCTTTCCACCCAATGTCGGCGCCACAAGAAGCGCACCAAAACGGTCGTATTCGGGCACGATGGCTTCCATGACGTTGTAGATGGACTCATAAATGGCCGCATCTACCACTTGCCCGCATCCCGGGGCTTGTGCAACGCACAACAAAATTGGCGAAAGCGTAGACCATATGTCAGCCATGGCGGAGCGAATCCGGCACGATGCCGCAGGTCTTCTTCTGTACCAGGGATGGGGCCGCGGTCTTGCGCGCCGCTGGTGTGTTGGGACGCCGCGCTTGCGCGCGTCCGCTCCAGCAAAGCCAGCAGCACGCCAAAGGCGGCGTGGAAGCCTGCCAGGGTGTCGCCCAGCGAGATGTTGGGCCGCACGGGCGGCTGGCCCGGGAAGCCGTTCACATGGCGGAATCCACCGTAGGCTTCGCACACCGAGGCGTAGCCCGGTAGGTGCGCGTTGGGCCCGTCCTGGCCGTAGCCGGAGACGCGCGCAATGATTAGGCGCGGATTGGTCTTTTGCAGCTTCTCTGGTGGTAGTTGATCCACCGAGACGTTCGCGTCGGGCCGTGAGCATGAACAATGGTGAGATGCATGCACCAGCCAGCACCACACCTGGTCCCAGGCCCCAGCGTTCCATGACGCCAGGCTTAAAGTTCTCCACCAGCACGTCGCACCGTTCCGCCAGCGCAGCGACAACCCTTGTGACTTTCAGCGCAGCTGGAATCCTACCGGCATGTGGATGAATTGAGGCTCGCTATTATGCGCCAACAGATCCGTTCCATGCATACTTTCGCCCAGCTTCGTGGCGCATGTTGACGGCGATGCAGTGCTTGTTGCGGGCGATGGACGCCCACCACGGCGACCGACCGTCCTCGTCCAGCTCGCGCCAGGTGCGGATGGGGTCACCGCCGTCGGGATCCTCCACCTTGATCTGTGGGTGGGCTATAGGGGTTGAGGGAGGGCAACGTGAGGCAGGACCGGCGATGCACGTCGCGGTCCGTGTATACATTTCGTACGACTTCGGCACCGTAATAGCCAAGCAAGGTCGTCGCAAAGGGCCCCGCCACAAGCTGCAGTAACGTCGGCGACGTGGTCTGTCAACTTGGAGTCAAGTCAGCCTCCGCTAAACATGCGCTGAGAGCCAGATCTAGCTGCAGCGGCGATACCTGGCCGACCTCGAGTACGCGGATGCCGTCTAGCGGCCGTCTGCGAGGGTGGGCAGCGACGCGGCCGTCGGCCGCCGTGCTGAATGCGGCCGCCCGCCGTGGCCGCGGCGT
>Ga0180215_1004011_pt1 | contig 13411 bp, 11 predicted proteins | sample eDN3rd37CBELigBY_FD_128871 | JGI IMG/M metagenome (GOLD analysis project Ga0180215, IMG submission 128871) | Enriched backyard soil microbial communities from Emeryville, California, USA - eDNA 3rd pass 37_C BE-Lig BY (version 2) (version 2) | ecosystem: Environmental > Terrestrial > Soil >...
GCCACCAGCTCGTCCTTGCTGGCGAAGTGGCGGTAGAAGGCCTGGTTCGACAGCCCCGCGTGGCGCACGATGTCGGCCACCCTCGGGCTCTCGCGGGTGCCGCCACGGCGCATGAGCTCGAGGCCGGCGTCGAGCAGCCGGCGGACCTCGTCGGTGGTGATCGCCTGGCGGCGGGCCAGCGAGCGCCGGACCGCTTGTTCGGCGAGGGGTGCGTCGTCGTCGACGTCCGCCCGTTCGGGTTGTGCGCGTGCCACGTGGCCTCCTCGCCACGAGAATACCGTTCCTCGGGCGGAGAACCCGTCACGGCTGTGAGCGGTGCCGGGCGCGAGCGCTAGGGTGCCCGGCGCGTCGCGGGGACGCACCGTGTGAGGGGCTCCAGGGGGACATGTGAAACCAGCGCCATTCGAGTACCACGCACCCGTGACGGTCGCCGACGCCGTCGGCCTGTTGGCGGAGCACGGCGACGAGGCCAAGGTCCTGGCCGGCGGGCAGAGCCTGGTGCCGATGCTGGCCCTGCGCCTGGCCCGCTTCGGCCACCTCGTCGACCTCAACCGCGTCACGGAGCTCGACGGCATCTCGCGCGAGAACGGCTCGCTGCGCATCGCGTCGATGACCCGTCAGGCCGTCGTGGGCGACCACCCCGACGTGGCCAAGGCCGTGCCGCTGCTGGCCCAGGCCACGCCGCTCATCGGCCACTTCCAGATCCGCAACCGGGGCACGCTCGGCGGCTCGATCGCCCACGCCGACCCGGCGTCCGAGTACCCGGCGGTGGCGCTGGCGCTCGACGCCCGCATGGAGGTGGCGGGCACCGGCGGCACCCGCATGGTGCCGGCGAGCGAGTTCTTCGTGTCGACGTGGACCACGTCGATGGAGACCGAGGAGCTGCTCACCGCCGTGCACTTCCCGGTGTGGGAGGGGCGCTGCGGCTGGGCCGTCGAGGAGGTGGCCCGGCGCCACGGCGACTTCGCCCTGGTGGGCGCGGCCTGCGGCGTGCGCCTCGGTGACGACGACGCCGTCGAGCAGGCCGGCGTGGCCCTGTTCGGCGTGGCGACCACGCCCTTCCGGGCGGGCGCCGTGGAGCAGGCGCTGGTGGGAGCCACCGCCGGCGCCGACCTCGCGGGGATCGCCCGCGAGGGGTTGCGCGACCTCGAGCCGACCGACGACGTGCACGCGTCGGCCGACTACCGGCGTCGGGTCAGCGCGGTCGTGGTGGAGCGAGCGCTGCGGCGCGCGATCGAGGAGGCAGCTCGTGGGTGACGTGGTCGTGACGGTGCGGGTCAACGGGGAGGAGCGCAAGGCGCTGGTCGAGCCGCGCCTCACGCTGGCCGACTTCCTACGCCAGGAGTGCGGCCTCACCGGCACGCACCTGGCCTGCGAGCACGGCGTCTGCGGCGCCTGCACGGTGCTGCTCGACGGGCGGGCGGTGCGCTCCTGCCTGCTCTTCGCGGTGCAGGCCGAGGGCGCCGAGGTCACCACCGTCGAGGGCCTCACGCCGGCCGACGGCTCGCTCAGCCCGGTCCAGGAGGCCTTCCGCGACGCGCACGGCCTGCAGTGCGGGTTCTGCACCCCCGGCTTCATCGTGTCGGTCACGGCGTTCCTGCAGGAGAACCCGAAGCCCACCGACGAGGAGATCCGCGACGCCCTCTCCGGGAACCTGTGCCGCTGCACGGGCTACCAGGGCATCATCAAGGCCGTGCGGATGGCTGCCGGTCTCGAGGCGGCACCGGCATGAGCCCGGCCGGCGCTCGGTTCGTCGGCCAGTCCATCAAGCGGCGGGAGGACCCCCGCCTCGTCAGCGGGCACGGCCGCTACATCGACGACGTGGTGCTGCCGGGGATGCTGCACGTGGCGTTCCTGCGCAGCCCTGTGGCCCGCGGTGTGATCACCCGGCTCGACGTCGAGGCGGCGCGGCAGCACCCGGGCGTGGTGGCGGTCTTCACCGGCGCCGAGATCAACCAGCGGTGCGGGCCGATGCACCCGACCTCGCAGCCGCCCAACCCCGAAGCGCCCCACGCGCCGCTGCGGCCCATGGCCGAGGGCGACGTGCGCTACGTGGGCGACCCCGTGGCGCTGGTCGTGGCGGAGAACCGCTACGTGGCCGAGGACGCCTGCGACCTGATCGAGCTGGAGGTGGAGCCGGGCCCGCCCGTGCTCGACCTCGAGGCCGCGCTGGCCGAGGGCGCGCCGGTGGTGCACCCCGAGGTCGGCTCCAACATCGCCGGCGCGATCCCGGCCATGCCCGACCCCGAGCTGGAGCAGATCCTGGCCAGCGCGCCGCACGTCGTCACCCGCACGTTCCGCCAGCAGCGCCAGACGAACGTGCCGATGGAGACCCGCGGCATCGTCGCCCAGTACGACCGCTACGCGGGCGACCTGCGGGTGTGGGCCTCGTCGCAGAACATCCACGAGTGGCGGGCCTACTGCGCCCGTGTCGCCGGCCTGCCGGAGAACCGCGTGCGGGCCGTCATGGGCGACGTGGGCGGCGGCTTCGGCCAAAAGGCCTTCGCCCTGCGCGAGGACGCCGCCGTGGTGGTGGCGGCCAAGGAGCTGGCCCGGCCGCTGAAGTGGATCGAGGACCGCCAGGAGAACCTCATGGCGGCCAACAGCGCCCGGCACGAGCAGGCCACGGTCACCATGGCGCTCGACGACGACGGGCACATCCTCGCCGCCAAGGTCCACCACGTGGAGGACGTCGGTGCGCACCCGCCGGGCGGCGGCGGCGCCGGCGGCGGCTTCGTGGCCATGATGTTCACCGGCCCCTACCGGATCCCGCGCTTCGGGTTCTCGGGCACGTCGGTGTTCACCAACACCGTGGGCAAGGCGCCCTACCGCGGCCCGTGGATGATGGAGACCGTCGCCCGCGAGCAGATGATGGACCACGTGGCGCGCGAGCTCGGGATCGACCCGGTGGAGCTGCGCCGCCGCAACGTCGTCCGCCAGGAGGACCTGCCCTACCAGCTGCCGAGCGGCCTGGTCTACGACGTGGTCACGCCGGCCGAGAACCTGGAGCAGGCCACGGCGATGCTCGACTACGAGGGCTTCCGGGCGGCGCAGGAGGAGGCTCGCGCCCAGGGCCGGTACCTGGGCGTCGGCGTCGGCCTGTACGTGGAGCCGTCTGCGGTGGCTTTCAGCGTGTGGGCCACCGACCAGGCCAACATCCGCATCGAGCCGAGCGGGCAGGTCAACGTGCTCATGGGCGTGGCCAGCCACGGCCACAGCCTCGAGACCACCATCCCGCAGGTCGTGGCCGACCACCTCGGCTGCGACATCGAGGACGTCGTGCTCCAGCAGGGCGACACCGCCGTCGCGCCCTTCGGCGCGGGCACCGGCGGCAGCCGCAGCGCGGTCATCGCGGGCGGCGCCGCCCAGCAGGGGGCCACGCAGCTGCGCGAGAAGGTGCTGCAGATCGCCGGCAGCCTGCTCGAGGCCGCCCCGGAGGACCTGGAGATCGACCGCAGCGTGATCTCGGTCCGGGGCACGCCGGCCAAGACGCTGCGCCTGGCCGACGTGGCCGCAGCGGCCTACCTCAACACCGACGTGCTCCCGGCGGGCATGGAGCCCGGCCTCGAGGTCGTGGCCCGGTACAAGCCGCCGGCGCCCTTCACCTGGTCGAACGCCTGCCACGTGTGCACCTGCGAGATCGACGTGCACACCGGCATCGTCAAGCTGCTCCGCTACATCGTGAGCGAGGACTGCGGCGTGATGATCAACCCGATGGTGGTCGAGGGGCAGATCGCCGGCGGCGTGGTCCAGGGCATCGGCGGGGTCCTCTTCGAGGAGGTCCGCTACGACGCCGACGGCAACCCGCTCACCACGACGTTCCTCGACTACCTGATCCCCACCGCGCCCGAGGTGCCCATCATCGAGTACGGGCACATCGAGACCGAGTCCAACACCCTCGGCGGCTACAAGGGCATGGGCGAGGGCGGCGCCATCGGCTCACCGCCGGCGGTGGCCAACGCCATCGCCGACGCGCTGGCCCCGCTCGGGGTGACGGTCACCGACCTGCCGTTGGGGCCGTCGCAGGTGCTCGCTCTGCTCCATCCGTGAGGTCGATCACCGCCGGCGGGCTCGCGCCGGCGCTGAGCAACCCGGCCGGCTCGAGCCCGTCGGGCCCGAGCCCCTCGGGGTCGCCGACCGCGCGCCGCCTAGGCCCGATGCGGGCCAGGTGCGGCTCCAGGCGGATCATCAGCACCAGGATGCCGGTGGCCACGATGCCGTCCATCCAGTAGTGGTTGGCGGTGAGGACCACCGCGGCGATGGTGAGCACGGGGTGCACGACGATCAGCCAGCGGGCCGGGTGCCGCGCGGCCGAGACCACGGCCCACGCCACCATGAGGGCCCAGCCCACGTGGAGCGACGGCATGGCGGCCACCTGGTTGGCCACGCCCTCGAAGATGCCCTGCTCGCCGTAGGGGGAGGGCCCGTAGAGCAGGCCGGTGTCCACGAAGCCCTGCAGCGGGAACATCCGCGGCGGCGCCAGCGGGTACCCCACGTGCACCACCAGCGCGATGGCCGTCATGCCCACCAGCACCCGGCGGACGCGCCGGTAGGTGTCGGGCGCGCCCACGTAGAGGGCGACGAGCACCACCGCCGTCATCGTGAAGTGGGCGGACACGTAGTAGACGTTGATGAACCTGAGCAGGGTCTCGCTGCCGAGCACCAGCTCCTGGAGGCGGGCCTCGTTGAAGAAGCCGAGCTGCTCCTCGAAGTGCATGATCTCGCGGGCGTTGCGGAACGCCTCGCTGGTCTGGCCCCGGGCCAGGAGCCGCACCATCTTGTAGGCCACCAGCAGGCCGTACATGAGGGCCGCCTCGCACAGCAGGCGGTAGCCGGCCCGGCCGCGCCACCAGCGCAGCAGGCGACCCGGCGGGGCGGCCTGGGCCGGCGGGCCACCCGCACCGGGCGGGGCCGGCGGAGCGGAGAGGGGTGGGGCGCTCACGCGTCACCTCCCGGGGGGTCGAGGTGGGGCGCCAGCCCCGCAGCATCGGCGAGGAAGCGCAGCAGGTCGTTCAGGTGCGTGCAGGTGGTGGGACCCCGGTACGTCCGCCGGACGTGGTCGCGCAGGGTGCCTGCCGGGAGCCCGTGGATGCCTGCCACGCTACCGACCGCACCCCGGCAATCGGGCTGGGGCAGCACGCCCGGGTGGGCCTCGGCGTGCAGCACCACCAGCGTGCGGGGGTCGAGGGTGCCGTCGAGGCGGTACTCGTGGACGATGGTCTCCACGCCGTCGGCCTCGACGAAGGTGTCGCGGAACATGGCGTCGAGGGTCAGGGGGTCGTCCGGTGCGGCACCGGGCACCAGGTCGAGGCGGCGCCGCCGGCGCATGGCCCCCGGCGGAAGGGGCGGCGTGGCGTGCCAGCCCTCGGGATCGTCGGGCCGCACCGTCTCGGGTACGGCCGCGCCGACGGTGAGCGGGGGCGCACCGCCGCGCCGGAGCTCGGTGATGACGTAGCCGTCGGCCCGCCACCCGGCGCACACGTCGGCCATCACCAGGGAGCCGACGTGGTAGGTGCCGCCGTCGTCGCGGGCCCGCAGGTCGGCGTAGCCGGAGATGAGGCTGGTGACGGGCACGTCGTCGAGCAGCGAGTGCAGCGGCGCGTGCGCCTCGGCCAGGTCGGCCACCTCCTCCTCCAGGGCGGCCCGGAAGCCGTTGCGCGCTGGTCGCCCCAGCAGCCGATCGCGGCCGGGCACCGTCGGCGAGGTGGTGAGCGCCACCAGGCGACCCGATGGGTCGACCTCGGCGTCGAGCCGGGCGTCGGCGAGCTCGTGCAGGCCGCCGTCGCGCCCGGTGCGCACGTCGCGGGCCCGACCCTGCACCACTAGCCGGCCGGTCGGCCCGTCGGGCCGCACGACGTCGACGTGCAGGGTGCGCCGCACGGCCCCGGCGACGCGCGCGGGCGTCATGGTGGAGGCCGGGAAGGGGGCGACGTCGGGGGAGGGGGGCATGGGTTCCAGTACAGCGCAGCTGCCGGTGCGACGCTGCCGGGTTGAGCACCCGGGGGTCATCACCGCACCGGCTGCGCTCACACGGTGACGGTGGCGTCCTGCCAGATGGCCTGACCGGTGGCCGCGTCGAAGAAGTGCAGCCGTTCCGTGTCGACGGTGACCTCCACGTCGTCGGCCAGGCGCACCTGGCTGCGGGGGTTGAAGCGGGCGACCATGACCCCCTGCCCGGGGGCGGCCTCCAGGCCGACCGCGGCGAGGGCGTCCGGATCGCCGCTGGCCACCGTGCGGATGTCGAGGGACAGGTGCACGACCAGCTCCGAGCCGAGCGCCTCGACCAGCGTGACGGTGGCCTTCAGCCGCTGGTCGTCAGGGGCCGGCGCCAGCAGGGCGTCCTCCAGGTCCTCGGGGCGGATGCCGAGCACGATGGGCTGGCCGGCGTGGGCCCGCAGCCCCGGGCGCTGCGCGAGGACGGCGTCCGGCAGCCGGACGGTCCGGGATCCGATCGTGACCCCCAGGCCGCCGTCGAGCTCGACCACCCGGGACTCGATGAGGTTCATGGCCGGGGAGCCGATGAAGCCGCCGACGAAGATGTTGGCCGGCCGGTCGTACAGCGTCTGCGGGGCGTCGACCTGCTGGAGCACGCCGGCGCTCAGCACGGCCACCCGGTCGCCCATGGTCATGGCCTCGACCTGGTCGTGCGTGACGTACAGCGTGGTGACGCCGAGGTTCTTCTGGATCCGGGCGATCTCCGCGCGCATCTGCACGCGCAGCTTGGCGTCGAGGTTGGAGAGCGGCTCGTCCATCAGGAAGGCCGCGGGCTGGCGCACGATGGCGCGGCCCATGGCCACCCGCTGGCGCTGGCCGCCGGAGAGCTGGGCCGGCTTGCGGTCGAGGTACGGGCTGAGCTCCAGCACGCGCGCCGCCTCCTGCACGCGCCGGGCGATCTCGTCCTTCGGGACCTTGGCCAGCTTGAGGGCGAAGGCGATGTTGTCGAACACCGACATGTGCGGGTAGAGCGCGTAGTTCTGGAACACCATGGCGATGTCGCGGTCCTTCGGCGGCACGTCGTTCACCACCCGGTCGCCGATGCGCAGCACGCCCTCGGTGATGGTCTCCAGCCCCGCGACCATCCGCAGCGCCGTCGACTTGCCGCACCCGGACGGCCCCACCAGCACCAGGAACTCGCCGTCCTCGATGGAGAGGTTCAGGTCGGTGATGGCCTGGAAGCCGTTCGGATACCGCTTGACGATGTGCTCGAGCACCACTTCTGCCATGTCAGTCCCTAGCCCTTCACGGAGCCGGCGAGCAGCCCGCGCACGAAGTACCGCTGCAACGAGAAGAAGACCACGAGTGGCAAGGCCATGGTGAGGAAGGCCCCCGCCGTGAGGAGGTGCTGGTCCTGGCCGCGCGAGCCCACCAGCTGGGCGAGGCGGACCGTCATGGGCGCTGCGTCGGGGGAGGTGCCGATGAACACCGTGGCCACCAGGAAGTCGTTCCAGACCCAGAGGAACTGGAAGATGGCGTAGGCCGCCAGGGCCGGCACCGACAGCGGGAGCACCAGCCGCCAGAAGATCGTGAAGTGGTCGGCGCCGTCGATGCGGGCCGCCTCGAAGATGTCGCGCGGGAGCGAGCCGATGTAGTTGTAGAGCAGGTACACCGCCAGGGGGAGGCCGAAGGCGGTGTGCGCCAGCCACACCGAGACGTACTTCCCGGTGAGGTTGAGGTCGGGGATCACGCGCACGCCGAACACGTCGACGCCGCTCGTGAAGGCCTGGAGCAGCGGGACCAGCGTGAGGTGCAGTGGCACCACCAGCAGGCCCACCACGACGATGAACAGCCACTGGCGGCCGGGGAACCGCATCCACGCGAAGGCGTAGGCCGCGAACGCGGCGATGGCGATCGGGATCACCACCGCCGGCACCGTGATGGTGAGCGAGTTGATGAAGGCGGTCCACATGTCGCCCGACGGCCCGCTCTTCAGCACGTCGCGGTAGTTCTGCAGCGTGAAGTCGGGGTCGCCGAGCACCGTCCACCAGCCGGTGCGGCGCACCTCGTCGGCGGGCCGGAACGACGACACCAGCAGGCCCACGGTGGGCACCGTCCACACGACGCACACCACGAAGACCGTGATGCGCCCGGCCCACGAGGTGAGGAAGCGGACGATCCGACCGGAGGTCGTCGTGGGCTGACCCGCGATGTCGGCCGCGGCGGCGCTCATCGCATCGACTCCTCCCGGCGGAAGCGCCGGATGTTGTAGATCAGGATCGGGATCACGGCGACGAACAGCAGCACGGCCAGCGCGCCGGCCCGCTCCTGCTGCCCGAAGCCGATGGCGTTGATCATCTCGTTGGCGATCACGCTGGTCTCGGACCGCCCGCCCGTCATGACGCGCGGGATGTCGAAGACCTTGAGGACCGTGATGATCGTCGTGGTGATGACCACGGCCAGGGTCCCGGCGATCGAGGGCAGCGTGACGTGGCGGAACACCTTCCACTCGTTGGCGCCGTCGATCCGGGCCGCTTCCAGCAGCTCCGTGGGCACGCCCTTGATCGCGGAGGACAGCACCACCATCGCGAACCCGGTCTGCATCCAGATCATCACGACGATGAGCAGGAAGTTGTTCCAGGGGCGTTCGAGCAGCCAGAACACCGGGTCGTTGCCGAGGCCCACCCAGATCGCGTTGAGGAGGCCGATCTGGCTCTCGTCGGCCAGGCGGGACGAGTCGTAGATGAACCGCCAGATCACCGAGGCACCCACGAAGGAGATGGCCATCGGCAGGAACACCAGCGACTTCGCCAGCGACTCGTGCTTCACCCGGTCGGCCAGCACCGCCATGAGGAGGCCGAACAGGGTGCTGGCCGTGGTGACACCGACGATCCAGAACAGGTTGTTGCGGAAGACGATCCGCATCCCGTCGTCGCTGAACATGTCGGTGTAGTTCCTGAACCAGATGAAGTCGCCGTTCCGGTCGAACAAGCTGATGTAGATCGTGCGGATCGCGGGCACGAGCAGGAACAGGAACAGGAACAGCAGGACCGGCGCCACGAAGGCCCAGGGGCGCAGCCGGTCCTGCACCGGGTCGGAGAAGCGGTCGATGATCTTGTTGACCGCCACGAAGTAGACGGCGGCGCTGCCCACGCCGATGGCGATGGCGATGGCGCTCTCGGTCAGCCCCAGCACGATGAGCAGCACCACGGCGAGGACGGCGGCGGCGGCGATCACCCACCCCCGCCACCGCCCCGGTGCCTTCGCCGCCACCACCGCCAGTTCGGCCACCGGCGACTCGGCGACGATCCGGTCGTCAGGCGTCGCGGGCGCCCCGTCCCGATCGATGTCCTCGCCGAGATCGCTCATCGCGTCGCCGCCCTCGCCGCCCGTGGCACCCTGGCTAGTCCGCCGGCCAGCTCGCCTCGACGTCGGCGAGCGCCCGCTCCGGTGGCGTCCCCTCGACCATCTCGACCATGGCCGTCCAGAACGAGCCCGAGCCCACCTCGGCGGGCATGAGGTCGGAGGCGTCGAACCGGAACGCCGGCGCGTTGGTCACCAGCTCACCGATCTGGCGCTCCAGCTCGGTGGGGTAGAGGCTCGTGTCGAAGCCCTCGTGCGGGGAGATGTAGCCACCCGTCGGCGCCCAGCCCTCGGCGAAGTCGGTGGTGCCCAGGAAGGCCATCGTCTGCACCACCGCGTCGCGGTTGTCGGTCATGCCGGCCACGTCGCCGCCGCCCATGGCGGGCGCCGCGTCGCCCTCGATCGGCGGCAGCGCGAACACCCCGGCCCGCGGCGAGTCGGTGGACAGGCTGGCCTGCACATCGTCCGGGAAGAACGTCGTGATGAAGCTGGCCTGGCGGTGCAGGAAGCAACCCGGCGGGTCGTCGAACATCGGGCTCGGCGAATCACCGAACTTGGTGGTGAGGATGGTCTGCGTCCCGCCTCGGACGTAGTCGGCGTTCTGCCAGATCTCGTTCATCATCTCGGCGGCCTCGACGATCTTCGGGTCGTCGAAGGGGATGTCGTGGTTGACCCAGTCGTCGTAGACGTCCGGGCCGTGGAGGCGCAGCACGATGTCCTCCAACCAGTCGGTGGCCACCCAGCCGGTGGACTGCCCGTCCTCGATGCCGATGCACCACGGCGTGGTGCCGTCGTCGGCGATCTGCTGGGTGAGCGACATGAGCTCCTCCCACGTCTCAGGCACCTCGTAGCCGGCCTCCTCGAACGCGGGCTGCGGGTACCAGACGAGGCTCTTGGGCGAAGCCTTGATGAAGATGCCGAAGGGCGTGTCGTCGACCGACCCGAAGCTCTGCCAGTCCTCGTTGTAGTTGTCGTTGAACGAGTCCAGCGCGTCGCCACTGAGCTCCACGATGTGCCCGTCGCGCGCGAACTCCGTGAGGAGGCCGGGGTTCGGGAAGATCACGATGTCGGCCAGGTCGTCGGCCTCGGCGCGGATGCGGATGAGGTCGTTGAAGTCGCCCGTGCCCTCGTAGCGGACGTCGATCCCGGTCTCCTCCTCGAACGGCCGCAACGCCGCCTCGAAGGCCGAGGCTTCCTCGTTGACGAACGCGCCGAAGACCGTGACCGTGCCGCCCTGGCCACCGCCCCCGCCGCCACCTCCGCCGTCGTCATCGTCGCCGCATGCCGCAGCGACGAGTGCGACCCCTGCCAGCAGGGCCATCCAGCGGCGTCGTCCGTAAGCCATGTTGCTCCCCTCGGCGTCGTACGGAGGGCGGGGCACTACCCCAGATAGGTGAGGTCGAAACAGTGTGTCAAGGCTCGGTCACCCCGCGCTACCACCCTGCCCCGGACACGGTCCCACCTCGACCGAGACGCCGCGGTGGTCGGACCCGGCGACGGAGTAGGTGCCCGAACTGCCGCCGCACCAGTCCTCCGACACGAGGACGTGGTCGATCCGGGCCAGGAGCACCCGCCAGCGCAGCGAGGTGGGCCCTCGCCAGGACCGGGTGGTGGCGTCGTCGAGCACGTCGGTGAGGCGGCGGTAGAGGGGGCTGCGGTCCACCACGTTCAGGTCGCCGGCCACCACCACCGGCCCGGTCTCTTCGGCCACCGCCCGGCGGAGCCGCTCGATCATGCGCTCCTGCTCGGCGGGCCCGACGCGCCCCCGGCCCAGCCCGAGGGGCGCGAAGTGCACGGCGTAGAGCACGAAGGGCCCCGCGGGGCCGTCCACCACCAGCCGGAAGGCGCCGCTGCGCATCAGGCGGTCGCGGCGCTCCTCGCGGTCCAGCGGCCAGCGGCTGTAGACCCCCACGGCGCCCTGGCGGGGGCCGCCGTAGGCCCGCAGCGCCGACGGGAAGAGCTCGCTGAGGCGCTCGTGCAGCTCGGGGGGCACCTCGGGCACCACCACCACGTCGCCGTCCTGCCCGGTGATGTCGGCCGCGGCCGCCTCGACCTCGTCGTTGTCGAACCGGGCGTTGGCCACCAGCACCCGCACCGGGTCGACCGGCCGGGGCCCGGGGCGGGGGCGCCAGGGCAGGACCACCGCCACCACACCGAAGAGGGCCAGCGAGGCGGCCACCACGACCGGCCCCGGGCGGCGCCGCAGGCCGGCGAGCACGAGCACGGCGGCCACGCCCGCCGCCACCAGGACCGGCAGCAGCACGGCCACCCCCTCCAGCACCACGCGAGGCGGCGTGCGGCCGAGGAGCGGCAGGCGGAACCCGTCCCTCCACAGGAACCACGACCACGGCAGCAGCGCCGCCAGGGCCGTGAGCAGACCCGCCCGGGTGGTCCGCGCCCGGAGGCTGGCGAGGGACATCTGGGCCATCATGGCCGCCGTGGTCCGCGTGCCCCCCATCGAGGACGCCGCCGCCTGGGCGGTGCACGGCTTCCGCGGCGACCCGTCGGAGCTGGTCGGGGCCGGGTCCCTGCCCGCGGCGTGGGCCGCCCGCTGGGCCGCCGACCCCGCCGCGCCCGTGCTGCGCGACGACGGCAGCGGCTGGGTGTCCGCCGCCGAGCTCGAGGCCCGCACCCGGGCCGCGGCGGGGCGGCTGGCCGCCGCCGGCGTGGTGCCGGGCGCCCGGGTGCTGATGAGCTGCCCGCCGTCGGTCGACACCGTGGTGGCCCACGTGGCCGCCCTGCGCCTCGGTGCCGTGGTGGTGCCGGTCAACACCGCCTTCGGGCCCGAGGAGATCGGCCGGGTGTGGGCCGAAGCCCGCCCGGTGGTGGCCCTGGCCTCCGACCCCGGACGCCTCCCGGCCGAGGCTGGGGCCGTGGCCGGCCTCGACGAGCTGCCCGCTCGCGGCGGGGGTGCCGGGGCCGATGCGGACGCGGTGCTCGATCGGGCCGGCCCCGACGACCCTGCGCTGCTCGTCTTCACCTCGGGCACCACCGGCCGCCCCAAGGGCGCCCTGCTCAGCCACGGCAACCTGCTGGCCAGCGCGGAGGCGCTCCGCCTGGCCTGGCGCTGGGAGCCGGGCGACCGGCTGGTGCTCAGCCTCCCGCTGTTCCACATGCACGGCCTGGGCGTGGGGGTGCACGGCACGCTGCTGGCCGGCGCCAGCGCGGTCATCACGCCCTTCAGCCCCGACGGCGTGCTCGACGCCGCCGCCGCCGAGTCGGCCACCCTGTTCTTCGGCGTGCCGACCATGTACGTGCGCCTGGCGGCGTCGCCGCGGGTGCGCGAGCTCGCCCGGCTCCGGCTCTGCGTGTCGGGGTCGGCGCCGCTCGACCCGGAGCTGTGGGGCGCGCTGGCCGAGCGCGGCGGGCAGCACGTGCTGGAGCGCTACGGCATGACCGAGACGGTCATGAACGTGTCGAACCCCTACGACGGCGACCGCCGCCCGGGCTCGGTCGGCCTGGCCCTGCCCGGCGTGGCCGTGCGGCTGGCCGACGGGCCGGACGACGAGCCCGGCGAGATCCTGGTGCGGGGCCCCAACGTGCTCCGCAGCTACTGGGAGCGCCCCGACGCCACCGCGGCGGCCTTCGACCCCGACGGCTGGTTCCTGACCGGCGACCTCGGGCGGTTCGACCCCGACGGCTACCTGCGCATCGTCGGGCGGTCGAAGGACCTCATCATCACCGGCGGCTACAACGTGTACCCCCGCGAGGTGGAGGAGGTCCTCGGCCAGCACCCGGCCGTGGCCGAGGCGGCGGTGGCGGGCGAACCCTCGGCGGAGTGGGGGGAGACGGTGGTGGCCTTCGTCGTGGCGCGCGACGCCGTGGCCGGCGAGGAGCTGCTGGCCTGGTGCGCCGACCGGCTGGCCCCCTACAAGCGCCCGCGCGCCGTGCGCTTCCTCGACGCCCTGCCCCGCAACGCCCTCGGCAAGGTGGTCAAAGCCGAGCTGTTCTGATGCTGCGCTCCGGCCGTCTGCGCTCCGGCCACGGTGCCGCGGCGCGACCCGCTGCCCGCCGTGCGCCTGCCGGGGCGGCCATCCTGGCCTCGGCCACGTGGCGCGTTCCGGCGAACGGTGGGGAGGCGGGGTCAGGACGGGCCGCTACATGCGGGCGACGA
>Ga0180215_1004013_pt1 | contig 13410 bp, 14 predicted proteins | sample eDN3rd37CBELigBY_FD_128871 | JGI IMG/M metagenome (GOLD analysis project Ga0180215, IMG submission 128871) | Enriched backyard soil microbial communities from Emeryville, California, USA - eDNA 3rd pass 37_C BE-Lig BY (version 2) (version 2) | ecosystem: Environmental > Terrestrial > Soil >...
CCCAAATACAAGTGGAGATCAAAAATACATCAACACTATAGAAGTAGCTCTCTACTGTAACCTGATTTATCGTCAAGGATGACGTGCCGCTGCCGCTTGAAGTTAAAAATGCCATTATAATTTGCAAAATCAAAAGGGGGACAAGCGCTTGACTATATGCTTTTATTTTCCATTTAGTCTGGACTCTCACTACTTGCGGAAAAGTTTTATGATTTAAAGACATCATCAATTCCCCCTTTTTGTTTATGCGTCAACAGTTTACATACTTCACTAGCTGATACTGGCTGCATCTGAACATTCGTCTGGTTCTGGTAATTTGTATTGATTTTATTTCGTTCGATAATCGCCTCATAGCTTACAGCATCCTGCTTTTCAAAAAGCACATCCTGATAATCCGTGATTTCCTTAATTTCATTTACATCCCCTTTAAGACGGACCAACATTTGGTTTACATCTTCAAGAGGTACGTGCAGCACGACTTCCCCATCATCGATAAGTAAAATTTCCTCTAGTAAGTGCTCAATTTCAGGGAGATGATGACTTGAAATAATCATTGTTCGTGGATATGCAATATACTCTTTTAATATTGCTCGGTACATATCTGTTCGAATTCCTTCATCCATTCCATTCATCGGCTCATCAAGTAATGTGATGGCACATCTGGCAGCAAGACCATAAATTAGATTGAATGTGGAAACTTGCCCTTTTGACAAATTATGGTGAAAGCTTTTTAACGGAATATTGGCATACTCCAATAATCGAATTGCTAAATCCCCTTGCCAATCTGGATAAAAATCGCTCGCCATATCGAATAATTCTCCTAGATTAAAAAATGGAGGAAAGGTCATGCTATCCTCAATCAAAATGAGATTGGTTGCGATTTTTAAATTATTAAAGGGATTTTCCCCAAAGATATGTATCTCCCCATCGGTTGGTTTTAAATGACCCGCCAAAAGTTTCAACCACGTAGACTTTCCAGCGCCATTTCGTCCTATTAACCCGATAATTTTTTCTCCTTCGATTGAACAGGAAAGTTTATTCAGAGCTTTTTTGTTTCGAAATTTTTTCTCAACTTGGTTGCATACAATATCAGTCACGGTTTCATTCCTCCTTTTGTACTTTTTTGATTAAATCGAGCAGCTCCTCATCGGAAACAAACAATCGCTTTGCTTCCTGTACAATTTCTTTAGCAAGCTTTGATAGCTTTTCATCACGTCTTTTGGCAAGTATCAATTCTTTTGCTCCTTCCTGTACGAACATGCCCAGTCCCCGTTTTTTATATAAAATCCCATTTTCAAGTAAAATGGTTAACCCTTTACCTGCTGTAGCGGGATTGATATTAAACATCTCTGCCAGCTGATATTGAGAAAACACTTTCCCATCGTCTTGTATTCGATTCGCTAATATTTCATTCTCGATCCATTCCGCAATCTGAATGTAGATTGGTATTGTGGAGTTATTGGAAATGCTCATGTTTGTCCTCCCCTCTATCAGCATTTTTCCGTGCGGTAATTAGTGCATTACTGTTGTAACGTACTATATTTCATTTCCATAAAAATGTCAATATCAGATATTTTTTAGATAAGCTATTAACAGGCCGATTCTTCTAATTAGCTCATCAGCAAGTTCTAAAAACCTTATCCACAATCCATCAGAACCTATCCACTTTCATTGACGTTCTCCACAGCTTTATCCCAAGAACCTCCACTTGTCCACATCAAAATTTTTAATTTCCCTCTAAAAACAACAAAAAGTTATCCACAAATAAAAAAACATCCACTTTTAACACAAAAAGTGAATGTTTCTTTCATGTGGATAACTATTTATCATCCTTCTCTGTATCTTCATTTGTTATCGCTGCGACGGTCGAAGTGGCTATGTCTCCATCGAATAGGAGCGGCTTTAATTCATCTTCACCCGAGTTTCTTGCTAATGGTACCCGAGAGCGATAGGCCGCGCGACAAATAAGATGCCCAGCAACCGGGGCGGTTATAAAGACAAAGATAATTCCTAAAATCAATCGAATACTTACATAGCCATCGTGGCTCCAAAAGTAGATGAATGCGCCTAATAAGCACGCCAATACCGCTAATGTCGAGCTTTTCGTTGCTGCGTGGGATCTTGTATACACGTCAGGCAATTTAATAAGGCCAAATGCGCTAATTACACTAATGATGGAACCAAATAAAACCAACAGCACGGCTGCCCATTCAAGAATCTCCATTACGGTCAACGATTACCCCCCTTTCAATATACTTTGAAAAGGCGATTGTTCCGATGAAGGCTAATATTCCCAAAATTAATATCGCTTCCAAAAAGGCTTTTGTTGATAAAACAATGGAAACAATCGCAATGGCGGAAATTAAATTTACTCCAATTGTATCTAATGCGATGGCACGGTCTGGCATAGAAGGTCCTACAATCACACGATATAGCAGCAAAGCAATGGCAATCATGAAAAATGTGAGAGCCAATAATAAAATCATTTCTTTCATTTATCGTGTCACCTCCAAAATAGCTTTTTCAAATTTCCCCATTGATCGGATAATCGACTCTTTTGACTCCTCTAAATCCATTGCATGTATATAAAAGACATCTCCGCTTTCCGACACTTCCATTACCACTGAACCCGGTGTAAGCGTGAGAAGCAAGGCTAAAGCAGTTACCTCCCACTCGCCCTTTAAGTTTGTTTTATAAGTAAAGATGCCGGGAGTAATCTGAAGATTTGGCGTCAGCACTTGTTTGATAACCAAGTAGCTCGATGTCAGAAGCTCTTTTATAAACAACAGTATTAAATATAAAATTTTCATTACTCTTCGAAGATAAAATTGCGTTCCAAAGAATCGATGCATCACATAAAGAATCCCAATCCCGACAACGAATCCAGTGAAGAATGTCGTTAATTGCGGTACTGGTTCATCTACTAATAACAGCCACAAAAGGGCAAGAAATAGATTCAATAAAAACTGTCCGAACAATTCACTCACCCCTTTAAAATGGCATCAATATAGATTGATGGATTCATTAATGTTTTGGCTGCATCCTTTACGTAAATAGATAGAGATTCTGCGCCAACCCCCGCATAAACAATCGTTGCCGCTAGTAAAATAAAGGCCCAATATGCCCCTTTCGGAATGGGTTTTCGATCTTCGAAGCTAATCGTTGTTTCCCCAAAGAAGGAAGCAAGGAAAATTCTAAGTAATGAATATAGAACAATAATGCTTGAAGCAAAGCCTAGTGCAAGCAACACATAGGAACCAGCCTCTATTGCCCCCTGCCCGATCAACACCTTCCCCATAAACCCACTGAGCGGCGGGATTCCTGCCAGTGCCAACATTACCAAGAAATAAATCCAGCCAAACAATGGATAGTTTTGAATAAGCCCGCTCATTTTCTTAACTACAGACTCGCCGCTGACATAAAACATCATGCCTATCAGCAAGAATAATAGAGCTTTTGCAAGCATGTCGTGGATTAAATAATAGATTGCCCCAGTGATTGACGCCTCGGTTCCTACAGCTAATCCAATTAAGATAAACCCTACCCCAATGATGACGTTATATGTAGCAATTGTATAAATGTCACGACCCGATAGTGCCCCCATACAGCCTGCTATGAGTGTTATGCCTGCCATAACCCCAATAATTGTATGGGTCACATCCTGATTCAGCGGGAACATCAGTGTGAATGTGCGAAATAGTGCATAGATTCCTACCTTTGTTAAAAGAGCTGCAAATAGAGCCTGCACAACAGTAGGTGGAACACTGTAAGAACCTGGCAGCCAGAAGAATAATAGTAACCCGGCTTTTAAACTAAAGACGATCAATAATAGGATAGCTACCGTTGTCAATAAAGGATCTTGACCAGCTTCGGCTACTCGCACAGCGATATGTGCCATATTCAGCGTTTTGACCGTACCGTACAAAAAGGCAAGGGCAATCAGGAACATCCAAGATGCCACTACATTAATCAATACATACTTAAGTGATTCACGCAGCTGCCTTCTTCCTCCACCAAGAGCGACCAAAACGTAAGAAGCCAGCAGCATGACTTCAAAACAAACAAATAGATTAAAAATATCCCCCGTTAAAAATGATCCGTTAACACCTGCAATTAAAAATAATACAAATGGATAAAAGAACATTTTTTCATGTCGTTCCCCTATCGTTGAGAACGCGTACAGCAAACAAATAGACGTTATAATATTTGCGGTTAAAACCAATAAAATCGAAAATGAATCCGCTACAAAAAGAATTCCAAATGGAGGCAGCCAGCCACTGAAATCCAGCCGTATAATCCCTTCCGTTTGCACAAGATTTAGCAATAAAAGCGAAATAAGGCTTATAAAAATCATCGTAACAATACTAATTATACGCTGCAGGACAATCTGTTCCCGTAAAAAAACAAGAATGACCGCAGTAATGATTGGAATAATTAGCGGGATAACAAGTAAATTATTCATCAGGCATTCCTCTCAATTCCTGTAAATCGTCCGAACCGTTTGTTTTGTAAGTTCGATACGCCAAAACAAGGAGAAAGGCTGTTGTAGCAAAGCTAATCACTATTGCTGTTAAAATCAACGCCTGTGGCAATGCATCGGTAAAAGGTCCGTCAGATTGACTTAATAGTGGGACAGCACCTTTTTTCAAACCGCCCATCGTTAAAATAAGGAGATGAACAGCATGGGATAAAACCGCAGTCCCTAAAATCACACGTATTAAATTTCGAGAGAGGACTAAATAGGTGCCCACTGCTACGAGAACACCAATTAATATCATCATTAAAGATTCCATATTATTCATCCTCACTTATACTTAAAATAATCGTTACAAGCGTTCCGATTACAGTCATTGCAACGCCTGCTTCAAAAATAGTAACGGTTGTCAAATGTTTTTCGCCTATGACGGGAAATGTATAGTACAAATCCGTTTGCGATAAAAACGGCGCATCGAAAAAAATTGCTCCAATCGCTGATCCTGTTGCTAAAAGGACACCTAGGCCTGCCACCTTTTTAAAATCAAAGGGCATTTTTTTATGCACAGTCTCAAGGTCATAGGTAATGTATAGAAGTACAATTCCGGAGCCTAGAACGAGCCCCCCTATAAAACCGCCTCCCGGTGCATTATGTCCCGAGAAGAAGAGGTAAACACCGAGGGTTAAAATGATGAATACTACGCCTTTTACAACGGTTCTTAAAATGACATCATTTATTTTCATGTGTCTGCATCCCCCTTCTTCGCAGCTTTTAGCTTAATAAGCGTATAGACTCCTAATCCGGCTATAAAGAGAACGACTACCTCCAGCATGGTATCAAATGCACGGAAGTCCCCTAAGATGGTATTTACAATGTTTTTACCCCCGGCTAGTTTATATGAATCTTCAAAGTAAGCGGAAATAGAATCGAACTTTTCATAGTTCATAACCGCTAAACCGATTAGCGTTACCGTGGCTCCTACTAGAATGGAAATGAGTCCATTCGATAGTTTTATTCGTTTAGGGGTCGGTTCAGGCTTCAACTCTGCCAGATACTTAAAGCAGATCAGGTACAATGCCGTTGTGACCGATTCAACAACTAATTGCGTCAGAGCTAAATCCGGCGCTCTGAAAATGACAAAAAAGAAAGCGATCGCATAGCCCAATACGCCATTTAATAGCACAGCCGTGATTCTCGATTTTGCAAAAAGTAGTGCAACAGCCGCAAAAATCATGATAAATACTAATAATAGTTCATAATTTTCAACTGGTGCATCCTTACCGGGATTCCAGGCAAATGCCTCCAGGTACAAGAAGGTGCCCGCAACAATTACAACAAAGCTGATATATATATAAATAAAGTAGTGCATTAAATGACCATTCATATATCGCTTCGTAATACTTTCCGACATATTCTCGCTCGTGGTAATGACTCTCTCATAGATGGCATTTAGAGTCCAATATTGAGGGAAGATGCGGTATATTTTTATCCAATATTTCATGAATCGATATAAAAGCAGCCCTACGAGAATGACACCTATTGTCATATACAGCTCTGGCTTAAATCCGTGCCAAGCATGAATATGCGGCGCCATTTCGGCACTTGCCGGGAATGTTGGATATACGCTCGCCATTGCCGGCTTTAAAATATAGGTTCCTAAAGTATTGGGGAAGAAGAAAATTGCTATCACTAACCCAATTAGAACAAATGGAGAAACTAACATACCCAGCGGAGCTTCATGTGGATTTTTCTCTAAAATATCCGGCTTAACATTGCCCAAAAAAGTCTTGCTTACAATAATTACACAGTAAATAAAGGTTAAGACACTTGCCACCCAAGCAATAATTGGCACCAATATCCCTATACTTGCTATAGAGAAAACATCTAAATTTGTAATGCTTACCGTAGCAGCAAAGAACATTTCTTTGCTTAAGAAGCCATTAAACGGCGGTAATCCTGCCATGGAAAAGCACCCGATTAAAGCAATCGTAAATGTAAATGGCAGGATGGACATTAATCCGCCCAGACGCCTAATATCACGGGTTCCAATCTCATGATCGACAATACCGACCATCATAAATAGAGCCCCTTTAAATGTTGAGTGATTGATTAAATGAAAAAGTGCAGCAAAAGTTGCTTGTGTATATATTACCGTGCTTGTTGAGTAGCCTAAATGGACCGCAACGGATCCAAGGCCTAATAAACTCATGATCAAGCCGAGCTGGCTAACTGTAGAAAAGGCTAAAATCGCTTTTAAATCGTTGTGCCGAACCGCATTAAACGATCCCCAAAACAGCGTAACGAGTCCTACTCCAGTTACTGCCCAGAACCAAACCATCTCTCCACCAAAAACAGGGGTAAAACGGGCGACTAAATAAATACCAGCCTTCACCATTGTTGCAGAGTGTAAGTAGGCACTAACCGGTGTTGGTGCTTCCATCGCATCTGGAAGCCATATATGAAATGGAAATTGTGCAGATTTTGTAAATGCACCTAATAAAATGAGAATGAGTGCGGGAATAAATAATGCGTGTTCACTTATACGGTCAACGCTTCCTATGATTTCTCTTAGACTATATGTGCCAGACATAGCATAAAGCATTAAAAAGCCGGCAAGCATGGCTACGCCTCCTGACACCGTAATCGTCATGGATTTACGTGCGCCTGCCCGAGACGCTTTCCGATGGTGCCAAAATGCGATTAACAGGAAGGATGAAACACTAGTTAACTCCCAAAAAGCATATAGAACCATTATATTATCCGAGAATACAACGCCTAGCATTGCCCCCATAAAGAGCAATAAGTAACAATAGAAATGATGCAGTGATTCTTTCATCGATAAATAAAAATTGGAATACAATATCACTAAACTTCCGACACCGGTTATTAACAAACTGAATATCAAGCTTAAACCATCTATATACGTCGTGAAATTTATGTTAAATGAGGGGATCCACTCATATGTATGGGAAAAGGTATCACCCTTTGCTATACGAGGGATAAAAGTAGTCAGAATAAGGAATAAACTAACAGGAACTACGAGTACGACCCAACCTATAAATCTCCTTTGAAGTCGCCTATAAACCATGGGAATTAATGCTGCCATAATAAACGGAGTTAGTATGATGGCAATTTCAATTGTCACAAGCTAAACCCTCCTAATTTTGTAACCTAGCACAAATCAAAAATAATATGAATTCATTCTACCCTCTTGACTTGCAATATTACTCGCTTCATAATAATGTGTCATAAAGAGATAAAGTTGAACCTTTTAATTTCAACTATTTTACAAAAATGTTAATAATTTTTAAGTTTTCACATGGAAAAAGATTAAATATTACATTAATAAGTATACAATAGGAATATATGAGATGCACTCAATCTGCATTTACTTTTGCTTATTTATACATTTTTTTGCTTTAAAATAAATATTAAATTTCCAAAACAAACTAATAAGAGGAGCAAACTATCATATGAAGCATTTGAAAAGAATGGATGAAAGTATTTTAGTTTGTGTATATTACGGACTAAATGGAGAGCGTCTGATTCGTAGAGGCCATAAACTTGCAACGTTATTAGATTGTCCACTATATATACTGACAGTTGATGCCAAGCCAGTTGACACTTTCGATGCTGAAAAATCCGGCTATATTGATAGGTGGACAGAGTTAGCAGAAGAACTGGAAGTAGAAGAGTTTATTGTTCGCGACAATGAAAAGCAGCCCATTCAAAAAGTAATTGCCGAGATAGCCCGCGACAAGAAAATAACTCAAATCATCGTTGGCCAGAGCGCGCAAAGCAGATGGGAAGAGATTACAAAAGGTTCATTTTTAAATGTTTTACTGAAGGAAGTGCCCTTTGCCGACTTCCATATCGTTGCTGTTAAACGCCCCATTGCCGATGATGAATACGGAACTTTCGAAAAAGGTGTTCGTGCGTACGTTATCGAAGACTTAGAAAACTATAAAATTGTCTTCACATGTCCAAAATCGGTTTCCATTGAGGGAATTTTCTTTAAAGAGATTGGAACAGATTTTGATAATGGAATCTTCAAGTTTTCCTATAAAAATAAAATGCATGAAGTCAGAATAAAAGAAGGCTTCGTTAGTAACCCTCATTTGATCCAGTCCATTTATGGCGTATCGAACGTATAAGATGCTTATTAGAACTGCACCCCAAAGGCTAGAAATTTTCTAACCCTTGAGGTACAGTTTTTTGTTTTTCCCCATTCTTTTTCTGCATACAGTCTCTTCCTTCCGCCCATGCTAAAAGTAATAGCGAAAGGAGACTTTTGATGGACGGCTTTAGTAATTTTCATTTTGGTGAAACAATCTTAAGGTCAATACTATCGTTTTTTACCATTCTAGTATTAGCTCGGATTATCGGTAAAAAGCAGCTTAGCCAGTTAACCTTTTTCCACTACATTACCGGCATTACCATTGGCTCGATTACAGCAGAAGTTTCAACACAGCATGACACCGATTACTGGGATGGATTTATTGCACTCATTTGCTGGACTCTCCTCACTCTTATAGTTAGTTATCTTACATTAAATTTTTCGAAAATAAGGGTATTGATCGATGACCGACCGACTATTTTAATTCAAAACGGTACTATTATAAGGTCAGGCATGAAAAAGGCTCGTCTTCATACAGATGAACTTGGGATGCTATTAAGAGAGCAAGGGATTTTTTCCTTTAATGAAGTACACTATGCCGTATTTGAAACAAACGGAGAATTGAGTGTTTTGAAGAAGCCTGTATTTGCAAATGCAACCAAAAAGGATGCGGGGATAACCGACCTCGCCCCCCCTCCCCATCTGCCTACAGAGGTTATTAGAATCGGTAAAATCATACGCAAAAATTTGATGGAATTAGGAGTTACGGAAGATTGGGTCCTGCAAAAGTTGAAAGAAGAAAACGTAGCTATTGATACCATTTATTTTGCCCAGGTGCTTCCTGATAACTCGCTTTACATTAGTTTGGATATAGAAGACTAGCAGTGGAACTGTTTTGTTGGCTAATCTTGTTCATGATTATGATTGTACGGCTTCTTATGCATGTGAAATCCAGTTGTTTATTAAAGATGACACGTTCTGATCAGGAATCAAGCTTATTGTGCGTTTCATTGGCAATAGAACATCTCTATTCCCGATTTCGGCTGCTTTCTCTTAGACATAATAAAAACCGGCAGCATTTTATTGGTTGCTGACGGTTTTATTTTTAAAGCCATTCTTTTATTTCATTATAATGCGGCAAGGCTGTTAGGGCACCTGCTTTTGTTGCTGCAAAGGCTCCTAGACGGTTTCCGAAGCTCACACATTTTACTAATTCATCATGAGTTGTTGGTAAGCCGTTAAAGTGAACAAAGCGCAGCACACCCGCCATAAACGCGTCACCTGCACCCGTTGTATCAACTGCTTCTACCTTTTCCGTTGGTACATGGATAGTTTCACCGTTCAATACTGCATAGGCGCCATCTGCTCCAACTGTAATAAGCACAATCGGTACAAGATATTGATTTAACTTTTCGATTCCCTCTTGAATGTTTGTTGATTCTGTTAGGAAATAAAGTTCTTCATCAGTTAACTTTAAGATATGTGCATCTTCGAAAAAGGATGTGATTGTTTCACGACAGAATTCTTCACTGCTCCAGCGTAAAGGTCGGATATTGGCATCAATCGCAATGACTACCCCTTTTTCCTTCGCCATTTCTACAGCTTTACGAGTGGTTTCAAGTGCTGTAGGATGAAACATTGTTCCAGAACACACATTAAATACAGAAGCTTTTTTAAATGCTTCTTCATTCAGCTGTTCAGGTGTTACTTGTAAATCTGGCGCCTCATCAACGTAATCTTTGAATATCCGTTCGCATTCTTCTGTTAGGTGAACATAAACTCCGCTGACACGTTTTTCTGATGTAATAATGGCAAAATCCATGTTCACACCTTCTTGGTCAAGTTCGTCTCGAACAAATTGGGAAGTCTCATCATCACCTGTAATCGTGATTAAAGATGATGGAGCTCCGATTCTACTAATTCCGGCTGCTACATTTACTGTCGCTCCACCCAGGAATGTTGTAAAAGATGTATTGGTTCTATCATTAGCTATATAATCAACAAAAGCGTCTCCGTATACTAAAACGAAATCTTTATTTGACTCACTCATGAGTTGTTAGACCTCCGAATATTTACTTAGTTCAGCGTAACATAAAATTTACGAAAACTTAAAATTTAAAACTATTCAGACAGGTAAAAGGACATATCTTCCTTCATTAATTTGTTATAATTCTTTTGAAAGGAAAGATTACTCATGACATTTTACATAAGAAAAGCTATATTAGAGGATGCCCCTAAAACAGCACCCCTAATTTATGAAGCCATTGGGGACATTGCCAACCGTTTAACAGGCGAAACAGAAGCACCTAAAATACTTGCGTGCCTTGAAGTACTTTTTAGAAGAACAGACAATCGTCATTCCTACTTGCATACTTATGTTGCAGAATGTGAAGTAACGAAGGATATTTTAGGCATACTAGTTGTATATAACGGACAAGAAGGTGCACAGTTGGATGCCGGCTTGCAGCGCTGGCTCGAACAAAAAAATGCGCCTGTTACAACTATTGATGCGGAAGCTTATGCTGATGAATATTATGTCGATACCGTTTGTGTACATCAAAATGCCCGTGGATTAGGTATAGGAACAGCGCTATTGCATTTTGCAGAGGAAGTCGCAATAAAACAAGGGTTTACCAAAATCGCTTTAAATGTTGAAACACAAAAAGTGAAAGCCCAAAAGCTATACGAGCGTCTGGGCTATGTTGTCACAGAGCCCTGGACAATAATCAATGAACCATTTTTTCATATGGTGAAAACAATTAATTAGAAATGCAGGTTATTTACATCATGAAATTACAATTATTATATCCATTACTTATAGTCATAGCATCAAGCAGTTATGGCATTTTATCGACTATTATCAAAGTGGCGATGGGACATGGCTTCACATCTGCCGAAGCCGTTACCAGCCAGTATTTTGTAGGATTTGTATTGGCGCTCATTTTATTCCTTTTCACTTCAAGGTCTATACCGAAAATGAATAAATCCGGTGTGATCACAATATTGGCAGCTGGTGCCTTAACTGCTAATACAGGAATGATTTATGGGCTTGCTCTAAATTATGTAACCGCTTCACTTGGAGTAGTCCTATTTTTCCAATTTACGTGGATTGGTTTATTTATCGACTGTCTCATTCATAAAAGATTACCGAACCGTTACGAAGCCTTGTCACTTCTGTTTTTATTCGGGGGGACAATCCTGGCAGCAGGTGTATTGGATACAGATCTTTCAACAATTCCTTGGCAAGGATGGGTCTATGGGTTGCTGGCTGCAACTAGCTTTGCGGTTTTCATTCAAGTAAACTCTAGACAAATAGAAGGAATGCCTACTGTTACACGTACTTTCCTGATGTCCCTTGTGGCAGTTATCGCGATTTCAATCTTTTTATCGCCAGAGATTGTTTGGAATGGGACATTATTTAAAACAAATTTATGGATTTTCGGGATAATCCTCGGCGTCTTCGGGATTATTTTACCGATTCTTTTATTCTCGATTGCTGTTCCAAAGGTCGGTGGTGCCCTGTCATCGATTTTAAGTGCGATGGAATTGCCTGTTGCAATTATTGCATCGGTAATTATATTACACGAAACACTTACAATCGTGCAGTTAGCTGGAATTGTATTAGTCCTTGTAGGAATGGTCCTGCCAACTGTCCTAGCCCAAAGGAAAAATGCCGCCTAACATTTAATAGTATTAAGTAGTTATTAAAGGTCGATCAAGCTGTCTAAGTGAAATCGGCCTTTCTTACTTTTAAACGAAGTTATGGCAGAAAGATATGGCATTTTTTCGAAAGGCGTGTTTTTATGTTTCAAGATTATAAAAGCCGTATAATTGAACAAGAGGGAAATCATTTCCCGTCCAATAGTTACCGTCAAATGGTTCTCCAACCAGCCTATGATGAAGCAAAAAAGCATTTTCTCAATTCGATGGTGCATATTCATATTGCCCATTTAAAAATGCTTGAAGAGCAAAAGCTTGTGACAGATTCAGAAGCGAAACAAATTGGTCAAGCGATTGCAAAATTAGATTTAAATTACTACAAACAACGAGACTATAATCCACAATTTGAAGACTTATTTTTCCGTATTGAACATAAACTCATTGAATTGGCTGGCGATGTCGCCGGTAATTTGCATATCGGGCGAAGCCGAAACGATATGGGGATTGCCATCTATCGCATGACACTACGGAAAAAGTTACTAACCTTAATGAATGAATTACTGCGTTTACGCTCCTCCCTTATTGCTTTTGCGAAAGAACATATCGATACAATCATGATCGGCTATACCCACACACAACAAGCACAACCAACAACCTTTGCCCATTATTTAAAAGCAGTCATTGATCAATTAACAAGAGATTTCAAAAGAATGCAGGCAGCCTTCGAAACTATCAATCAAAGCAGTATGGGCGCTGCAGCCTTAACAACTACAGGATTCAACATTGACCGTGAACGAATGAGAGAGCTTCTTGGCTTTGATGGCGTTATCGAAAACGCTTGGGATGCTGTTGCGGGGGCTGATTATATCGCTGAAGCAGCCAGTGTCACTCAACTTGCCGCCCTCAATCTTGGACGTACTTCACAGGATTTTCTCCAATGGGCCACTCAAGAATTTAATGCCTTTTGTTTAGCAAGCCCTTATGTCCAAGTCAGCTCTATCATGCCACAGAAGCGAAATCCTGTTTCCATCGAGCATATACGTTCTTTATTGTCATCAGTTGCCGGTGATGCCTCAACGGTCTTACAAATGATTCATAATACACCTTTTGGCGATATAGTCGATACCGAAGATGATATGCAACCTTTCCTATGGCGTGC
>Ga0180215_1004014_pt1 | contig 13409 bp, 10 predicted proteins | sample eDN3rd37CBELigBY_FD_128871 | JGI IMG/M metagenome (GOLD analysis project Ga0180215, IMG submission 128871) | Enriched backyard soil microbial communities from Emeryville, California, USA - eDNA 3rd pass 37_C BE-Lig BY (version 2) (version 2) | ecosystem: Environmental > Terrestrial > Soil >...
AGCCTACAGAAGCAGAAATCGACATCGATGTCAGGGGGTGTGCGATGCTGCGCACGGGTGAGGAGGCAGCATGGGTCTCGCGTTCCTTTTTTCGGCGCCTCGCGGTCCGCCGTCGCCGGGCTGTGCGCATGGGTGCCGCCGCCGGCGCGCCTCTGAGGCGACCGGGCGGCCCTGCGCGGAGGACAGCGCGGCGCGACCGTCGCCGCGCAGCGCTCGCGAGGGCGCGATCGCAGGGCCCTCGCTGGGCGTCGATTCTCATCGTCAGACGGATGGAGGAGCCGTGCGTACGATGTTCGGGACACATGGGCTGCGCGCGTTGGCGGCGGCCCTTGCGATGGCGCTGGCCATCGCGCTGGCGGCGTGTGGCGGGGACGACGACGAGGGCTCCGCGGGCGGCGGAGACGGGGGCGGCGACGCGGCGGTGGCCTCCGGAGAGCCCAAGTGCGGCGCCGGCACCGGCGAGAAGGCCTCGGGCGATCCCATCAAGCTGGGCGCCATCGTCACGAAGCAGCCGGGCACGGACTTCACGGACATCACCGACACGGCCAAGGCGTTCTTCGACTGCGTCAACGACAACGGCGGCATCAACGGCCGGCCGATCGAGTACGTCGTGGAGACCGAGCAGACCAACCCGCAGCAGGTCGCGTCGCTCGCCACGCGGCTGTTCGAGAACGAGAACGTCCTCGGCCTCGTCGGCAACACGAGCCTCATCGACTGCGCGGTCAACGAGAAGTACTACAAGGAGAACGACATCTACGTGATCGCGTCCGGCATCGCCCGCGAGTGCTACTTCGGGACGAACGTCCGCAACGTGAACATGGGGCCGTACTTCTCGGCCATCGGCGCCGCGCAGTACCTCGTGCGCCAGAACGTGAAGAAGATCGTCGCGGCCACCTCGCGGGTCCCGGGTGCGGACTTCAACAACCTGGGCGTGGTGGAGCTCGCGAAGAAGAACGGCCTCGGCAGCGATTCGCTGCTGCAGGACGTGCCGATCACCGACGGCGCGGCCTTCGCGCTCAAGCTCGCCCAGTCCGCCGGTGACGGCGGCGGCATCGTGCTGACCTTCACGCCGCCGGAGGCGCTGAAGATCCTGCAGGGCGCCGAGCAGCAGGGGCTCATCGACAAGGTCACCTGGGCCTGCGCGACGCCGTGCAACGACAAGTCGATCGCCGAGGCGCTCGGGCCGGCGTGGAACGACAAGCTGGGCATCAACGCCGAGCTGAACCTCATCGACTCCACCGGGCCCGACAACAAGCTCTGGCGCGCGGTCCTCGAGAAGTACGCGCCGGACACGGCCGTGGGCTCGTTCAGCCAGATGGGCTTCGTCGCGGCGAAGATCGCCACGGATGCGCTGATGGGCATCCAGGGCGACGTGACGAAGGAGTCGGTCAACGAGGCCTTCCACGGCGTGAAGGACTTCGAGACCGACATCCTCTGCAAGCCATGGTCGTGGGGCGGCGAGCAGTACCTGTCCAACTACTCCGACCGGACCATCGTCCCGCGCGACCACAAGTTCGTGCAGAAGGAGGACTGCTTCGACATCGCGGCGGTGCCGAGCAACTTCCTCGACAAGCAGCTCGGGACCCAGTGATCGCGGCCGGCGCCGGGCCTGCGGGCCCGGCGCCGGGTCGGCGCCTGGTCATGGCCGTGGCGCCCAGCACGGGCACGGAGCCGGCCGGCGGAGCACTCAGGCCGGCGGCGGCCCCACCGTGTCGCGGCGCACGACCTCGGGCTCCAGCACGACGCGCTCGGGGCGCGCGGGGGGCTCGAGCACGAGCTCCACGGCGATCTGCGCCATGCGGCGCAGGTCCTGGCGGATGGTCGTCAGGCGGATGAGGTCCCACGAGGCCATCGCGATGTCGTCGAAGCCGACGAGACTGACGTCCTGCGGGACGCGCAGGCCGAGGCGGTGGCAGGCGTTCAGCGCGCCGAGCGCGATGACGTCGTTGCCGCAGAAGAGCGCGGTCGGGCGATCGTCGACGCCGAGCAGCTCGAGCGCCGCGGCGTGGCCGGTCTCGTACGTGTAGGGGCCGCGCCGCATCCCGTGCAGCGCGACGCCCGCGGCGCGCAGGGCCGCGCGCACGCCGAGCTCGCGGTCGCGGCCCGTGCTGGTCTGCGAGGGGCCGAACACCGCGCCGATCGCGCGGTGGCCGGCGTCGAGCAGCTCCTGCGCGCCCAGCTCGCCGCCGAGCCGGTTGTCCACGGAGCAGCTGGTGACGCCGTCGTCGTCGACGACGCGGTTGAGCAGCACGAAGGGGAACCCGCGGTCGCGCAGCAACCCGGGCAGCGGGGAGTCGAGGAACGTCGTCGTGAGGACCACGCCGTCGATCGAGCCGTCGACGAGGCGCTCGAGCCCGTGCGGGTCGTCGTGGCGGGGCGTGAACACGATCATCCGCGTGCCGCCGCGCTCGAGGCGCTCGTGCAGCTCGTCGAGCAGCTCGAGGTAGAACGGGTTGTCGAGGTCCTCGACCACGACGCCGACGCGCCCGGTCCGCCGCGTCGCGAGGCTGCGGCCGCGGTCGCTGGCGACGTAGCCCAGCTCGCGCGCGGCCTGCTCGACGCGCTCGCGCGTGGCCTCGGTCACCCGCGGGTCGCCGCGCAGCGCGCGCGACACCGTGGGCTGCGACACGCCGGCCGCGCGGGCGACGTCATGGCTGGTGGGCGGACGCTCGGACATGGCTTGACAGCAAGCTTTGCATACGTATGCTGCATACGTATGCACCACTTCGGCCGGCCGTCAACCGAGTGCACCGAGGAGCCGACGCGATGACCGTGTTCCTGAAGGAGCCCAACCCACCGACGACGGAGGCGACCGACGAGCTGCAGGCGCGCGTCGCGGACATGCTGCGCGACATCGAGCGCGGCGGCATCGACGCGGTGCGGCGCTGGTCGCGCGAGCTGGACGGATGGGATCCGGAGTCGTTCGTCGTCTCCGACGAGGAGTTCGAGCGCGTCACCGAGGCGCTCGACCCGGCGCTGCGCGAGCACATCCACTTCGCCCAGGGTCAGGTGCGGCGCTTCGCGGAGGCGCAGCGCGAGACGCTGCGGGACCTGCGCGTCGAGATGGGCCCAGGCGTGGTCCTCGGCCACCGCCACATCCCGGTCGGCTCGGTCGGCGCCTACGTGCCGGGCGGCCGCTACCCGATGCTGGCCTCGTCGTTCATGACCGTGCTCGTCGCGAAGGTCGCGGGCGTCGAGCAGGTCGTGGCCTGCGCGCCGCCGCAGCGCGACGCCGGCATCCACCCGGCGATGCTCTACGCGATGCGCACGTCGGGCGCCGACGCGGTGCTCTGCCTCGGCGGGGTGCAGGCGCTCGCCGCGATGGCGTTCGGGCTCATCGAGGGCCTGCGCCCGGTCGACATGCTCGTCGGCGCCGGCAACGCCTACGTGGCCGAGGCCAAGCGCCAGCTCTTCGGCCGCGTCGGCATCGACCTCCTGGCCGGGCCGACGGAGATCCTCGTCATCGCCGACGACACCGCCGACCCGCACCTCGTGGCCGCCGACCTGCTCGGCCAGGCCGAGCACGGGCCGACCTCGCCCGCCGGGCTCATCGCGATCGGCGAGGACGTCGGGCGCGCGGTCGTCGCCGAGGTCGAGTCGCTGCTCGAGACGTGGCCGACCGCGGACATCGCGGGCCAGGCGTGGCGCAACCACGGCTGGGTGGCCGTGGCGCGCGACGACGACGAGGCGATCGCGATCTCCGACGACGCCGCCTACGAGCACCTCGAGGTCCAGGTCGCGCCGCACAAGCTGCCGACGTACCTGAGCAGGCTGCGCAACTACGGCTCGCTGTTCCTCGGCGAGCAGGCGACCGTGGCCTACGGCGACAAGGCCGTCGGCACCAACCATGTGCTCCCGACGCTGCGCGGCGCGCGCTACACGGGCGGGCTCTGGGTCGGCAAGTTCCTGAAGACCTGCACGTACCAGGAGCTCACGGAGGAGGGCACCCGGTACGTCGCGCCGGCTGTCGAGGCGATCTGCGCGGCGGAGAACTTCGCCGGCCACGCGCTGACCGCGACGATGCGACTGGAGCGTGTGGGTGCCTGACGGCGCCGCGGGCGACCGGTGGTCGCTGGACGGGCGCGTCGCGGTCGTCATCGGCGCCGGCCGCGGCCTGGGCCGGGGCTGCGCGCAGGCGCTCGCGGAGGCGGGCGCGGACGTGCTGCTCGTGGCCCGGACCGCCTCGGAGGTCGAGGAGGCCGCGCGCGAGGTCGGCGGCACCGCGCACGTCGCAGACGTCACCGACGAGACCCAGATCGGCGGGATCCTCGAGGCGGCCGCGGCGCTCGGCGACCCCCGCGTGCTCGTGAACGCCGCCGGCACGAACCGGACCGGCCCGGCCGCGGAGTACGCGCTGAGCGACTGGGACGCGCTCTTCGACGTCAACGTGCGCGCGACGTTCGTGGCCTGCCAGGCGTTCGGCGCGTCGCTCCTGGAGCGCGGCGCGAGCGGCGCCATCGTGAACCTCTCCTCGCAGATGGGGACGGTCGGCTTCCCCGGCCGCGTCGCGTACTGCGCCACCAAGCACGCGGTGGAGGGGATCACGAAGGCGCTCGGCGTCGAGTGGGCGCCGCACGGCATCCGGGTCAACGCGGTCGCGCCGACGTTCGTGCTCACGCCGCTCACCGAGCCGATGTTCCGCGACGAGGCGTTCGCCGCCGAGGTCAGGCGGCGGCTGCCGACGGGGGAGCTGGCGACGGTCGAGCAGGTCGCCGACGCCGTGCGCTACCTGGCGTGCGACGCGTCGGGGAGCGTGACGGGCAGCGTGCTGCGCGTCGACGGAGGGTGGACCGCATGGTGAACGGAGGGAGAGGCGAATGAGGCTGGTCGATCTGTCGCAGGAGATCTACGAGGGGATGCCCGTCTACAAGGGGCATCTGGAGACGAAGGTGTGGCAGCACCACACGTTCGCCGACACGGCGCCGAACTTCGACTCGGACTTCGCGTACCAGAGCCTCGGGATCACGTTCTGCGACCACGGACCCACGCATGTGGACGCGCTGAGCCACCTCGACCCGCGTCCCAACGCGCCGACCATCGACCGGATGGCGCTCGACCAGTTCTGCGGCGAGGGGACCTGCCTGGACGTCTCCGACGTGGCGCCGCGCGAGTACATCACGCGCGAGCGCCTGGAGCGCGCCGCGAAGGACGTCGACGTGCGCGAGGGCGACGTGATCCTGCTGCGCACGGGGACGGCGGACCGCCTGGCCGGCACGCCGGAGTACACGTCGGACTACCCCGGGCTCGACGCCGGCGGCGTCGAGTGGCTGCGGGCGATGCGCCCGCGCGTGTTCGGGGTGGACTCGCCGAGCCCCGACAACCCGGCGGACCGCATCTACCCGGTGCATCTGTTCAGCCGCGAGAGCGGCATCACGCACTACGAGAACCTCGCGAACCTCGGGGAGGTCGTCGGCCGGCGCTTCCGGTTCTTCGGCTTCCCCCTGCGCATCCGGGGCGGGCACGGCTCACCGGTCCGCGCCGTGGCGATGCTGGACGACTGAGGGCGACCAGAGGAGGAGACGGATGCCCACGAAGGTGACGGACACCATCCTGCCGACGACGATGATCGGCTCGTACCCCAAGCCGCGCTGGTACGAGAAGTACAACATCGCCGGCAAGGACATCCTGGAGTGGTGGAAGCTGGAGGAGAACTTCCAGGCCTACCGTGACGCCACGAACGCGTGCATCACCGACCAGGAGGAGGCCGGCCTGGACATCGTCACGGACGGCCAGATGCACTTCGACCAGTACGGCGGCGCGATCGGCTCGTTCGTCTGGTACTGGTACGAGCGCCTCGGCGGCTTCTCGAAGGCGAAGCTGCCCAACCCGATCGCCAAGGGCATGGAGGAGTCCGGCGAGCTCTCCGACCCCAGCCAGGCGGCGTGGATGCACGACTGGGGCGGCACGGCGGTCACCGACAAGGTGAGCCGCGGCATCCCAGGGCGGCTGGGGGAGATGTACGAGGTCGCGCGCGGGCTGACGGACAAGCCGCTGAAGGTGTCCGTCGGCGCCGGGCCGCCGAACCTCACCTACCACGTCGACCTGAAGGCGCCGGGCTCGCGGTACGACTCGCCGCGCCAGCTGGCGGAGGACCTCGTGCCGATCTTCAACGAGGACCTCAAGGACCTCGCGGCGCGGGGCGCCGACTTCATCCAGATCGAGGACCTCGGCGCCTGGATGCTCGCCTGGGACGACAACGCCGACTGGGTCATCGACGTGCTCAACGCGTGGGTGGAGGGCGTCGACGCGAAGATCGCGTGGCACTGCTGCCTCGGCGCCGGCTACGGCAACACGTTCCGCACCATCGAGGACGCGCTGCCGCGGGTGATCGAGCGCTGGCAGGCCGTCAACGTCGAGCAGTTCGCGCTGGACTTCGCGCTGCGCGACATGGTCGACGTGCACGCCCTGAAGGAGGTCGCGCCCGACCGCGAGGTGCAGGTCGGCGTCATCGACATCCGCACGCTGTACATCGAGACCGACGACGAGATCGTCCGGCGCATCCACAAGGTGCTCGACGTCATCGAGCCCGAGCGCGTCTACCTGACGACCGACTGCGGCTTGAAGGCGCTGCCGCGGTTCGTCGCCAAGGAGAAGCTCAAGGCACTCGTGCGCGCGGCCGCGCGCGTGCGCGCGGAACTCGGCGCCAGCACCGTGGCGGCGTGACCATCGGGGTGGCGGCGCGCCCGGGCGCGCCGCCACCGCACGAACTGCATTGCATTGGCATCGACGCTTCCTCGATAATCCCGTGCGGGGTTCGGCAATGCCGAACACGATCCGCGGAGGAGGCGGTACATGCGACTGGCACGGCGGTGCGGCAGTGCGGTGATCGATGGATGGCGCTGGCGAGGCCTGTTGGGGGCGATGATCCTCGCCCTCGCGATGGGCCTCGCAGCGTGCGGCAGCGACGACGAGAGCGGCGACTCGGGCGCCGCCGCGTCGGAGGATCAGGAGCAGGCGGCCGAGGCCGTCTCCAAGAAGGAGAACCCGGCCAACCGGATCACCGACTACGTCGAGTACACGAGCGGCAAGGCCGGGCCGGCCGACACGAGCCAGAAGCCGGTCAAGATCGGCTGGGTCAACAACCAGGACGGGTCGATCCCGCCCGCCGGCCTCTCCTCGACGGAGGCCGCGGAGTGGGCCGTCAAGTACATCAACGACCACCTCGGCGGGGTCAAGGGCCGGCCGCTGCAGCTCGAGAAGTGCTTCGTGAAGAACTCCGAGGAGGAGGGCCTCGGCTGCGCGCAGAAGTTCCTCAACGACCCCGACCTGCCGGTCATCACCTACGGCGCGGTCGCCGTGGGCGCGAACACGATCGCGTCGACGGTCGACGGCCGCAAGCCGATCGTCATGGGGTTCTCGCTGAACCCGTCCGACGCGAACGCGGACAACACCTACATCCTGTTCGCGGCGGGCAACTTCTCCGTGTACGGGTGGGCGACGTTCGGCCGCGACGTGCTCAAGGCCAAGACGAACGCCGTGCTGTACCCCGAGGGCCCCGGCCTGCAGGAGGTCGCGGCCGGCGTGAAGGAGTCCAGTGACGCCGTCGGCATCGAGACGAAGTTCGTCGGGTTCGACCCGAACACGACGGACCTGACCGGCGCCCTCACGGCGGCCGGTGCGCAGGAGGCGGACATGATCTCGCCGATCGTCGTCCAGCCCGACCACTGCATCGCGCTCAACCGGGCGCTCGACACGCTCGGCGTGGACCCGAACAAGGTCGTCGGCTTCCTCGACTGCTCCAAGCCGGAGCTGCACGAGGGCTACGGCGGCGACGCCCCGAAGTGGTACTACGGCATCGCCCAGTCCGGCGACGCGTTCATCGAGCCCCCGACGCCGGCCGGCGTGGAGTTCCGCAAGGCGCTGCGCGAGTACTTCCCCAACGAGGACAACGCGGCTGACGCGTGGTTCTCCTCGACGTTCTCGCTCATGCTCACCATCGCGAAGCTCATGAACGAGGCCGACGAGATCACGCCGGAGACGGTCGCGGCGGGCGCCAAGGCGTTCAAGGGCCCGCTCCTCATGGGCGGCGCGGAGCTGGCGTGCGGCAAGTACCCGAAGTCCAGGGCCGTGTGCGGTGACGGCGACCAGTTCTTCAAGTACCTGGGCGACGACAAGTACGAGGCGATCGGCGGCTGGATCCAGACCCCCGTCGAGCTGCAGAAGAAGCTGGGGGCGAAGGTCGACGGGTAGCCAGGCATGGACCAGTTCTTCCTCTTCGCACTGCTGGGCCTTGGCACCGGGGCACTGATCGCGGGCATCGCGATCAGCCTCGTGGTCATGTATCGCGGGTCGGGGATCATCAACCTCGCCACGGGCGCCGTGGCGATGGTGGCGGCGTACGCGTTCTGGGGGTTCAGGACGGGCGAGTTCGGGCCGACGTTCGGCACGCCGATCGCGTTCGTCCTGACCATCGGCGTGACGCTGGTGTGGGGAGCGCTCGCCGAGCTGCTCGTGTTCCGGCCGCTGCGGACGGCGTCGCCGCTGGCGAAGCTCGTCGCGTCACTGGGCATCCTGCTCATGACGCAGGCGGCGGTCCTGATCGCGTTCGGCCCGTCGCCGAAGCGAGCGCCGCAGGTCCTGCCCCAGGGCACCGTCGAGGTCCTCGATGTCAACGTGCCGGTCAGCCACCTGTTGCTGGCCGGCATCGTGATCGTCGCAGCGATGGTGCTGGCGGCGATGTACCGCTGGACCCAGTTCGGCCTCGCCACCAGGGCCGCGTCGGAGAACGAGGTCCATGCCATCCTCGTGGGGCTGTCGCCGAACAGCCTCGCGATGTTCAACACGCTGCTGGCGAGCGCCGTGGTGGGCGCGCTCGGCGTGTTGGCGGGCCCGGTGACATCCGTGGAGCCGCGGGCGCTGCCGTTGCAGGTGGTGCCCGCGCTCGCCGCGGCGCTGTTCGCGAACTTCACGTCGATCGGCATCGCGTGCGCCGTGGGGCTGGCCATCGGCTCGGCCCAGAACATCCTCTACTACGTCTCGACGCTGAGCTGGTTCCCGACCGACCACGGGGTCGCGCTGCCCGGGGTCAAGTCGCTGCTCGTGTTCCTGCTGATCGTCCTGGCCGTCTACCTGCGCGGCGGCAGTGTGCCCGGGCGCGGCGAGCTCGTGGAGAAACGCCTGCCGATGGTGCCGCGGGTGGACAACATCATGCGGCCGGCGATGATCCTGTTCGCCGTCACCGCGGTCGCCCTGGTGGTCTTCCCGTTCGACTTCCGCCAGGCGCTGCTCAACAGCGTCATCGCGGTCGTGCTGATCCTCTCGCTGGTGATCATCACCGGCTTCGTGGGCCAGATCTCGGTCGTGCAGCTCGCGCTGTCGGGCGTGTCGGGATTCGTGATCTCCCATCTCGCGCTCGACGCGGGGATCGGGTTCCCGCTCGCGCCGGTCATCGGGGTGCTCGTCGCGACGATCCTGGGGATCCTCATCGGGGCCTCGGCGCTGCGCGTGCGCGGCGTGCAGCTTGCGGTGGTGACGCTCGCCGCAGCGGTGGCGATCGAGCAGTTCTGGTTCGCGAACGCCACCTGGGGCGCCGGGCAGCGGGGCACACGAGTCCCGCAGCCGGAGCTGTTCGGCATCCAGCTCGGCAGCGCCGCGCCGTTCCGCGGCCTGGACGGCAAGCTGCCCAGCCCGATCCTCGGCTTCATGATCCTGGTGTTCGCCATGCTCGTCTGCCTGTACGTCGCGAACCTGCGGCGCACGGGCTTCGGCAGGCGGATGCTGGCCGTGCGCTCCAACGAGCGAGCCGCGGCCGCGGCCGGGATCAACGTCCGCAACGTCAAGCTGTCGGCGTTCGCCATCAGCTCGGCGATCGCGGGCATCGCCGGCGCGATGTACGCGTACAACTTCGGGTCGATCTCCGCGAGCCGCTACAGCGCGCTCACGGCGCTCGGTCTGATCGCGTTCGCCTACATCGGCGGCATCACGATGGTGTCCGGCGCGGTGATCGCGGGGCTCATCTCGACGGAGGCGCTGTTCCCGCACGCGTGGGAGGCGTGGTTCGGCCTCTCCGGCACGTGGGCGCTGCTCATCGGCGGCGTGTTCCTCATCTTCAACCTCGTCCTGTATCCGGACGGCGTGGCCGGCGCGCTGTACCAGAAGCGACGGTTGCGCAAGGCGGGACTCGCGAAACCGAGCATCGGCCAGGTGCTGTGGGAACGCGTCCGGGCACGGGAGGGGGAGGCGACGGCGCCGACGGCCCCGACCGGGGAGCCCTGATGTTCACCACCACGAAGGACCTGACGCTGCCGACCACCGTCACGGGCTCGTGGCCGCGGCCGACCTGGTACACGGCGAACCTCGCCGGGCGCCCGTTCTCGAGCGCCATGGTCGACCTCGGCTACCGCGAGCAGCACATCGACGCGATCAGCTCGCTGATCAGCGACCAGGAGTACGCCGGGCTGGACATCCTCACGAACGGCGACTACCACCTGGACGCCGAGCTCGGCGGGCGCTCGTGGATCATGTACCCGCTGCAACGGGTCGGCGGCGTCACCGAGCTCGACCTCGAGGGCAGCGACCCCATCTGGGCCTACCACCGGCTGGGGACGTGGCTCTACGAGATCGTCAACGGCTGGCGGTACCCCAAGGTGGTCGGGCGGATCGAGCCGCGCATCCCGCTGGAGCTCGCGAAGATCTGGCGGCTGACGCAGGCGCGCGCGCAGAAGCCGGTGCGGCTGTGCACGATCTCGGGCGACCTCGCGGCGTCCGTGCTGACGCTCGACACGGACGTCTACAAGGACGACAAGCGCGAGCTCATGTGGGACATGGCGACGCTCATGAACCGCGAGCTGCGCGAGCTCGCCGCCGCCGGCTGCAAGGCCATCCAGCTCGACGACCCGCTCGTCTACGTGGCGGACGCCGTGGGGGAGGACCCCGAGGTCATCGACTTCATGGTCGACGTCTTCAACCACCAGGTCGAGGGGCTCGACGACGTCGAGATCTGGATCCACACGTGCTGGGGCAACGCGGGCGCGCAGCGCAGCATGGATGCCGGCTACGAGTCCGCCGTCGAGACGATGCTGCACCGCATCAAGGGCGACGTCTGGACGATCGAGTCCAAGGACGCCGGCCACGAGCCGCTGAAGCTGCTCGCGCCGTACAGGGGGCGGCTGACGAAGAAGGTCGCGGCGGGGTTCGTCAGCCACCGCACGATCAACGTGGAGACCGCCGAGGAGGTCGCCGACGACGTGCGCCGGGCACTCGAGCACATCGACCCGGAGCATCTCGTGCTCTCCTCCGACTGCGGCTTCGGCCGCGAGGGGATCCCGCGGCCCGCCGCGCTCTACAAGGCGTCCGCGCTCGCGCAGGGGGCGAACATCGTCCGGCGCGAGCTCGGGCTCCCGGAGACGCCGGTGCCCGCCGTGGACCCCGAGCTGCAGGTCGACATCCCGGGGCGCGCGCTGGCGTCCGCGCCCGGGCCGTCCTTCAGCTGACCGTTCGCGTGGCGCGGGGCGTCCCCGGCGGGGCGTCCCGGCGCGCGCCGTGATGTGATCCCCTCCATGGGGACGACGCAGGAGCTGGCGCGCTGGCTGGTCGGCGGGGCGCCGGAGAGGCTGCCGGAGGACGTGGCGCACGAGGCGCGCCGCGCGATCGTGAACATCGTCGGCTGCGCGCTCGGAGGCGCGCGCCACGAGGCCGTGGAGATCACGCTGGAGGCGCTGGGGCCGCTCTTCGGCCCGCCGACCGCGGCGGTGCTGGGGCGCACGGAGCGCGCGGACCCCCAGCACGCGGCCCTGCTGAACGGCATCTCCTCCCACGTGGAGGACTTCGACGACACGCTGCCCGCCAACTACATCCACGCGAGCTCGCCGGTCGCCTCCGCGCTGTTCGCCCACGCGAGCGCGCACCCCGTCTCCGGGCGCGAGCTGCTGCGCGCGTTCACGCTGGGCTTCGAGGTGACCTCGCGGCTGGGCAACGCGACGTACCCCGCCCACTACCGCGCAGGCTGGCACAGCACCGGCAGCGTCGGCGTCTTCGGCGCGGCGGTCGCGGTCGGCGCGCTGCTGGGCCTCGACGAGCAGCGCACGGTGTGGGCGCTCGGGCTGGCCGGCACGCAGGCCGCGGGCGTGCGCGAGATGTTCGGCTCCATGGGCAAGGCGCTGCACCCGGGCCGTGCGGCGCAGAGCGGGCTCTGCGCGGCGTTGCTCGCGCAGCGCGGCTTCACGAGCGGCGAGCACATCCTCGAGGGCCCGCGCGGCTGGGCCGCGGTCACCGCGAGCGAGTACGACCTCGCGACGGTCACGGACGGGCTCGGCGAGGCGTGGGAGCTGCACCGCAACACCTACAAGCCGTTCCCGTGCGGGATCGTCAACCACCCGGCGATCGACGCGTGCATCCAGCTGCACGACGAGCACGGGCTGCGCGCGCAGGACATCGCGCAGGTGCGCCTGCACGTCGCGCCGCTCGTGATCGACCTGTGCGGCAAGACCGACATCCACGTCGGCCTGGAGGGCAAGTTCTCCGTCGTGCACGGCGCCGCCGTCGGCCTCGTCCGCGGCCGCGCCGGGCTGCGCGAGTACACCGACGAGGCGGTGAACGACCCCGACGTGAAGGCGGTCCGCGAGCGCACGACCCGCGAGGCCGACGACCCCTCGGTCTCCGAGGACGGCGTGCACGTCGAGGTGCAGCTCGCCGACGGGCGGCGCCTGGAGAAGCGGCTGGAGGGCGCGCTGGGCAACCTGAAGCGCCCTCTGAGCGACGAGCAGCTCAGCGCGAAGTTCACGGACCAGGCGACGCTCGTGCTCAGCGAGGAGCAGGCCGCCCGGGCGCTCGAGCTGGCCTGGCGCATCGACGAGCTCGAGGACGTGTCGGAGCTGATCACGGCGACGGTCCCGGTCGGCGTCAGGACCGCATGACCGCGCTGGAGCCCGGTCCGCGCGACCACCTCATCACGCGTGCCCTCGCGCGGGCGCTTGCCGCGCTCGACCCCGAGCTGCGGGATGAGGTGGCGCTCGATCCGGCCGAGGCGCCCGATCGGCTCGCCCGTCACGTCATGGGCGAGCTGCGTCGGGCGCTCGACGCCGACACGGACGCGGACGGGCAGGCGGCGGTCGTCAACCGGCTGCTCGACCAGATCGCCGAGGAGGGCGCCGCCGTCGAGGTGCCCGCACGGGTGCTCGCCGGCATCAGGGCGCGCTCGCCGCTCGGCGACGTGCTGCCACCTCCGCCGTCGCCGGCCACGCCGCTCGGCCAGAGCGACCTGCTCGTCAACGCCGAGGGCCAGCCCAACGTGGGGTCGGAGCTGCGTGCGGAGCTTGCCAGCGCGGACAGCGTCGATCTCATCTGCGCCTTCGTCATCTGGTCGGGCGTCCGGCACCTCCAGGAGGCGCTGGCGGACGTGGTGTCGCGCGGCGGCCGTCTGAGGGTGATCACGACGACGTACATGGGCGCGACGGAGAAGCGGGCCGTCG
>Ga0180215_1004015_pt1 | contig 13407 bp, 11 predicted proteins | sample eDN3rd37CBELigBY_FD_128871 | JGI IMG/M metagenome (GOLD analysis project Ga0180215, IMG submission 128871) | Enriched backyard soil microbial communities from Emeryville, California, USA - eDNA 3rd pass 37_C BE-Lig BY (version 2) (version 2) | ecosystem: Environmental > Terrestrial > Soil >...
CCGGCTCGTGGACGAGGGCGTCTCGCGCAACGAGATCGCGGTCTTCTACCGCACCAACGCGCAGTCGCGGGTGCTCGAGGACATGCTGGTCCGCGCGCAGGTCGGCTACCAGATCATCGGCGGCACGAAGTTCTACGAGCGGGCGGAGATCCGCGACGCGGTGGCGTACCTGACCTTCCTGGTGAACCCGCAGGACGGGGCGGCGTTCACGCGGATCGCGAACTCGCCCAAGCGCGGGCTGGGGCAGACGTCGATGTCGCGCGTGCTCGCGCACGCGGAGGCGATGGGGATCTCGGTCTGGGAGGCCGCGATCGACGACATCCCGGGCATGGCGACCGCGGCGCGCAAGTCGCTCGAGCGCTTCATGTCGACGATGACCCGGCTCCGCGAGCGCGTCGAGGGCGGCGCGCCGGTCGCCCAGCTGTTGACCGAGCTGCTCGAGGAGACGGGCTACCGCGACGCGCTGGAGGCCGAGCGCACGATCGAGGCCCAGGGCCGGCTGGAGAACCTCGAGGAGCTCGTGCGGGTCACGCAGGAGTACGACGCCAACAACCCCGAGGGCAACGTCGGGGAGTTCCTGCAGCAGATCGCGCTGCTCGCCGACGCGGACACGATCCGCGACGACGAGGGCCTCGTGACGCTGATGACCCTCCACAACGCCAAGGGCCTCGAGTTCCCGATCGTCTTCATCATCGGCATGGAGGACGGGACGTTCCCGCACTCGCGCTCGATCGAGGAGGGCAACATCGACGAGGAGCGCCGGCTCGCCTACGTCGGGTTGACGCGGGCGATGCGCGAGCTCACGCTCACCTACGCCCGCCGCCGCGGCGCGTTCGGGGGCAGCATGGGCGGTCCCACGATCCGCTCGCGCTTCCTCGACGAGATCCCGCGCGAGCTGACCGACCAGAAGGCGCGCGTCGCCGCCGGCTTCCCGGCGCCGGGCCGCGTCGCCACCTGGTCCAGCGCGGCCACCGCGTCCGCCGAGGCCTCCGAGTCGGGCGCGGCCGTGTTCCGCGTCGGCGAGGACGTGGTGCACGCCAAGCTCGGCGACGGCGTCGTGACCGGACTCGAACCCGGCGGGATCGTGGTCGTGCGCTTCGCGGCCGACGGCAGCGAGCGCAAGCTGATGGCCGACTACGCGCCGATCAAGCGGCGCTGAGGCGCGCGGGGCCGGCCGGCCGCGGCGGGCGAGCTCGCGGCGGGCGGCGAGGGCGCGGCGTCCGCGGGCCGGGCGAGGTCGCGGCGGGCGGCGAGGGCGCGGCGTCCGCGGGCCGGGCGAGGTCGCGGCGGGCGGCGAGGCCGCGGCGTCCGCGGGCCGGGCGAGGTCGCGGCGGGCGGCGAGGCCGCGGCGTCCGCGGGCCGGGCGAGGTCGCGGCGGGCGGCGAGGTCGCCGGCGGGTCGCGTCGCCGCGCCTCATCGCGACGGCTTTGCCGAGGTGAGCCGGTTTCATACGTATTTCCGGGGGTTTCCCGGCGCACCTCGTGCGCGCGGGCGCCGCACGGCGAGGCCGCGCGGGCCGCGCCGCGGCGACGCCGCCGCGCCGCCCCGCGACGCCGCCGCGCCGCCCCGCGACGCCGCCGCGCCGCCCCGCGACGCCGCCGTCGGCCGCGCGGCGCGGGGGCGGGCGCCGTACGCCGCCGGTGCACTTTCCGCACCGGTGACTGTGGGGGTAGCCGCCCAGTGGCGGCGCGCGGCGAGGGCTAGCCTCGCCGAAGCTCCCCATGCGCAAGCTGCTCCTCCTCGCCTCGATCGTCGTCCTCGTGGACACGTCGTTCTACGCGGCGATCACGCCGCTGCTGCCCGACCTGACGGACGAGTTCGGGCTGTCGAAGACGGGCGCGGGGATCCTGGCGGCGGCGTATCCGATCGGGACGTTCGTGGGCGGGCTGCCCGGCGGGATCATGGCCGCGCGCGTCGGCGTGCGGCCGACCGTGCTCACCGGCCTCGCGCTGATGACCGCCGCCAGCGTCGCGTTCGCGTTCGGCAACGACATCGTCGTGCTCGACGTCGCCCGGTTCGTGCAGGGCGTCGGCGGCGCGGCCTCGTGGGCGGGCGCGATGGCGTGGGTCGCCGGCGCGGCGCCCAAGGAGAAGCGCGGCCAGATGATCGGCTCGGCGATGGGCGCGGCGATCGCGGGCGCGCTGCTCGGGCCCGTGATCGGCGTCGCGGCGGACCTCGCCGGGTTCGAGCTCGTGTTCTGCACGATCGCGGTGGTCGGCGTGGGCCTGATGGTGTGGACGCTGCGCACGCCGGCCGCGCAGCCGCTCGGCGACGGCTCGCTGCGCGGGCTCGTGAACGCGCTCGGGGACGGGCGCGTCCGCACCGGGCTCGCGCTCGTGACGGTCCCCGGCCTGCTGTTCGGGACGCTGAGCGTGCTCGGCCCGCTGCGGCTGGACGAGCTCGGCGCCGCGACCGCCGTGATCGGCGCGGTGTGGCTGGTGGCCGCGGGCCTGGAGGCGATCGTGAGCCCGCTCGCCGGGCGCTTCAGCGACCGCCGCGGGCCGATCGCGCCGCTGCTCGGCGGCCTTGTCGGCGGCGCGGTGATGTTCTGCATCCTGCCGGTCGCGGACTCGGCGGTCACGCTCGCGCTGGTGATCGTGATCGGCTCGCCCGTGATCGGCCTGCTGTGGGCGCCCTCGATGGCGATGCTGTCCGACGGCGCCGACGCGATGGGCCTCGAGCAGGGCCTCGCGTTCGGGCTGATGAACCTCACGTGGGCGACCGGCCAGAGCATCGGCGACGTCGGCGGCGCCCGGCTCGGCGAGGCGGCGGGCGACGAGGTCGCCTACCTGCTGCTGGCCGCGATCTGCGTGGCCGCGTTCTTCGCGCTCCGGCTGCTCCCGAGCCGCCGGCCGGCGACGGCGTAGACAACGCGCCGAGCGGGAAGCCTCGGCGGTATGGCTTCTCACTCACCGGCGCAGCAGGAACGCAAGATGGCGAGCAGCGGCGGGCGCTTCATGGCGATCGGCCTGCCGCTCGTGATCGTGGGCATCGCGATCGCGCTGCTGCTCGACGGGACCGCCCTCGGCATCGGCGTCGCGATCGCCGTGCTCGGCGCGATCCCGGTCGTGGTCGGCATCGCCCTGACCCTGTCGGCCGGCGTCCAGCGCCGCGACCGGCAGGGCAAGCCCTGGGCGTAGGGTCGCCGGCCGCGGCGGGCGGGCGCCGTGGCGGCGTAGGGTCGCCGGCCGCGGCGGCGGGCGCCGTGGCGGCGTAGGGTCGCCGGCCGCGGCGGCGGGCGCCGTCGCGGCGCCCCGCGGTCAACCGTCGCCGTCGTCGACCGCGTCGGCGGCGCCCTCGCCGGCGGGCGCCGGCTCGACCACCTCGCCCGTCACCGGGCCCGTGTCGGCGGGCGGCGGTGGCGGCGGCTCCTCGAGCACCACGCCCGTGACCGGCGGCGGCTGCCGTTCCCGCTTGGGCGGCGGCGGCTCGGACACGGTCTTGGCCGCGACGGTCACAACAGGCGTAGCGACGGGCGTGGCTTTGGCGGTCACGGTCCGCACGGGTCGCGGCGTGGCGGTCGCGGTGGGAGCGGGCTTGGAGGCCGTCGGCGTGCGCCGCTCGGTCACGCGCCCCCGCTTCGGCCGCGCGCGCTCGACCGGCCGCGGCGTCCTCGTCGCCGCCGGCGTGGAGGTCGGGCTCGGCGTCGCGGTCGGCGTGGGCGAGGGCGAAGCCACCACGGTCGCGACCGCCCGCGCGCCCGCGGGCTTGTCCGCGACCCGCTCGGCGACCGCGCCCGCCCCGGCGCCCGCGCCCACGATCGCCACCAGCGCGGCGACCTTCGTCATCGTCGCCGCGACACCGCCGGCCACCGTGGCGCCGCCCTCGGCGCCCAGCACCGCGGCCAGCACGGAAGCCTTCAGCCCCGCGGCCGGGGCCACCGGGAGGATCGCCGCCAGCCCCTCGCGCTGCGCCGCCACCGCGGCCTTGTAGGCCTGGCACGGCTCGCAGTTGCGCAGGTGCCGCCGCAGCGGCCCGCGCCGCAACGCGCCGCCGCGCGCGACGGCGAGCTCGGAGCGGATCTCCGCGCACGGCGTCGAGCGGGCGTCGCGCTCGGCCATCAGCTCCGTCCGCGCCTGGTAGACGAGCGCCTTGACCTTCCCAGCGGGCACGCCGATCGTCGAGGCGATCTCGGCCTGCGAGAGCCCGCCGAGCTCGAAGAGCACGAGCGCCTCGCGCTGGTCGGCGGGCAGCCGCGCGAGGTCGGCCACCAGCTCGCGCAGGTCGGCGCGGACCGCGACGTCATCGGCGAGCCCGTCGAAGGAGGGCTCGAGCTCGTCGACCGGCACGGCCGCCTCGCGCCGGGCCGCCAGCAGCGTCCGGCAGCGGTTGCGGGCGATCGCGAACAGCCACGGCCGCACCGCGTCCGGCGGCGGACCGGCCACCAGCGCCTTGTGCGCCCGCAGGAACGTCTGCTGCAGCGCGTCCTCGCCGTCCTCGGCGTTGCCGAGCATGTGCCGGCAGAACGAGAGCAGGGCTCGGTGATGGCGCTCATAGAGCACCTCGAAGGCCGCTTCGTCGCCGCGCCGCACGCGCTCGGCGAGCCGCTGGTCGTCGAGTGAGGCGAGACGGCGGGCCATCGCGGCACCGTCGCGGATGGGCGTTGGCAGCACCTTGGGATTTCCCAAGCAAGGACCCGGCCGCCACGCCCGAGGTTGGCCGGATAGTCCCGAGCCTGGCGCGCCCCCGCTCAGCGGCCGACCGCGTACCCCTGCATGCCGCGCGGGTTGGCCGCCGCGCGCAGCACCCCGTCCGGCGCGCGCGAGACCGCGCTCAGCCGCCCGAGCGACCAGCCGTCGACGACCTCGACGTCGTGCCCGCGCGCCCGCAGCCCCTCGATCGTCTCCGAAGGCGCCCGCGCCTCGATCAGCACCCGCCGCGGCCGCGCCGCGCGCGGATAGAACGAGCTCGGGAAGTGCTCGGTGTGGAACATGGGCGCGTCGATCGCCGCCTGCAGGTCGAGCCCGAACACGGCGTGCGCGAGGAAGAACTCGAACGACCACTGGTCCTGCTGGTCGCCGCCCGGCGTCCCGAACGCGAGCACCGTGCCGTCCTCACGCACCGCGAGCGACGGCGACAGCGTCGTCCGCGGCCGCCGCCCCGGCGCCAGCGACGACGGCAGCCCCGGCTCGAGCCAGAACATCTGCGCCCGCGTCCCCAGGCAGAACCCGAGCCCGTCGATCGCGGGCGAGCTCTGCAGCCAGCCGCCGCTCGGCGTGGCCGAGACGAGGTTGCCCCAGCGGTCGGCGACGTCGAGATGGCAGGTGTCGCCCAGCGTCGGCTCGCCCGTGCCCGCAGCGGCCACGCCACCACGCGCCGCCGGCAGCCGCCCGCCCCCGGGCCGCAGCTCGCCCGATGCGCGCTCCGCGATCAGCGCGCGCCGCTCCGCCGCGTACTCGCGCGAGAGCAGCCGCTCCAGATCCACGTCGACGTCCCCGTAGAACGCCTCGCGGTCCGCGAACGCCAGCTTCGCCCCCTCGACCACGCGGTGGACGTGCTCGACGCCCAGGAACGGACCCGGCGAACCGTCCAACAGCGCCAGCTGCTGCAGGAACACCGGCCCCTGCCCCCAGGGCCCGGTCTTGAACACCGTCCACCCGCCGAACGAGTACGACACGGGCGCCTCGACCGTGGCCGAGTACGCCGCCAGGTCCGCGCCCGTCAGCACGCCCGCGTGCGCGGCGCCCGTGCTGTCGACCGCCGGCTCGCGCACGGCCGCGTCGATCGCCTCCGCCACCCAGCCGCGGTAGAACGCGTCGCGGGCCGCGTCGATGCGCGCCTCGCGCGTCGCCCCGCCCGAGCGGACCAGCCGCTCGTAGGTGTCCGCCAGCAGCGGGTTGCGCAGCCGCGGCCCCGGCTGCGACCACAGCCGCGCGGACGTCGTCCACGACGGCTCCAGCGAGGCGATCGCCCGCCGGATCCCCGGCGTCAGCGGAAACCCCTCTCGCGCGTAGCCGATCGCGAACGCCGCCACGTCGGCCAGCTCCCACGTCCCGTGGTCACGCAGCAGAAGCATCCATGCGTCGAACGCCCCGGGTACGCACGCCGCGAGATAGCCCGTGCCGGGGACCATGTCCAAACCGGCGTACGCCTCGAGCGTCGCGCCTGCCGGCGCCGGCCCCTGCCCGCACAGCACGTGCGGGGCGCCGTCCCACCACAGCAGCGGCAGATCGCCGCCCAGCCCGTTCATGTGCGGCTCGACGACCTGCAGCGCCAGCCCGGCCGCGACCGCCGCGTCGAACGCGTTCCCGCCGCGCTCGAGCACGGCCATGCCCGCCGCCGACGCGAGCCAGTGCGTGGAGGCGACCATGCCGAACGTGCCGGAGAGCTCGGGGCGTGTCGTGAAGCCCATCGGACGCGAACGCTAGCCTCGTCGGCCGCATGACGACGCTCATCGACGGCAAGGCCATCGCCCAACAGGTCCGCGCCGAGGTGCGCGACGAGATCGCCGCCTGGGTGGCGGCCGGACACGAGCCGCCCGGGCTCGCCACCGTCCTGGTCGGCGACGACCCGGCCAGCGCGATCTACGTCGGCGGCAAGCAGAAAGCGAGCGCCGAGGTCGGCATCAAGGGCTTCGACCACCGGCTGCCGGCGGACAGCACCGAGGAGCAGGTCCGCACGCTCCTGCACGAGCTCAACGCCGACCCCGCCGTCCACGGCATCCTGCTCCAGCTCCCGCCGCCGCCGCACATCGACGGCCCGAAGCTGACCGAGGAGATCGCGCCCGGCAAGGACGTCGACGGGCTGACGCCGATCTCCACCGGCCTGCTGGTCAAGGGCCTGCCCGGCCTGCGCCCGTGCACCCCGAGCGGCTGCATGGAGCTGCTGCGCCGCCACGACGTCCAGCTCGAGGGCGCCGAGGCGGTCGTCGTCGGCCGCTCGGACCTCGTCGGCAAGCCGGTCTCGGCGATGCTGCTGGCCGCCAACGCGACCGTCACGACCTGCCACTCGCGCACCCGCGACCTCGCCGCCGTCTGCCGCCGCGCGGACGTGCTGATCGCCGCCGTCGGCGTGCCCGAGCTGATCAAGGGCGACTGGGTCAAGGAGGGCGCGGTCGTGATCGACGTCGGCATGAACCGGCTCCCCGACCGGCTCGTCGGCGACATAGAGTTCGAGTCCGCCGCCGAGCGCGCGAGCCTGATCACGCCGGTGCCCGGCGGCGTCGGCCCGATGACGATCGCGATGCTGCTGCGCAACACCCTGGAAGCGGCCAAGGCGGCGGCCTGACGATGCGCCGCGCCGAGCCCGTCGCCGGCCTCGGGGGCGTCGCGCTGCTCGTCGCCCTCTTCCTGCCGTGGTACGGGCCCGGCGACGTCACGGGCTGGGGCGCGCTGACCGTGATCGACGTGCTGATCGCGCTGATCGCGCTGCCGGCCGTGCTGGTGCCGATCACGTCGCTGGCGGCGAAGGGCCCGTCCCTGCCGGTCGCCGTCGCCGTCCTGGGCAGCGCGTTCGGCGGGCTCGCGGTCGCGCTGGTGCTGTTCCGCCTGATCGACGCCCCCGCGGACGGGCTCGAACCCCGCTACGGCCTCTACGTCGCGCTCGCGGCGTCGATCGTGGCCTGGGTGGGGAGCTGGCTGTCGCTGCGCGACGAGTCGACGCCGGGCGCCGCGCCGCCGCGCGTCCCCGTGCGCCCGGCGCCGCCCTCCTAAGATCACCCGCTGATGCTGAGTCGCGATCAGGTACTTCATGTCGCCCGCCTCGCCCGCCTCGAGCTGACCTCCGACGAGGTCGAGCGCTTCAGCGGCGAGCTCTCCAAGGTGCTCGACCACATCGAGCTGATCGGCGAGCTCGGCGACCTCTCCGACGTCCCGCCCACCTCGCACGTGATCGACGTCGAGAACGTGCTGCGCGAGGACGAGCCGCGCCCGTCGATGCCGGTCGAGCGCGCGCTCGAGAGCGCGCCGGACGCCGCCGCGGGCGGCTTCCGCGTCCCCAGCCCGGGGGCCGCGTAGATGCTCGAGCTGACCGCAGCGCAGGCGGCGGCCGCGATCAAGCGCGGCGAGCTGGACGCCGGTGAGTACTTCGACTTCTACCGCGAGCGCGCGGCGAACGACCAGCTGAACTCCTACGTGTGGGTCGCGGACGAGCGCCCGGAGCTCGACACGAGCGGCCCGCTCGGCGGTGTCCCGGTCGCGATCAAGGACCTGTTCTGCACCGAGGGCGTCCCGAGCCAGGCGGGCTCGAAGATCCTCGAGGGCTACCGCCCGCCGTACACGGCCACGAGCGTGGCCAAGCTCGCGCAGGCCGGCGGCCCGCTGCTGGGCAAGACCAACCAGGACGAGTTCGCGATGGGCTCCTCGACCGAGAACTCGGCGTTCGGCCCGACGCTGAACCCGTGGGACACCAAGCGCGTCCCCGGCGGCTCGAGCGGCGGCAGCGCCGCGACCGTGGCCGCCGGCACCGCGCCGTGGTCGATCGGCACCGACACCGGCGGCTCGATCCGCCAGCCCGCCGCCCTGTGCGGGATCGTCGGCATGAAGCCCACCTACGGCGCGATCAGCCGCTACGGGATGATCGCGTTCGCGTCCTCGCTCGACCAGGCCGGCACGTTCACGCGCGACGTCACGGACACCGCGCTGCTGCTGGGCGCGATGGTCGGCAAGGACCCGTGCGACTCGACCAGCATCGGGCTGCCCGAGCCGGTCAAGCTCCCGACCCGCAAGGACCTCAAGGGCATCCGCCTCGGCGTGCCGGAGGAGCTCTCGGGCGAGGGCATCGAGGAGGGTGTGCTCAAGGTTTTCCACGAGACGCTCGACGTCGCCCGCTCGCTCGGCGCGACGGTCGAGACGATGCACCTGCCGCACTCGCCGCACGCGCTGGCCGCGTACTACCTGATCGCGCCCGCGGAGTGCTCGTCCAACCTGGCCCGCTACGACGGCGTGCGCTACGGCTTCCGCGCCGAGCACTTCTCCGACCTGCTCGGCATGTACACCGCCACGCGCGAGCAGGGCTTCGGGGCCGAGGTCAAGCGCCGGATCATGCTCGGCACCTACGCGCTCTCGAGCGGCTACTACGACGCCTACTACGGCAAGGCGCAGAAGGTGCGCACGCTGATCGCGCGCGACTTCGACAACGCCTGGAAGGACTTCGACTTCGTCGTCACGCCGACCGCGCCCGGAGTCGCGTTCGAGCTCGGCGCCAAGACCGCCGACCCGCTGGCGATGTACGTCAACGACGTCTGCACGGTGCCGATGTCGCTCGCCGGCCTGCCCGGGATCTCGATCCCGAACGGGCTCTCGGACGGGCTGCCGGTCGGCTTCCAGATCGCCGGCCCGGCGTTCAGCGAGAACCGGCTGCTCGACGCCGCCTACGCGCTCGAGCAGGCGATCGGCTTCGACGGTTCGGGAGCGTTCGCATGAGCAACTGGGAACCCGTCATCGGGCTCGAGATCCACGTCCAGCTCAAGACCCGCACGAAGATGTTCTGCGGGTGCGAGCTGAGCTTCGGCGAGGAGCCCAACACGCGCACCTGCCCGGTCTGCCTGGGCCTGCCGGGCACGCTGCCGGTGACCAACGCGCAGGCCGTGCGTTACGGGATCATGATGGGGCTCGCGCTCGGCTGCGAGATCGCGCCGCGGTCGATCTTCCACCGCAAGAACTACTTCTATCCCGACCTCGCCAAGGGCTACCAGATCTCCCAGTACGACATCCCGCTCTGCCGCGGCGGGCGCCTGGGCGACGTGCGCATCCACCGCATCCACCTCGAGGAGGACGCGGCCAAGCTCGTGCACATCGGGACCTCCGGGCGCATCCACGGCTCCGACGCCAGCGTCGTGGACTACAACCGCGGCGGCACCCCGCTGGCCGAGATCGTCACCGAGCCCGACCTCCACTCGGCCGAGCAGGCCCGCGACTGGCTGCAGCTGCTGCGCGAGACGCTGCGCCAGCTCGGGGTCTCGGACGTGAACATGGAGGAGGGCTCGCTGCGCTGCGACGCCAACGTCTCCATCCGCCCGGCGGGCTCGAGCGAGCTCGGCACCAAGACCGAGCTCAAGAACATGAACTCGTTCCGGTTCGTGATGCAGGGCATCAACGCCGAGATCAAGCGCCAGATCGCGCTCGTCGAGGCGGGCGAGCCCGTCGTCCAGGAGACGCTGCATTTCGACCCGTCCAGCGGCCGGCTGAGCTCGCTGCGCTCCAAGGAGGAAGCGCACGACTACCGCTACTTCCCGGAGCCCGACCTCGTCCCGCTGGTGGCGACGGAGGAGATGCTGGAATCCGCCCGGGCCGCGATCCCGGAGCTGCCGGCGGAGCGCTCGGCCCGCTACGAGTCCGACTTCGGGCTGGCCCCGGAGACCGCCTACCTGTTCTCGTTCGAGCCCGAGTGGGGCGACTACTTCGAGAAGGCCACGGCGGGCGCGGACCCGAAGGCGACCGCGATCTGGGTCACCGAGCTGCGCTCGCGCGACGGCCGGTCGGTCGAGCCTGGCGACCTCGCCAAGCTGGTCTCCCTGGTGACAGCCAAGACTGTGACGGCCGCGGCCGCGCGGACGATCCTCGACAAGATGGTCGCCGAGGGCGGCGACCCGGCCGAGATCGCCGAGCGCGAGGGCCTCACCGCGATGGAGGACTCGGGCGAGCTGGAGGCGATCGTGGCCAAGGTCATCGCCGAGAACCCCGACGTGGTCGAGCGGATCAAGGGCGGCAACGCGAAGGCGATCGGCGCGCTCGTCGGCCCCGTGATGCGCGAGACGAAGGGACGCGCCGACGGGGGCGAAGTGAACCGGCTGCTCCGTAACGCACTCGGCGTCTGAGCGCCGCTGCGGTACGTTCCGCCGGGTGTCGGCTCGGCGGGAGGCGATACGTTCGGCGGACGCGCGCGAGCGCGTCCTCGCCGGCGGCAACGCGCGGGGCGTGCGCCGCCCCGTCGTCGAGTCGTGGCGGCGCGCCGGGCGCTCGGGCGTCGACCCCGAGCGCGGCCTGCCGCCAGTCCCGCTGACCGAGGACCATGTCGCCGAGCAGCGCCGCCGGCACCCGCTGGCGGCGGCCTGGCCCGCGGTCGCCGACGCGCTGCGCGGGGCGCTCACGGAGCCCGGCCACATCGTGTTCGCGGCCGACGAGCGCGGGCACCTGCTGTGGGTCGACGGCGACCGCGGGCTGCGGCGGCGGGCGGAGGACGTGCACCTCGTGGCGGGCGCGCTCTGGAGCGAGGACGCCGCCGGCACCTGCGGCGTCGGCACCGCGCTCGCGCTCGGGCGCCCGTTCCGCGTGGTCGCCGGCGAGCACTACCTGCAGGTCGCGACGTCGTTCACGTGCGCCGCGGCGCCGGTCCACGACCCGGCCGGACGCCGGCTGGGCGTGATCGACGTGACCAGCCCGGCCGGCGTCGCGCGTGACGACACGCTCGGGGTGGTCACGCTGGCGGCGCGGCTGGCCGAGACCACGCTGCGCGAGCGCGCCCGCCGGCACGCGCTGCGGCTCGCGGCCCGCTACGGCAACCGGCTCTCGCTGCGGGCCGGGATCCGCAACGCGCTCGTGGGCGCGAACGGCGACGTGCTGTGGCGCCACCCGGACGGCTGGCTGCCGCTGCACCTCGGCGTCGCGCCCCGCGAGGGCGAGCTGGTGCTGCCCGACGGGCAGCCCGTCACGGTGGAGCGGCTCGGCCCGAACGGCCCGTTCCTGGTCATCGGCCGCGGGACGGCCGGGACCGGCGTGCGGTTCGCCGGGCTCGGCCGCGAGCGGGCGTGGCTGGCGATCGACGGCGTCGGCCACGACCTCAGCCGCCGCCACGGCGAGCTCGTCGCGCTGCTGCTCGCGTCGCCCGCCGGGCTGAGCGCGCAGGCGCTCGCCCGCGCCGTCCACGGCCAGCGCGGCCGCCCCGGGACCGTACGCGCGGAGCTCGCGCGGCTGCGCCCGCTGCTCGGGCACCGGCTGGCCGCCGACCCGTACCGGCTGGCGGGCGCCGCGGACTTCGCCGAGCTCGACGAGCTCGAGCTCCCCGAGGCGCTCGAGCGCTACCGCGGGCCGCTGCTGCCGGGCTCGCGCGCGCCCGGCGTCGTCGCCCTGCGCGAGGCCGTGCACGAGCGCCTCGACGCCCGCGTCCGCGCGGCCGGCGACCCCGGCGTGCAGCGCCGCTGGCAGGCGCTCTGCAACGTCATTGCAGCGGGCGCCCGGGCTTGAAACGCGCCGCGGCCTACCGGGATCGTGGCGCGCCATGCGCAAACCCCTCCTCATGCTCGCTCTCTTGCCGGCCGCGTTGCCCGCGGCCGCGCACGCCGACGTCCAACTGGCCGACAAGACCGTCGCCGACGCCACGGGCGGCGCCGCGGCGCGCGTCCAGCTCTGGCAGCGCAGCAGCGACGGCGCGGTCTACCCCCGTGTCTGGGTGAGCGACACCAAGGCCGACGGGATCTGCGCGCACGCCGCGGTCCTCTGGCACCACGTCAACGGCAAGACCTACACCGACTACGGCAGCTGGGTCTGTGGCCCCGGCCAGGGCCAGGGCCCGGCCGACAAGCCCGCCCGCAACTGGCGCCACTACCGCAGCGTGTCGCTGGCCGCGTTCGTCGACGGCCGGGACCCCGTGCCGGTCGGCCTGTACGACTTCGGCGCGCTCCGGCCGCCGTCCGAGGCGCCGGATTCCTCGGAGGACAAGGACTGCTCCAAGCCGCGGACCGTCACCGCCCGGTTCAGCGGGCGCGTCTACGGCCACTTCATGGCGGTGAAGGAGCGGGGCCGGTCCGGCCGCCTGCGACCCACGGGGCGCAAGGTGAGTGAGCGCTTCAAGATCGGCTCGGTGCAGATCGGCCTCTGCACGCGCGGCTGGGACGGGAACCCGCTCGTCAAGGTGGACTCCAAGGGCCTGACGCAGTCCGGCAGGCCGAAAGCGGCGGCCAAGCACGGGATCGGCGCCGGCTGGGGCGTCGTGATCAAGGGCTGGCGCAACGACAACGGTCTGCTGACGATCAACGTCGTGCAGTGCCGCGACAACCTGGCCGCCCAGGTCCGGGACTTCAACGAAATGTTCGGGCTCGGGGCGACGGTCAAGAAGCTCCCACACCCGATCTCCATGACCATCGGGATCGCGACCTACCTCGCCGGCAAGCGCCTGCCGCCCGCCGGCGTGGACTGCGTGACCCTCAGCGAGCACGACTTCCGGATCTACGTCACGGGCGACCGCGCGCGGCTCTCGCACGTCGATGCCCGCGGCCGCTACGGCCCCGCGCGCACCGGGCCCGAGACCGGTGGCCGTGAGACCAGCATCCGCGAGGTCCTGATGGCCTACGTCGAGACCGACCCGGGCGCCCCGAAGCCGCCGCGCCGCCGGCCCGGCCGCCAGCCCTAGCCCGCCGCGTCCTGCACGAGCAGCGCGACCTGCACGCGGTTCTCGACGTCGAGCTTGACGAGCAGCCGCGACACGTGCGCCTTGACGGTCGCGACGCTCATGTGCAGCTCGGCGGCGATC
>Ga0180215_1004016_pt1 | contig 13405 bp, 7 predicted proteins | sample eDN3rd37CBELigBY_FD_128871 | JGI IMG/M metagenome (GOLD analysis project Ga0180215, IMG submission 128871) | Enriched backyard soil microbial communities from Emeryville, California, USA - eDNA 3rd pass 37_C BE-Lig BY (version 2) (version 2) | ecosystem: Environmental > Terrestrial > Soil >...
CTGACCCGCGCCGCCGCTGCCCTGCGGGCGCGCCGCACCGCTCAGGCCCGGAAGGCGCCGTGGCCGCTCTCCATCGACGGACTCGCGGCCCTGCGAGGCATCGGCCCTACGGCAGGGGAGGGAGGGGCTACGCGACCCAAGGGCAAGCCGGACCCGGACGACGAGGAAGCCTATCCGCCTTTCGCCAATGATGCCGATCCCTGGATAGCGCATTTTGCCGAGATCGACGCCTTGCTCGAGCGCACCAGCCAGGTGCTTGCGGGAGAAACCCCGTTGCCGAAGCGTCGATCGCACCTGGTCTACGACCCTGACCTGGATGAGGCCGAAAACGAGGATCTCTGGCTCGACGTGGTCCAACGCACCGCCCACTGGCCAGCGATTGCCGCCGCAGCGGTCGCCTGGAACGCCTGGCTTGATCTCAACCTCTATACCCGCCTGCCTTGGCTCGGGCTGATCATGGCGGCATCGATCCTGCGGGCGAGAGGGCTGACCGCCCATCTGCTGCCACTCGCCGCCGGGTTCAAGCAGTCGAAGTTCCGACCCCAGGGGAGAGAAGGGGCGCTCGAGAAGCTGGAAGGCTTCTGCCGGGTGCTCGAGGAGGCACTGGAAATCGCCAACAAGGATCTCGACCGGTTGATCCTTGCCCGTGAGCTGATGAGCCGGGTGACGGCCAAGACCCGCTCCACCTCAAGGCTCCCCGAACTGGTCGAGCTGTTCCTGTCGCGTCCGCTGGTGACGGTGCCGCTCGCCGCCAAGTTGCTTAAGGTCACGCCCAAGGCTATCGACCTGATGCTGGTCCAGCTCGGCGGCGCCCTGCCGCGAGAGCTCACCGGCCGCACACGCTATCGCGCCTGGGGCATCGTCTAAGCTCAGGCGCGATTGACCCAACGCGAATTCACATCGCAACAGACCCACCGACAGCTCTTCTCATGCACACTATCTCACCCCGGAATTTGCCTGCTGACGGCTTTGCGGACGGCCTGCCGAACCCCGACCGGCTTTGGGCCTTCCTGGCGATCGCCATCGCCCTCACCATGGCGGTTCTGGATAGCGCGATTGTCAATGTGGCCCTTCCGGTGCTCGCCCGCGAGCTTCTGGTCGATCCGGCCACAGCCGTCTGGGCCGTCAATGCCTACCAGCTGGCCGTCACCGTCTCGCTCCTGCCTCTGGCTTCCCTTGGCGACACCCTGGGTTATCGGCGGATCTACTGGGGCGGACTTTTGGTATTCACCGTGGCTTCGATCGGCTGCGCCCTTGCCGGGTCCTTCTCGATGCTGATCATGGCTCGTGTCCTGCAAGGGCTTGGGGCTGCCGGGATCATGAGCGTCAATATCGCTCTTGTCCGCTTCATCTACCCCGCGAAGCTCCTGGGGCGCGGCGTTGGGAATACGGCTCTCGTGGTGGCGGTCTCATCAGCTGCCGGTCCCACCCTTGCCGCGGCCATTCTGTCGGTTGCGCCCTGGCCCTGGCTCTTTCTCATCAACGTGCCTCTTGGCGTATTCGCGCTCATTGTGGCCGCGCGGACGCTCCCGCAGACGCCCCAATCGGCCAGACGGCTCGATGGGTGGAGCGTTCTTCTCAACGCCCTGACCTTTGGGCTGCTGATTACCGGAATCGACGGTCTCAGTACTGGCGACCTCACCTATCCGCTACTCGCCTTAGGCGGGGCCGCAATGGCGGGGATTATATTTGTGCGCTACCAACTATCCCTCCCGATGCCGCTGCTGCCCCTGGATCTGCTGCGGCTGCCGGTGTTTGCCCTCTCGATGATGACATCGGTCTGCTCCTTCGCCACCCAATCGCTCGCCTATCTGGCGCTTCCTTTCTATTTCCATGATGAGCTGGGTCGAAGCGTCACCGAGACCGGCATGCTCATGACACCGTGGCCCTTGGCGGTTGCGGTGGCGGCTCCCATTGCAGGTCGTCTGGCCGACCGCGTCTCTCCCGGCCTGCTTGGGGGAATCGGCCTTGCCACCCTCGCGGGTGGACTGGCTCTGCTGGCTCTGCTGCCGAGCGATCCAACGACGGCAGACATCGTCTGGCGGCTGACGATCTGCGGACTGGGATTTGGCCTGTTCCAGTCGCCCAACAACAAGGCCATCATCACCAGCGCGCCGCGGGAGCGCAGCGGCGGCGCGAGCGGAATGCAATCCTCGGCCCGGCTGCTGGGCCAGTCCCTCGGCGCAGCCCTGGCGGCCGTCCTGTTCGGATTGATTTCGGGTAACCCAACACCGGTCATCCTGTGGCTGGGAGCAGGCCTGTCGGCCATCGCCTGCGTGACGAGCAGCTTGCGGATCCTGAAGTGAAACAAACGACCGTGGTGTCCGATGCCAGCCTGAGGGATGGCGCTCCTTCCTGATGCCCGGCAGGTTCGGTACACAGCCGAGGTGTGGGCGAAGGTACTGGAGACGACGATCAGACCGAGGCCGACATTGGTCAGCATGACCATGAAATCGCTGGTCCGGACATCCAGCAGCCATCGCCTGATCCAGGGCCATCATCCGACTCTCGAATGCCGCTGCAATCGGATCGCGCGCCTGCGAGCTGAGGCTCCCATGGTCACACCGATCGAGCCAGCCGGCTTGATGCTTCAGGACAAGTCTTTGACCCAACAGGACAGTGGCAGGAAAAGGGTGGCGCCTTTCCGTGATTGGGCCGCAATCGCCACCTAACCTATGTTAAACTGATTCTGGACGTGCTGGTGCTCGCGCGGGCTGGTCGTGCGGCCCCACAACAGATTTCAGAACTCTGTGAGGGCCACTGCGATGAGCAATGACATCGGTCCTGCGTCCAAGAGCAACAGGCACGATCCGGGACATTCCATTGCCGTTTCACCGACCGTTCTGGCGGGTCCGGGGCGGACGTTGCCGCCTGGCTACATCCACCTTGGGGTCGCCAAGGAGATCGCTCCGACCTTAAGCGATTTAGGCATCGATCCGGATCCGGTCATCCGTGAAGCGGGGCTCGACCCGAGGCTGTTCGAGGATGGCGCCAACGTGATCCCGCACGCATCCCTGGGCCGGCTGCTCACCCTGTGCGTGGCCCGCGCCCGCTGCCCGCATTTCGGACTGCTGGTCGGCAAGCGCGCCACGATCCTCTCACTTGGGATCGTTGGGCGCCTGATGCAGCACTCGGAGACGGTTGGTGACGCCATGCGGGCCCTTGTGTCCAACCTGAGCATCCAGAACCGGGGGGCCGTTCCGTCGCTGACGATCATCGGAGACACGGCCCTGTTCACCTTCTCGGTCTACCAGCCGAAGGCCGAGAGCGCGGATCAGATCTCGGACGGATCCATCGCCGTCGCCGTCAACGCCCTGCGCGCCCTGTGCGGCGCAGACTGGGACCCGACCGAGGTCCTGCTGCCCCGGGCCGCGCCCGCCGATCAGGAGCCCTATCGCCGCCACTTCAGAGCCCCGGTCCGTTTCAACCAGGAGAGTGCGATTATCGTGTTCCCGGCAGGTGATCTGAAGCGCCGGGTCTCAGGGGCCGATCCGATGGTGCGCGAGGTGCTCGAAGAGCGGATCCTGCAGATGAAGGCCCGGCCGGGAAGCGAGTTCTCCGACGATATCCGACGGCTGCTGCGCATCCGGCTGACGAGCGCCCATTGCTCGGCGGACGACATTGCCGAGCTTCTGGCGATGCATCGCCGCACCCTGAGCCGCCGTCTGAAGGACAGCGGCCTGGGCTACCGGGCGATTACCAACGAGATCCGGTACGAGATCGCGCGCCAGCTGCTGGAGGATACCGAGGTGCCGCTCGGGCAGATCGCGGCGGCGCTGGGCTATTCCGAAGCCAGCGCGTTCACCCGCGCCTTCCGACGCTGGTCGGGCCAGACGCCGACGGCCTGGCGCGGCGAAAGCCATCAGATGTGACCCGCGGCTGAAGGACAGTCAGGCAGGGCCGTCCTTAAAAGTCGCGCTGGATGCGCAGGCGGCCTTCCCAAACGTCTTCCGATCCGGTCGACCTGAAGGTCCCGGTGGGATCGCCTGCCGCCGTCGTGATCGGAACGGCGACGCGCCCGCGCGGATCGACCCTTATGTAGAGCGCTTCGATGCCGATGAGAAAGCCTTCAACAGGCGTCCAGATGGCGTTGGCGCCGATACGATACTCGTTGAAATCAGCCAGTCCCGTGGTCGTGCCGGCCGTGCCGGCCGCGATGGTGGCGGGACTCGCCGGAACGAGGTACTGCGCGATGCCGGGCGCATCGAAGCGCATCCAGGATCCGAAAACGTTCGTCTGAATGGTGGGGGTCCAGTTGTGATTGATGCCGCCGGCGACCCCATAGGCTCTGTTGGTCTTGAAATCGCCCGTGAGCGGATCGACGAAGGCGTCCGCGAAGGGCATTGCGAGCGAACCGGCGCTGATGAACCCGTTGCTGATCGAGCTGGCCTGACCAGCATTGATGTAGCCGACCGCGCCGTCGGTGTAGGTCGCTGAAATCCAGCCCGTGTCCCCGGTTCCGAGGAACGGCAGGTTGGCATAGGCCTGCGCGGCGATCGCAAATCCGTAATCCGTATCCGCATGGGCCGGATACGCCAGGCCGGTGGTCGGATTGATGACCGGAACGGCCACCCCATCGACAGTGGCGAGGCCGAAAGCGACATCGCGGATCTGGTGCAGGGCGCCGGACAGCTGCGCACCGCCCCAGGTGCCGGTGTAGCGGATATTGGCCACGACATCGGGCATGCGCTCGCCGCCATAGGTGAATGGTATCGGCGCAAGGACCGGGGACGGCGAAGCGACGCCGAACAAGGGGAAATCGAGTTCATTGTTGACCCGGCGCTCGGTCCCGTCCTCCAGCGACAGGGTGGCGGAAAAGCCATTGCCGAACGAGAAGGTGTAGGCGAGCAGGTTCACTTCGGCGTTCGAGGGATCGTCGAAGCGCAGATCGCCAAAGTTCGGAGCCGGCAAATTCGGGTCCGTGAAGAACGAAACCGCGCGACCTGCAGTCAGGCCGCCGAACTGGATATAGGCTTGCGCGACATTGGAGGTCGTGGAACTGAAGCCGTAAGCGCCTGTGTTACGGGTCATCTCCATGCGGATATAGGTGCGCAGCAAGCCGTAAGCCGTTGCGGTCCGTGCGTCGAGATTGATGCGACCACGCGCACGAAAGCCGATTGCGTCCTGCGCGCGATCGACTGGTTCGACGTACAGATATTCGGCGCGAGCCCGACCGCCGATGCGCAGGCAGGTTTCCGTGCCGGGGACGTAGAAAAAGCCGGTGCCATAAGTCGAACAGACACGGACGTACTCGACGGGTGCAGCGGGCTTGGCGGGCAGGTCGGCGGCTTGTGCGCCTCCGCCGATGATGGCCACGGATCCGAGCAACAGAGTTCGGGCAGACGCCATGGTACAGCGCTCCAAGTCAAAACCCAGCCCCAACGATGAAAGATTGCGCAGCCAGACTGATCACCGTCAAGCAGATGCGAAGAGATAAACAGGTGTTATCGAACGCAATCCGTCCGATGTTGCCGAACGGCACCAAACCGTCCGCTCGCAGGCGCCTTTTCAACTCAGCAGCACCTGGACGGCGATGATCTTGACCACGGTCATGCTTGGAAAGCAGATCGCGTAGCCGATATCGGTCCGCTCGGTCGGTGCCAGTCGTCCGGCCGCCACAACGATCGCAGGATTCCCGGTCGAGCCGGCGCAAACGCCGAGCAGATCGTCGAAGGGAATCCGCAGCAGATATCCACCCGCCAGAACGATCAGCACCAGGGTGAGCAGGACGGCGGCTCCGCCGAGGAGAATCTGGATGCCGTTGGATGCTACGGTCTGCACGAATGGCGCTCCCGCACCGATCGCAACCGATCCGATGAAGATGGCGAGACCGAGATTCCGCAGAACCAGGTTCGCCACCACCGGCATTCCCCAACCGATCGGGCCTGTGCGGCCAAGTCGGCCAAGGATCAGGGCCATGACGAGCGGCCCGCCGGCGACGCCCAGGCTGAAGGTGCCTCCCCCGGGCAGGGGGACCGGGATCATCCCGAGCAGCAGCCCGAGCGCGATGCCGACGCCGATTGAGACGAAGGACAGCTCGGCATTGCCCTTGATGCTGTCGCCGAAATAGCGCTGGACATCGGCTTTCCGGCTTGTCGGAACGGCCGCCACAAGAAGGTCGCCGAACTCGATCGTCAGATCGGCTGTCGCGATCAGCTCCACATCGCCGCGGCGCACGTGCGAAATCATGACCGGGAACTCGGGAAGAGTGATGTCCCGAAGCGGCTTGCCGACAAAGGCAGCCTTTGAAACGTAGACGCGCACCACATCGTAGTTCGTGCGGTCCCGGCTCAGGCGGCCGGGGTCCTCCTGCCCGATGAAGGCTTTCGCCTGCTCGATGCTCCCTGGGCTGCCGACGAGCAGCAGGCCGTCGCCCTCGTGCAGTTTCGTCCCCACGGCAGGCGGCGCATTCACGTGATGCTGGCGCACTGCGACGATCTTCACGTCCGCCGGCAGGATGCCGGAGATGTCGTCCACCGTCCGGTCTTCGCAATCGGTGTGAAGGGTCAGCTCCGCAACGCGTACGTTCTGTTTCGGAGGATCGAATTTGGGCTTGAGCAGAGCCGTCATGATGGTCATCAGAACGATCGGCCCGACCACACCGAAGGGATAGGATACCGAGTACCCGATTGCCGGATCCTGGTTGCCTGCCGCTGTCAGGGCCGCCTGCAAGGTCGGCGTGCTGGTGCCGGAGCCCGCGAACAATCCGGCCGCGGTCGCGAGCGTAATCCCAAGCGGCTCGGCGAGCAGCATCGCGACGAGGAGAGACGCAACGACCGCAACGGCCGAGAGAGCGATGTATTTTGGTCCGGGGCCGCGGATGTTGGCGAAGAACTGCGGCCCGTACTGGATGCCGACCCCGTAGACGAACATGACGAGGCCCATGGTGCCGACGAGCGCGGGAGGCGCTGCCTTCGGGGCGATGGCGCCGATGATCAAGCCGCTGAACAGGACCGCGCCGGCGCCAAACGATACGCCCGCAATCGATATCTGTCCGAGCGCATAGCCGGCCGCAATGGCGAGGAACAACGCCAGCAATGGCGATGATTCAAGCAGGGTTCGAACAAGATTCATCATCGCCTCCGATCATCTCGCACGGCAGCCTGCCTCGCGGAACTGCCCGAGCACCCGCGCTACCAGATCAGGGGAAGGCGAGGGCGTATCGGACAGCTCGTAATCCAGTCCCAGCGCCTTCCACTTGAAGGCGCCCATCTGATGGAATGGGAGCACTTCGACCCACTCCACGTTGCGCATCGACGCGACGAAGCGGGCGATGCCATCGACATTGGCAGGATCGTCGGTGAGGCCTGGAACAAGCACGAACCGCACCCAAACCGGTTTCCCGATCGCCGCCAGTCGCTCCGCGAATTGAATGGTTGGATGAATGTCCTGCCCCACGGCCCGGCGGTAGGTCTCCGGATCCCAGGATTTGATGTCGAGCAGCACGAGATCGACTTGGCGCAAGTACTCTTCATCGGCACGTGCCCCAAGGAAACCAGAAGTGTCCAAAGCCGTATGGAGGCCCATGTCCTTGGCGGCCGCGAAGAGCCGTTTGGTGAAATGGGCCTGAACGAGCGGTTCCCCACCGGAAATCGTCAGTCCTCCATCCAGGGCCCGCAGCGGCGCGGCATAGGCAGCCAACGCGGTTTGGGCCCGTTCGAACGAGACCCGCGTGCCGTCCTTGAGATGCCATGTGTCCGGGTTGTGGCAATACAGACAGCGCAGAAGGCAGCCGCTCATGAACACGACGACCCGGACCCCGGGGCCGTCAAGGGTGGATCCGGTCTCGTAGGAGTGGATCCATCCGAACTCGGCCCGCGGGTCATTGAAGGTCGCCGTCTCCGGAGCCTCCGGAGAGCGCGCCTGTTGCAGGTCGTACCTGCTGTGGGCCCAAGGCTCCTCGGCCATGATGTCAGGTCTCACTCACCGTGGAACGTCCGGCTGATCACGTCCATCTGCTGCTCACGGGTCAGGCGCACGAAATTGACCGCATAGCCCGAGACCCGGATCGTCAGCTGCGGATACTTGTCCGGGTGCTCCATCGCGTCGATCAGGGTGTCGCGATTGAGGACGTTCAGGTTCATGTGGAACCCGCCCTGGCCGCAATAGGTGTCCATGACCTTCACGGCCTGCTTGATCTTCTCGCCCTGATCCAGGCGGTTGAGGCTCGGCGTGATCGAGACGGTGTAGCTGATGCCGTCCTGAGCGTCCGCGTAGGGCAGCTTGGCGACCGACAGACACGAAGCGAGCCAGCCATGGCTGTCGCGCCCATGCATCGGGTTGGCGCCGGGAGCGAAGGGCTCGCCAGCCTTGCGCCCGTCGGGCGTGTCGCCGGTGTTCCTGCCGTACACGACATTGCTGGTGATGGTCAGAACCGACTGGGTGTGAACCGCATTGCGATAGGTCGGGTGCTTGCGGATCTTCTTCATGAAGGTGGAGACGAGATTGGCCGCGATGGTGTCGACCCGGTCGTCGTTGTTGCCGTATTTCGGGTAATCGCCCGCGGTTTCGTAGGAGACGATCAGCCCGTCATCGCGCCGGACGGGTTTGACCCTCGTGTGCTTGATGGCCGACAGGCTGTCGGCAACCACCGAGAGGCCCGCGATTCCGAACGCCATCGTGCGAAGGATCTGCTGGTCATGGAGCGCCATCTCGAGACGCTCATAATAGTACTTGTCGTGCATGTAATGGATGCAGTTCATGGCATGGACATAGGTCCGCGCCAGCCAATCCATCATCCCGTCGAACTTCGCCATGACGTCGTCGTAGTCGAGCACGTCGCCGGAAACGGGCGATGCCGCCGGGCCGATCTGCTCGCCGCTCACCTCGTCCCGCCCGCCATTGATGGCGTAGAGCAGGCACTTGGCGAGATTGACGCGCGCGCCGAAGAACTGCATCTGGTTGCCGATCCGCATCGCCGAGACGCAGCAGGCGATCCCGTAATCGTCGCCCCAATAGGAGCGCATGAGATCGTCGTTCTCGTACTGGATGGATGATGTCTCTGCCGAGACCTTGATGCAGTAACGCTTGAAGCCGTCGGGCAGCTGCTTCGACCAGAGCACCGTCATGTTGGGCTCCGGCGCGGGACCGAGATTCGTCAGCGTGTGCAGCATCCGGAAGCTCGTCCGCGTCACGAGGGGACGGCCGTTGAGGTCCATGCCGCCGACGCATTCGGTGGCCCAGTAGGGATCGCCCGAGAACAGGGCGTCGTAGTCGGGCGTACGCAGGAAGCGGACGATGCGCAGCTTCTGGACGAGCTGGTCGATGAGTTCCTGCGCCCCGGCCTCGTCGAGGGCCCCGCTCTTCAGGTCGCGCTCGATGTAGACGTCGAGGAAGGACGAGACGCGGCCGATGGACATGGCCGCGCCGTTGGCTTCCTTGATCGCTCCAAGATAGCCGAAATAGGTCCATTGCACCGCTTCGCGGGCGTCGGCCGCCGGACGGGTGATGTCGTGGCCATAGCTCTTGGCCATGGTGGCCAGGTCCGCAAGGGCCCGCATCTGCTCCGCTAGCTCCTCGCGCTCCCGGATGACGTCGTCAGTCGGCCACTTGGCGTCGAGCAGGGCGCGCTCGGCGCGCTTGGCTGCCAGCAACCTGTCCGTGCCGTACAAGGCCACGCGGCGATAATCGCCGATGATCCGGCCGCGGCCATAGGCATCAGGCAGGCCGGTGATGATGTGGCTGCGCCGGCACGCCATGATCTCGGGCGTGTAGGCGTCGAAGACCCCGTCATTGTGGGTCTTGCGGTACTTGGTGAAGGTCTCGTGCACGATGGGGTCAGGCTCGAACCCGGCCGCCTTCAGTCCGGCCTCGACCATGCGCAGACCGCCATACGGCATGATGGCGCGCCGGAAGGGCGCGTCGGTCTGCAGCCCGACGATCACCTCGTTGTCGCGGTCGACGTAGCCAGGCGCGTGCGAGGTCATGGAGGAGGGCGTCTTGGTGTCGACGTCGAGGACGCCCTTGCGGATTTCCTCCTGAAAATAGGGTTGCAGCTTCGCCCAGACGGCCTTTGTGCGTTCGCTGGGGCCGGACAGGAAGGTTTCGTCTCCGTCGTAGGGGGTGACGTTGCGCTGGATGAAGTCGCGCACATCGACGGTGTTCTGCCAGCGCCCGGGTGCGAAGCCTGCCCATTCGCCGCCCGAGGCCATGGCCTCGGGCGAGGGGGAGGCTGCCTCGGCCCGATGGTCTTTCATCGCCTGCTTTCCAGGCTCGCGCCTGGGCCCATGCGCAGACTTTCGGGCAGCAATGGCTTCATCGGGCATGATGGCTTCCTCCCGCGGCGAGCGTGATCATCACGCGCCGCATCTTCGCTCGCATTGGCGCGGTCACTCGGCGCCTCAGCAGAGCACCAGGTTCTGGGCGAGGCCCGCCTCGCTCGTTTCCTTGTATTTCGGGTTCATGTCCTTCGCCGTGTCGGCGAGGGTCTTGATCGTGGTGTCGAGATCCACCCGATGCCGGCTTGCGATCTCGTTGGTGGCGATCATGGCCGCCACCCAGGCCTTCACCGCCCCGAAGGCGCAGCGCTCGATGCAGGGGACCTGCACATAGCCCGCAACGGGATCGCAGGTCATGCCCAGGTGATGCTCCAGGGCCGACTCGGCCGCGTTCTCGATCACGCGCGGCGGGCTGTCCAGAACCTGCGTGATCAGGGCCGCCGCCATCGCGGAGGCAACGCCGATCTCGGCCTGGCAACCGCCCTCCGCGGCCGCGAGGGTCGCGTTGTGCTTGCACAGGTAGCCGACCGCCGCGCCGGCGAGCAGGCCTTCGCGGATCTTCTCCATCGACACCGCGCGATTGCTCTGAGTCAGGGCGTAAACGACGGCCGGCATGACCCCCGCCGAGCCGCCGGTCGGCGCGGTGATGACCAGGTGGCCACGCGCATTCTCCTCCGAAGCCGCCAGGGCGAAGGCGGAGACGAGCCCGATGGCGCGGTCGCTCAGGTAGGTATCGTCGTTGGCGCGCTCAAACACGGTGGCCGCCTTGGAATGGAGCTTGATCGGCCCAGGCAGCACGTCGTCCCTGTAGGACAGGCCGGTCTTCACCGTGGCGATCATGGCGTTGGCGATCTTGTCCAGGAAGGCGTTGATCTGCTCCTCGTTCCTTCCGGACACGGCGATCTCGTTCGCCATCACGACGTCGGCGATCGAAAGATCGTTGGCCTCCGCGTGCTGGCGCAGCTCCTTCATCGTCGCATAGGGATATTTCGGCGCTCCTTTCTTTGGAGGCTCGTAGCCCTTCCATTCGATGAATCCGCCACCGACGGAATAGTACTCCTGCTCGTAAAGCACCTTGTCGCCGGCCATGAGCCGGGCCGTCATCGTGTTCGGATGCGGAAAGTCGCCCTTCGGGGCGTCGTAGACGATGTCCGCGAGTGACAGGTTGAACGTCTTGCCGCCGAGCTGCACCGGATAGGTCTGATCGGGCTTGGCGATCATCTCGTCGAGGAAGCGCGGGTCCACGGTCGCCGGCTCCTTGCCGACGAGGCCGGCGAGGGCGGCGCGTTCCGTGCCATGGCCCTTGCCCGTCGCGCTGAGGCTGCCGAAGAGGTGGACCTTCAGGCCGGTGGCCTGCGCCAGCTGGTCCGCGGGCAGCTTCGCACAGCGCTGGTAGAAATCGTAGGTGATGCGCATCGGCCCGATCGTGTGCGAGCTCGAGGGACCGGGGCCGACCTTGTAGAACTCGACCGCCACCGTCATGACCGGCCCCTTGGACGCTTTTACGACATCGAGGTCGGGGGAGAGGGCGCCGCTCATTCTGAGGCCGGATGCATCCTTCGTGGCCTGCTGCTTCGCCTGCTGGGCCGCCGCCTCCGTTTCTGCCTGTTGCGCGCGGGCCTCGGGAGTCCATGTGGCTCCGGTCATCACGGCCGCCGCCCCGATGGCGGCGTTGCGCATGAGGAAGGCCCGGCGGTTGACGCCCGACGGAAGGCTCATCGGTTCGGGCAAAGCCGGAAACAGCTCGTCGTCCTTGCCAGGGCGGGTCATGTGCGCGTCCTCCTGCTCAGGCTCCGGAAAGCGCGTCATGACTGCAGTCATTGCGCCCTTGTTCATGTTCTTGCCGGCAGAATTTCGTCATCTTAGGTTGACCGGAAGGACGCGCTTGATCGAAAGAGACAATCCCTTGACAGTTTTGGCCGCAAAGGCGCTCCGCCCAGATCAATCCGCGTTGACCGGGTGAGGCATCCCGAAAAGGCGTGCAAAGGCCCAAACTGTCAGGAGATTGTCCCCACCGGTCAAGCACGAGGCTCCGGGCTGCCTATCGTGATCTGCGAGGCTGTCGAGCGCGCGCAGGTGTGGGAGGTTCGTCGCCGATGTGGAGACGCCAAGGCGATGGCGCCCGGCACGTGCTAATATGCCATTCCCGGTTGCCAGTAGGTCGTGAGCGCCTATGGTCAGATTGTCTGCCGCTGTCCGCAACCAACCCTGATCGGAGTGGGCCGTGAACGCGAGACCTCCCCAGGCTTCGATTGCCGCGATATGGGGGCTGCTGGTCCTGGTCCAGGCCGCCGTGGGGCCGGCCGGGGCGCAGTCCGATGCGGTTCAGCCCGCTCCGCCGCAGGTTCAGGAACTCATGAAGCTTCTGGACGATCCCGCCACCCGGACATGGATCGATCAGCAGCGGCGGCCGGCCTCGTCACCCGAAGAGGCGGCGCCCGTGATACCGCCCGCCATGAATGCCGAGGTGCTGGCAACGCGGGTCGAGGCGCTGCGGGCGCACCTTGCCGCCCTGGCGGCGGCTCTGCCCCGTCTGCCCGACGAGTTCAGGCGGGGCGCCGATCTGCTGTCACAGGAGCTGCGGAGCCGGTCCGCCCTGGGCATTGTCCTGCTCGTGTTTGGATTCCTCTGCCTCGGCGCAGGAGCCGAATGGATCTTCAGAAAGGCCACGGCGGTGGCGCGGAAGCGGAGCACCTCGCTGCCAGCGGAAACCGTGGGAGAGCGGCTGTGGGCCACCGGCCGACGCCTCGCGTTCGGGCTGGCCCATGTGGCAATCTTCGGCATCGGGAGCATCGGCGCATTCCTCGTCCTGGAATGGCCGCCCCTGCTGCGGCGGATCGTGCTCGCCTATCTGATGGCCGCGCTCCTGCTGCGGCTTGCCTTTCTGGCCAGCCGTATCCTGCTCTCCCCCCGATCCGCGCCGCTCCGCGTCGTTCCTCTGCCCAACGCATCCGCCGTCTTCTGGCATCGCCGCATCGTGCTGTTCGTCGGCTGGTTCGCATTCGGCTGGGCGACCGTCGAGCTCGCGCGCACCCTCGCGGTCTCGCCCGATGGCCGCAAGGTCGTCGCCTACGCCCTGGGAATCGGCCTGCTGGCCCTGGCGGTCGAGGCCGTCTGGCGATGGCCGGCCCGTCCTGCGGCTGGCCCGGAAGCGTCGGGCGTTCCGGCCCGGCGCCATGCCCTGGGGA
>Ga0180215_1004018_pt1 | contig 13401 bp, 15 predicted proteins | sample eDN3rd37CBELigBY_FD_128871 | JGI IMG/M metagenome (GOLD analysis project Ga0180215, IMG submission 128871) | Enriched backyard soil microbial communities from Emeryville, California, USA - eDNA 3rd pass 37_C BE-Lig BY (version 2) (version 2) | ecosystem: Environmental > Terrestrial > Soil >...
ATCCTCCACCATGAAAAAAAACAAAAAGAGGATAGTATTCGACTTTATCATCCGGTGTATAAAGTCGAATTGGGATTTGATGCGTTCTAGCTTCTACTGTTTGCTCCTCCACCTTTAGAACTTTAGGACGTTTCTCTAATGGGGGATATTCGAGTGGGATACCATTATTTCTAGTTTCGAAATTCTGTTGAAAATATTGCTCAATATAATGATGTAACGGCATAGGCTGACTCCCTTCTTTTTTGAATATGTATATCTCCTTGAAATCGCTTCATAATATTATTTCTTGCGATGATAGGCAGAAATTTGGGTTACCCGAACATTTCTTGTATTTAATTCGTGGTAAATTCCACGACTATCCGTGAATTCGATGTACTGGTCCCTTTCGTATCGAATGATTTCTTCTGCCTTTTCTTGGGATTCTACATGAATAAATCGTCTTACATAATGTTGTTCGTCAAAAAAATAAGTCACTTTAAATTCTTGCATGTTTGTCTCTCCTAAAGTTTCTTACTATTTAACTTAACCAAGACATGTCGCTCTATGAATAGAAAAACCAAGTTAAAAAGGATATTTCCTTCTAACTTGGTTCTTGCAGCTCAGGTTTAGATTCAATAAATTGAAGATTTGGATCAAATTGGGACATATGCTCTTTGATTTCATTATAAATTGTGGCTGCATTAGGCAAGTATTCATTTGTTAATTGATACATTGGAAGTACTTTAAAATCTTTCCTATCAGTAAATTTCACATAAGTAGGCAAAATTTTAGGGTTTTTCACTTCAACTAACGTATTTGCCTGGCCATCACTATCGTAAGTTATGGTTTTATCCACTTCTACTTCGATCAAAGCACCAATTTGCCGATACAATTCATCCTGAGATGAGAGAAAGTTCCCCAAAGAATGAATCACGAATGCTTGATTTCCATCTACACCTGTATACCATTTAACAGGCTGCAACACATGTGGATGGTGAGCGAAAATTATATGTGCCCCATTGTCGGCTGCTAATTGGGCAATTTTTTCTTGATACTCATTTTGTGTACGACTATATTCATCCCCAATATGTAAATTTAATACGACAATATCCGAAATTTCTTTTGCCTTTTGGATATCTTCCACCATTTTTTCCTCATCTATATAGCTAACCAAATACTCCTTCCCCTCCGGAACTTTAAGTCCATTTGTCCCATAAGTATACCCAAGAAACGAAAAGGTAATATTATTAACAGTTAATGTTTTGATTTGCTGTGATTCTTCAACGCTCGCTGCTGCACCAACATATTCGACACCCAGCTTTTTCCAGTAATTCGTTGCGTTCAGTATCGCTTGCTCTCCTCGATCTAAGGTATGATTGTTAGCCATATTCACCACGTCTACCCCAACGTCTTTTAAAATGTCTGCCAATTCATAAGGACTATTAAATTGCGGATAACTCGATAAGCCTAGTTTTTGCCCGCCAATGATACTCTCACTGTTTGCAACGGTTATATCGGCTTTCTCGATATATGGTTTTACTTGGGTAAACATATCGGTAAAATCATATTGATTATTGCCAATAGACGCATCCTTATAAACAGGACCATGAGCTAATATATCACCAATAGCTGAAATCGTTGCCGAGTAATACTCAGGATCTTTTGGCATTGGTTTCTGTACATTTTCACTCGATTCCGAGTTATTGTCTTGTGTGCTTTGATTTTCCTTCGGTGTTTCAGCAGGCTTATTAGATAAATTTTGATCCACACAAGAAACCAAAATGAATAAAGCAATTAATAAGAAGTATTTCTTTAAAATTATTTTCACCACCTATCAAAAGTATGTCCCTTTTAATATACATATATTATCAGATATTATACTTTTTACAATTATTTCTAGGTCAAATTGCCCCAATTACAGGAAAGGGATATCTGTTGGGAATTTAATATAACTTCTTTTCAAGTAAGATTTTATGTACGCCCTTTTCATCTGTATATGTTTCAATCACATCAAATCCACTTTTAATATTTAAGATCAACATGCCTCGCCATTTATTCATTGTCTTTGTCTGTACAAGTTTATATCCGTTTTCAATTAAATATTGATGCTGTTTTTCCATTAACATTGCTGCAATCCCTTGATTTCTATATTTCGATGCAACACCGCCAAGCCAGCTATAAAACTTATTATGATCGATAGGATAACCAATTTTATAACCGATGACGTTTTCTCCTTCCAACGCAGTAAATACTAGCAAACTCGGTTTACTTTTTACATTATGAATAAAATTATCGGCAGTTCCAAAAATATCTTGATGCAAATTAAGTATCCTGCCCAATGTTAAATCATCAGGGATAGATTTGAAAATTTTATATTCATAACTCAAGCCTTGCATCCTCCTTTTTCCAGCAAAATAAAAAGGAGATATGAAATCTCCTTTTAGACTGTTAAAAGCGTTTTCAAGAAAGCCAGGGAATTCTTTCTTGAGCTTTTCCTAAAAATACGAGATGAAAATGATTAGTTGATGGGAATTGCAGGTATTGTTTGAGTGGCATTTGGAAGTGGAAGCGGACCAAAAATACCTCCTTCTTTTACCGCACTGTTTGAAGCCTTGGGAATATATTGCTTTGCCTCTTCAAATTGCTGCCTCATTTGCTTTTCAAATTGTCTTGTTGTTAAACCTTTAACATTATTGTAGAATTTTTCTTTGTTTTCTTCAGGTACATACATCGTTACACCATACTCATCAGTTAATTTTTTTAGCACTTTTTCGTAAGGAATCAATGCAAATACAATATCAACATCGGTAGTTTTAGCAGTAGAAGCAGTCGTTGAACAAAATACAGACATCATCAAACAAATCAATGAAATATACAGTAATTTCTTCATCTTTTCTCCCCTTATTTGTTTAGAAATGCTGTTTGACCAAACTGGAAATTTTAGTATAACTAAAATCCCTCAAGTTTATTTCATTTTATTATACTTAGTTTATTCCAATTAATTCCACGAAGCAAGTTGTTTAAAAGATACTCACTATCAATTGACCTTGCTCATAAATTTCGGCTTATTTAATTTTCTAAATAACATCGTTTAGGACCTCTAAATGTAAGTATCCTTATCCGTTAAAATGTTGCATTTTTCAAGGATAAATTAAAAATAGATTTTTTTAATCTGCAATAATGTCCTCTTTTATTTTCTTGCCTTTTGCCATCTTTTAAGCAATAAAAAAACCTTCAGATTAGTCTGAAGGTTGACCTGCTAGTTCTGTTCATTAACCGGCATAGTATCGCTGAAAAATTCAGAAAGCATCTCCTGGTTTTTGGGGAAATTTATTTCCAATACGGCTCCCTCGTGTGGATCATGTTTATTGGAGTAGCCATTGGTAACAGGTATTCTCATTGTCTTTATGTCTTCAATAGGTTGTAAAAATAAATTCGAACTTAACGTAAACACTTGTCCAACCGACAAATCGGTTTTAACATTTTTTATCACTGTATCCACAAGGTCCGGTAATTGTGTTACGCCATTAATTGAATTTATTTTTTCATTGATTTTATTTTTTAATTCCAATAAAATTTCTTGCTGACGATTAACTCGACCAAAGTCACTCTGATCATCGTGCCGGAATCTTACATATTTAAGAAGTTCCTCACCATGAAGAGTATTTTCCCCGGCTTCCATCTCAAATTTCATGTCTTCAATCATTTCCGCACTAACCTCAACGTTCATTCCTTCTGGTACAATGGTATCTATTACTGAAGCAAATCCATGAAAGTCGACGGTAATTGTATAATCTATGTTTACACCGAAATTATTTTGAATCGTCTCTTTAAGGAGTTTCTCTCCCCCTAAAAAATAGGATAGATTAATTTTACCATAGGTTTGTTTATATCCAGGAATTTCAACATAAGAATCGCGCATAACAGAGACAACTTTTACTGTTCGATCTTCAGCGGAATATTGCACAATCATAATACTGTCAGCCCTTGATTCTTTCTCTCCTCTAGAGTCAACACCTACGACAAGAAAATGGAGCGGCTTTTCCATTAATTTATTTTTAAAGAAATCTGAAGGATTTAACCTTTCATACTTGTTCAAGAGCGATTCAGCTTGTTTGCCTGACTGTTCAATTGGATCTTGCTGACAACTAGATAATAAAAATACACTAACTAAGATCAAAACATGAAGCATAATCCTAATCATTTTACCAACTCCTTGATGGCATTGGAGTTAGTGTGAGCAAGTTTAGTTATATTATGTCTTTTGATAAAGTATTATCTATTAAAAACTTATAACAATTTTTGGTTTTAATCCAATACCCTGATCATTTCGATAATTCGTCTTTTGGTTTCGTTTAAATTTCCATCTAATTCAGTGTATGTTTCTCCATCTTCACTATAGAAATCCGCAAAGTTTTGCCCTTCATATCTAGGAACAATATGTATATGAAAATGCGTCAACTCATCAAAAATCCCACCATTTTGACAAACTGTAATTCCATCAGGATGGAACAATTCTTTAATGGCTTTTGATAAAATTCCCGATGCTTTAATGACTGAGTTTGCAGTAGGTTCGCTAAGTTCATCCAAATATCGAATATGGTTTTTAGGTAAAATCAAAACATGCCCTTCGTTAAATGGATCATGATCTAAAATACAGCAAACATCATCGTCTTCGTATACTACGTGAACAGGTAATTCTTTGTTAGCTAGTTTGCAACCTAAACAGTTCATTTTGACTACTCCCTTTTTACAGATGAAATATCTTCTGATATAAAATAAGTGTAAAATAATATAGAATTTATTTCCAATGTATATTTTTAAAAAATAATCCTATTAAGGAGAACATGAGAATGAAAATAGTAGATCGTATATATGGAGAATTTTTAATAGATGGGACACTTGAAGAGATAATTTTAAGCAATCCTGTACAAAGACTAAAAGGTGTTTATCAAGGTGGTGCTAGTTTTCTTGTAAATGAAACGTGGAACGGTACAAGGTTTGAACACTCCATAGGGGTAATGCTGCTAATCCGAAAATTTGGGGGTTCCATAGAGGAACAAATTGCCGGATTGCTTCACGATGTATCCCATACTGCGTTTTCCCACGTTATCGACTTTGTATTTGAAAACAAGAATGAGGATTATCATGAACAAATTTATCATCAAATCATTCTGAATTCAGAAATCCCCGCCATCCTTGCTAAATATGGTTATAACTATGAAAATATCTTATTTGATCATTCAAAATGGACGTTGCTCGAACAGGCTCCACCAGAACTTTGTGCAGACAGGATAGATTACACCTTGAGAGATATGTATCAAAATGGAATAATTACATTAGTAGAAATTAATCGTTTTCTGCAAGACCTTACTATAATTGATGGAAAAATATATATAAAGGATCTAAAAACAGCTGAATGGTTTGTAAGAACTTATTATAAAGAGGTTATCGATTTCTTTATGGATCCGCTTAATATTTATGGAAATGATTTAATGGCTAAAACTATAAAAATCGCTTTGGAAAAAGAGATTATTACATTGAACTCTCTTCTTCAAACAGATGAAGAAGTAATGAACTGCATGCAAATCTCAAACGACAAAGAGGTTATTACACTATTAACCAAAATACATCGAAATGTAATTGTTGTAGAAGACAAGGTGAACTTTGATTTACATCGAATAAATAAAGCAAGGCTAATCGATCCTTCTGTATACCATGAAGGGAAGCTCATCCGCTCATCTGATTTATCACTGGAAATAAAAAAGATGAACGAAAATGCTAAAAGAAAAGCCGAGGAAGGAATGTTTGTAAGAATCGTTTCAAACTAGGTATACGATAACATTTCCACTTGTAAAAGAATTGAAAAAGGAGATTCGAGTATGGCGAATCGAATCTCCAATGAATCAATTATTTAGAGGGCTTTTTCAAGAATCAATCTATTAAATGTACCCACTATGCAACGATGCTTTTCGATGTCTATGCCATCTATTTTGCTAGTTCTCCATGTCTAAGTCTATAGATTGTGAACCATATTGCTATGATTGTATAAATCATTCCACTGCTTAAAGAAATCCAAAGGAATATCCACCCTCCATTTGTTGAAGGATTAGAAATAAATCCACTGATTATAAGCAGACATATGCCCATGAATCCACCAATTATTGATGTCCATATAGACTTCAATTTTATTAGATAAAAAATTATTATACCTATAATATATAATACACTAATAAGCATTAGCGCAGGAAAAAAAGGCTGAAATTTAACTGCATAGACAAAATAATCAAGTTGACTAATATCTTGGCCGTTTAGAATCTCGATATTAAATAAATTTGAAAACGGTGTTGAATATTTCCATTCCCAAGAGATATTAGTAATCGTGCTGCCTTCATACCATGCTGCTAGAGTGGAAACCATTAAAACAAAGGTTCCTGTTATGATATGTATCAGATATTTAAACACCCTCTCACCCCAATATATTCCATTTAATAATTCAGACGCCCTAATCACAATATTGTTCCCCTCTATCAGCCTATATACATACATCCATTAAACAAGCCTCTAGCATGTTAACTTTCTAAAGCGAAAAATCATAACAGGAGGAATATCATACCAATCAAATTTTTGTTGATCATTTTCTTTTTGGAAACTAGGTTCTTCTACGGCATCCAGTACGAAACCTGCTTCAAAAAATAAACTTGTATAATAGGATATTGGTCTGTGAAACATGTAATGCGGAATCGTTTGTCCTTTGATCCCAATCGCTTTATAAGGTTCTGGAGTTAAATATTTTGTAATTTGAATGCTATTTTTGCTAACCAAAACTCCATTCACATCTTCTTCTTCATTTATTTTTCTGACACCTGGTGGTTGAAAGCATGGATGTGTAATGGAGAAAACGAAAGATCCACTTGGCTTTAGCAGCTTATGCAGTGATTGAATCAATGGGCTTATGTCTGCAATATCCATTAAAGCCATATTCGCGACTGCACTATCATATTTTTCAATTCCGAGCTCTAATAACTGATTCAAGTTAGTAGCATCAACAACCCGATAATCAATTTGCTTTAAATAGTGCTCCGATCGATTTTTTGCACGTTCAACCATTTTGGCACTGTAATCAAAGGCCACAACATTCGCTCCCAGTTGTGCCAGCCGCCTTGAAAAATTACCGTTCCCACAAGCAATATCCAGTATTACTTGCCCTTCCTCAGCATTTAATAATTTTTCAGTATAGGGTCTTATAAGTTCTCGGTGAAATCGATTACTTTCATCACCCATGTATTCATCCCAGTGGTCTGCATTCTGCTCCCATCTCGATTTTGAATCTTGTGTAAGTTCATGCCATTCTCTCAAATTAGTCGCTCCTCTCACTTTTAAATCATCTATAGCTGTATAAACGTCAATTGTTTTAAGAAGAATAATCCTATAATTTCAATTTTGAGAAAAGTAAAGTTACAAAATCCTTGATTTTTCTTCGTATAAATAGAAAATTAAAAAGAACACAATGCTGTAATCTATAAATCCTTTGCTAAACGAATCATGTCTTTGCACTGTATACCGTTTTCAAAAATTTCTTCCGAGTAATGGCTAACAAAATAGTCGAGGTCTACACCAATTATTCTAAAACCGCATTTTTGATAGAGAGCCAATTGCCCGATGCTTGAATTTCCAGTTCCAATCTCGATTGTTTTATAGCCTTTTGCCTTGGCTGTCTTCATGGCATTTACTATCAACTGTTTTCCAATACCTCTGCCTTGTTGCTTTACCGCTACTGCTATATTAACCAGTTCAACTGTCTTTGGTCGAGTTGGAAGCAAAACATAAACGCCAACGGTTTGCTGCTCGATTTCAGCGACAAAACATTCGCCCCTTTTCATATATTCAGAACAAACTCTTTGGAAGGGTCAGCCAATAACAAAAGATCCATCGGTGCAGCTTCCTCTTCATTTAGTTTCCTGATTCGCAATTTGAAACTCCCCTTTCTACTCGCTCCGTATTTCTTTAACGGTATAAGTCCTTCAGTGCTAATTCAAGTCTCGGAAATAGATATTCAAACCCCTCGTCCATTAGCACTTTTGGCAGTACTTTTTGACCTTCAAGAACAAGTTTGCTTTTTTCTCCGAGTACCAATTTCATGAGTATAGATGGTGCTGGGAACCAATGCGGACGATTCAACACTGAAGCAATTGTCTTTCCAAAATCTTTCATACTTACTGGTGAAGGGGTCGTTACATTTACAGGACCGTATAAGTGTTCATTTTGCAGCACAAATAAGATAGCTCTGATAACATCTGAAATGTGAACCCATGATACCCACTGTTTCCCAGAACCAACAGTGCCGCCTGCGAATAATTTATATGGCAGCGTCATCAATGGCAGTGCCCCGCCTTCATTGCCCAGTACCACTCCAAATCGCATGAAGACTGTACGCACTCCATATTGTTCCACTTGTTTGGCTTTATTTTCCCAGTCCAATACCGTCTTGCCTAAAAAGTCATTCGGTGAAAAAATAGATTGTTCCGTGTATTCAGCATCCAATGAGACAGGGTAAATTCCAATTGCACTTGCATTGACGAAAATAGTTGGTTTCTTGGACAATGAATCTATAATCCTTAAAAGCTCGTCAGTTGCCTCCATCCGACTAGTGTAGATTGCCTTTTGATGTTTAGCACTCCAACGGCCATCATTAATCGAGACACCTGCTAAGTTGATAAAAGCATCGACATTTTCTAACTCCTTTTCTGGAGCTGCATCTTCACTCAGCCATTTTGTATATGAAATACCCTGGTTTTCAGGTTTTGGATTCCTTGTTAAAATGACAATTTCATGGCCTTCGTTGACGAGAAGTGCCGTCAATTTCCTGCCAATAAAGCCAGTACCACCAGTAATAGCGATTTTCAACTCCTCACCCCAATCTTCCTATAAACTGCAAATGCAGCCAATTTCAATAAAAGCAATTCCTTTGCTCCTTTTAGAATGGCAATTCATTCAGCTTGATGGGCGTAATTTCATTGTTCTCCCAGTCACTTCGAATATATCCATAGCAAATAGAGTCCGAGACCGTACCATCATTATTTTCCCAAGCATTCCGTAAGTAGCCTTCTTTAACATATCCGGCTTTGCTAAAAGTTTTTCTCATGGCCAAATTGTCACTTCGAGTATATGCTTCAATCCTAATTTTATCTGGTAAACCAAATATGTAATCTGTTAGCCATTTAACCGCTTTTGTTCCAATACCTTTTCCTCTCGCCCAGCTATCTAACCGAATATCAAATGAAGGAATTGTATCAGTGATATCGTGTATTATGATTAAACCGATTTTTTTATTTTCCTTTTCTATCCAAAAAGTTTCTCGATCCTCTTCATACCAACCCTTATGATAAGCATCTATAATTTGTTCTTCCGAAACTTTAGGATTTGAATGATAATCCCAAGTATTTCTGGTCATCAGTAATACTAAATCTTTTAATTCATTATCAAATTTTAGTATATTTATCATCTACATATTTTTCTCCTATTTTTTATATAAGACGCAATCAGATTGATTAGCAAGCACGGATTCCAATTATGTTATCAACCTGTTTCCGATTTTGATTTGTTTTCCCTATTCCTTTAAATATTCGGTTTACTTTACACGACAATGCACCACTATCGAAATACTATCTTTTGTGAAAGCATCTTTCTTCCAAGAACCGTATAGGTTGATTAATTCAAAACCTTGTGAATTTAATAATCTATAAAGCTCCATTGGAAAAATATAGCGAAGTGAAATTGAATCAGTTTTTGTCTGAATCACTTGTTCATTTTCTATAATTTCCATATTTGTCTCACAATTTAAAATTTGCTTTTTATGATCGTACTTTTCACGGTGCCTTTCAACTATAGTTTGGTTTTCACTATTTACATAGCTATCCTGATATTCCTCGACAACTGACAGCTCTGCCAAAATAGGGTTTCTTGTATCAAAGATAAATTCCCCGTTCGGCCATAGATGCCTCTTAACTGATTGTAATAAGGCATCCTGGCTTTCGTTTGTTAAAAAATGCTGAAATGAATTACCTGTCATGAAGATCAAAGGTGATTTAATATTCAATTCCAATTCTGTACAATCTTGTTTCTCAAATATAATAGTTAGATTCTCTTGAGCTGCTTTTTGTTTTGCCCGATTCAGCATACCTTCGTGCAGATCTATCCCCACCATATTCATTCCACTTTTAGCCATGGGAATTGTTAATCTTCCTGTACCGCAAGCCAGCTCGATAATAGGATTCTCAATTCCCCTTGCATGTTCCAATATGTAAAATAAATCATCTTGAAAGCCATCATACATTTCATCATATTTTACTGGGTCTTCATATTTTTCAAAATTCGTTTCAAAGATTTCTTTCATTCGGTTGCGCCTCCTAAAATTAGAATTTATCAAAGTTGTCGTTTAAAACGAAATTTAATATATCCTATGAGTGATAGAGCTATTCCAACTAGGAGATAAAGTATTAAACCCGTAGTATAAGTGATTTCCAGATTATAAGTAAGGGTAGCAGTTTCTCCAGTAATTATTTTATGAAAATCCGTGTAGATAAACGGATTAAATTTGGATACAAGATGAGTCATCCCTAAATAAGTGATTGTGCCTAACAAAATTAGCGAAATAGTGGCGCTTTTAATCTGTATTGCCAATAAGAAATAAATTGAATACATAAAGAATGAGAAAACTGCTAAGAACAATATAACCTTCCAAAAATACTCTCGGTAATCAATAAAATGGAATTGATCCACCATAGGATTTAACGAATTGCCAAATAAACTCGGCTGAGAACCTTCATATACAAGAATCGGATTTTCCAGACTGCCTAAACCATTGGTAAATAAGCTGCATATTAACGGAATTGCCATCATCACCATCGAATAAACTAGTAAATACATATATCCACTGAGATACTTTGCAAAAAATAACTTTAATCCAGAATAAGGCAATACTTTATAAAGATTCATGCCCCTATTCTTTTTGGTAGCTTCTGTTGAAATATTATTGCCAAAAATAAAACAGCCGATTAAGACAACCGCAGGGATATAAAGGAGCTGAATGAGTTGAATCAAGAAGGAAAATCCTTCCCTGCCATATCGTTTGGTTTCTGATTCCCATTGTTCTAGAGAACTACCTGTAAAATCATCATAAATGGTAGGGAGAAAAGATTGATAAATCGTATTTTGTATAAAAGGTTTACTCTTATTTTCTTTAAGTATTTTGATTTCCTCATATGTCGCTCTTATTGTAAAATTTGAAAGTTCTTGTTCTTCAATTTTATAAACAGCACCATTTGGATCATCAATAAATATCTGCATTTCATTAAAATCTTTTTCATACAGCGTCTCCCAATCTTCTTCCTCAAAAGACTTTTTCAATTTTTCATAGTTGACGATTGCCTCTTGATAATGGTCGATGTCCCTATCAAGTTCTTCAGCCTTAGCAGTATCTCCTGCCTCAAATGCATTTTTTTTCTCTTCTTTCATCTCATTTGCGAAATTTAGAAAGATTTCAGGAAAACTTTCCAGCCTAGAAATATTTCCTTGCTCGATATCTTCAGCAACGGAATGATTAAACATATACAATCCAATTGCAGCAAGAATGGAGAGGGAGATTGCTATTAATGTCGTTTTCTTCTTCACTACTTTTTTACATTCAAATAAGAATCCCCTCAACGTATTCCCCTCCTTTTATTCAAAACGATTGAAATAATAATTATGAGAACGGAAAGTCCAGCCAAGAGACTTGTCCCAAAAAACAGCTGATTTTCATCATTTAATATGGCAAAATCAATCATTCCATAAGTGAGCGGGTTTCTTAATAGACAAAACCATTCATTAGAACAATAAAATTGCCAATGTGTAAAAAAACTAATATCAAAGATGTGATGATTGTATTTCTGATTAAAAATCCGAAAAAAATAATAATAGAAACTGAAAAGATCATATAAAATAAACTGTAAATGATGGCTTCCTTGAGGTAATGACTTGATGTAATGAAGTTTCCTTCTGTTGAAGTAAGTGGATAAGAAAAGCTATTTTCGGTTGTACTAGTGAATATAAAGGGAAGTAAAAATGAAATGGAAAAAACAATGAACAGCCAGCATACACCTAAACTCATAAGACTTACGAATTTATTCAAAATGTAATACGGTCTCGATATTGGCAAAGCATAAACCATTTGAATATTTTTTTCTTCAAACTCTTTTGTAACGGATATACCTAAAATGAGTAAAAGCACCAAAAAACCAAAGGGATTCAGTAAAAGAGTAATAATTTTTTTCATAAAGATGGATGGTTCAATAGAAAGATTTAAATCCTCCTTAGGAAGACCTTTTTTGATCAGCTCCTCATTGAGTAGAATCATTTCCTGCATATCTCTTTGATTCACATCGAAGGTGCCTTCCATGTCTTGATATTCCATCGCAGATTGATATACATTCATCTCTGTTTGAAGTTCGTTATCCCATTGTTTTTCTTGTATAGATTGAATTAGTTCATTAATTTCTCCATATAAATTTAAGGCAGCTTGCAATTTTTTCTCGGTTTTTGCATCCGGCAATTCTTCTAAGAGATGTCTATATTGTTGAATATCCCTAAATACATCACTTCTATGTTCGGAGAATTGTTGTACTTTATTTACAATGATCATGTCTTGTTGAATGGTATTTTTTATATATAGTCCACTGATAAATAGCACCGTCAGTAAAATGAAGAGAGTAAATGCTTTTGTATACAGTGTTTTTTTCATCTCAAATAGAAATAGTTTCATATTGTTGTCCTCACAGTTCAAATAATTCTTCGTATAATTTTTCGGAACCTGTGATTTCTTTTTCAATATCTTGTATGGCTATTTGATGTTCTTGAAGCAGATTAATAACATTTGATAAAGATTGCTCTTTCAGCTCGATTTTTAGCCTGCCAATTTCATCGCTTGCTAAAAATCCATTATCAGCTAAAACTGCTTTCCCCTTTTCCGAATCGATTAATGTGAAATAATAATGAACGGTTTCATGATCTGCCATATTCGTTTGGAGAATTTTTTTATCCTTTAAAAACAGAATTTGTTTGGTCACACGATCGATTTCCGCAAGGTTATGGGAGGAAAGAATAATGGTTGTGCCATTCTCGGCTAGCTCCAGCAATATCTTTCGCATTAAAATTGCACTAGATGGATCCAAACCATTCAAGGGTTCATCCAGAAATAGTAGTTTCGGTTTGTTCACAATGGCCATGGCAAGCAACAAGTGCTGCTTCATGCCCAACGAGTAATTCCCCACTACCTTTTTTAAATATTTTGACATGGCAACATATTCTGCAACCTCTTTAATCCGAGCTTTACTTATTTTATTTACATCACAGACGTATTTTAAATGATCATAACCTGTTAAA
>Ga0180215_1004019_pt1 | contig 13400 bp, 10 predicted proteins | sample eDN3rd37CBELigBY_FD_128871 | JGI IMG/M metagenome (GOLD analysis project Ga0180215, IMG submission 128871) | Enriched backyard soil microbial communities from Emeryville, California, USA - eDNA 3rd pass 37_C BE-Lig BY (version 2) (version 2) | ecosystem: Environmental > Terrestrial > Soil >...
AGCGGGGGCGGTTCCTTCACGGGCACGGGAGCCGAAGGCGAGCAAGCGCAAAGGAGCCCCCTCGCGCTTGGCGCGAGATGAAGGAGTCGCCTCCCGCTCAGCGGGGGCGGTTCCTTCACGGGCTCGGGAGGGGCCCTGAGATGGATCGCGTCGAGCTGGCCTTCCTCTGGCACATGCACCAGCCTCCGTACCGGGAGCCCGCCACCGGCGCGTACCTCTTGCCCTGGGTGAGGCTCCATGCGACCCGGGGCTACCTGGACATGGCCTGGATCCACGAGCGCTTCCCCCAGGTCCGAGGGACGGTGAACTTCTCGCCGATCCTCCTGGAGCAGCTCGAGGACTACGCAGCGGGACGCGCCCGCGATCGGCTGATGGATCTCACCGTCTGCCCTGCTGCGGAGCTCAGCGAGGCGGACCGGATCCTGCTCCTCCGCACCTTCTTCATGGTGAGCTGGGAGCAGGGGGTCCGGCCCCTGCAGAGGTACCGGGAGCTCCTCCACAAGCGCGGCCTCGACCTCTCCTACGTGGATCTGGTGGAGGTGGCGCGGACGTTCACCGAGCGGGACCTGCGGGATCTCCAGCTCCTCTTCAACCTGGCGTGGATGGGCTTCGCGGCGAGGGCGCGGGACGCCACCGTCCAGGAGCTCCTCCAGAAGGGACGGGACTACAGCGAGGCCGACAAGGCGGCGCTCCTGGAGGCGCAGCGATCGCTGGTCGCATCGGTGATCCCCGCCTGGAAGTCGCTGTTCAGCGCGGGCGCGGTGGAGCTCTCGCTGACCCCCTACTACCATCCGATCCTCCCCCTGCTCTGCGACACCGACGCCGCCCGGGTGGCAATGCCCCAGACGCCGCTGCCCCCCAGGCTGCTGGCGCGGGACGACGCGGAGGAGCAGGTGCGCCTGGCCCTGGAGAAGGGGCGGGAGGTCTTCGGCAGGGCACCGGAGGGGATGTGGCCTGCGGAGGGGAGCGTCTCGCCGGAGGCGCTGGCGGTCTTCGCCGGCCAGCAGGTGAAGTGGGTCGCCTCCGACGAGGAGGTGCTGGTTCGCTCTCTGCCGCCGGGGACGGATCGCAGGGGCGCCGTCTACCGGCCTTGGCGGGTGCGCGCCGGGGGAGAAGGCGAGATCGCGATGGTCTTTCGCGACCGTGGGATCTCCGACGCGCTGGGCTTCGTCTACGCCAGGAGCCCGCCGGCGGAGGCGGTCTCCGACTTCCTGGGCAGGCTGAACCGGATCGCGGACGAGATCCCGGCGGATCAGCGGCGGGAGGGAGAGCTGCCCCTGGTCTCGGTGATCCTCGACGGGGAGAACCCCTGGGAGCACTACCCGAACTCGGGCCTCGACTTCCTCACCGAGCTCTTCTCCCGGCTGGAAAAGCAGGAGGCGGGGGTTGTCACCACCACGATCGGCGGGCGGATCCGCCGGGGCCTGCCACCGGGGCGGGTGGAGAAGATCCACGCCGGATCCTGGATCGAGGCGAGCTTCCGGATCTGGATCGGACATCCAGAGGAGGTGCAGGCCTGGAGCCTGGTGGGGATGGCGAAGGAGGCGCTGCGGGAAGCGGAGCGGGAGGGCGTGCCCCGGGAGATGATCGAGAAGGCACGGCGGCACCTCCTCACCGCCCAGGCCTCGGACTGGTTCTGGTGGTACGGCGAGGACTTCGTCACCGAGACCAAGAGCGACTTCGACCGCCTCTTCCGCGAGCGGATCCAGGCGGTCTTCCGCACCTTGGGCCAACCGGTACCGTCGGTCGCGCTGGAGCCCATCGGGGACGCGGGCGCAGGTCCCGCAGGGGGGGAAACAGGCCGTGCCCCGGTGGGCTTCATCCACCCACGCCTCGATGGGGAGATCACGAGCTGGCAGGAGTGGCTGGGCGCCGGTCTCCTTCGGGCGGAGGAGGTCCGGGGCGGGTCCATGCACCAGGCCACCGGAGACATCGGCACGATCCGCTACGGCTTCGATTCGAAGACATTCTATCTGCGGATCGATCTGGGGTCGGACGATTCCACACAGAGGCCCACACAGATCGAAGAACTGCGGATCGATCTGCGCGTAGGTGATAGGGAGGTTGAGCTACAGACGAAGCTGACCCGGGGGGCGCTCTTGATTTACACTGCGGATCAGAAGGTCGAACTCGGCGCGGGTGTATTTGGATCCATCGTCGAGATCGCGCTGCCCTTCTCGGATCTGGAGCTTCGAGCCGGGCAGCGCGTCCGCTTCCTGCTGCGAGGGATGAGGGGTGCCGTGGAGGTGGAGAGACTGCCGTCCACGGGTTGGTTGGCCTTCGATGTACCAGACGAGAGCTTCGAGCAGCGCACTTGGAAGGTCTGAGCATGTTCGACGAGAAGCACGAGACCACCGTCATTCGGGTGGTCGGAGGTCCTGAGAACACCAACACCGGCGGCAGCGGCGGGAGCCTGGTGGTCATCTACGGCGCCGGCATGGGGCGGCTGATCCCGATCGATCAGGGGGAGTTGGGGATCGGCCGCGACCCCTCCAACCAGGTGGTGGTCGAGCAGGAGAGCGTCTCCCGCAAGCACTGCCTGCTCCGCCAGCGCGGGGGGGTGGTCTACCTCCAGGACCTGGGCTCCACCAACGGCACCTACCTGAACGACGTCGAGGTCCGGCATCCGCGGGAGGAGGCGCTTCGCTCTGGCGATCTGGTGAAGGTGGGAGGGACGATCTTCAAGTTCCTGGGGGCCGGGAGCGTCGAGGCCCTCTACCACGAAGAGATCTACCGGATGGCGATCGTCGACGGCCTCACCGAGGTGAACAACCGTCGCTACCTGCTGGAGTTCCTCGACAGGGAGATGGCCCGCTGCATGCGACACGATCGCCCGCTCTCGGTCCTCCTCTTCGACCTGGATCATTTCAAGAGGATCAACGACGAGCACGGCCACCTGGCAGGGGACGCGGTGCTGCGGGAGCTGGCTGGGGTCGTGCGCTCGAAGATGATCCGCAAGGAGGAGCTCCTCGCCCGCTACGGCGGCGACGAGTTCGTGATCGTGCTCCCGGAGAGCACCATCGCCCACGCCCGCCTCTTCGCGATGCGCCTCCTCAGCCTGGTCTCCTCCCTCGAGGTGGTCTTCGAGGATCGAAAGATCGATGTCTCGATCTCGCTGGGGCTCGCGTCGATGTCGCGGGACTTCACCGAGCCGCTGGACTTCATCGAGGCCGCCGACGCGAACCTCTTGATGGCCAAGCGCTACGGGCGGGGCAGGGCGATCGGTTGAGAGCAGTGGTGGCAAACGCCGCAGGGAGCACCGCGGCAACCAGGGAGTGAGCTTGTCGGAGCTACGCAGGGATCCCATCACCGGGCGATGGGCGATCATCGCGAGCGAGCGGGCGGCTCGGACGAGCGACTTCGTCACCACCTCCGCCCGGAAGCCCGACGCCTTCTGCCCCTTCTGTCCCGGCAACGAGGACGCGACCCCGCACGAGCTCGCGGTGGTTCGGGCGCCCTCGCCTGCGGAGGATGCCCCGTGGGTGGTGCGTGCCTTTCCGAACCGCTTCCCCGCGTTGCGGGTGGAGCGGGAGCTCTTGCGCACGGCGGAGGGGCTCTTCGATCGGGTCGCCGGGGTTGGGGCCCACGAGGTGATCGTGGAGACCCGGGTCCACGAGGAGTCCCTGGCGGACCTGGGCATCTCGACCCTGGCGGAGGTGCTGCGGGTCTGGAGGGAGCGGCTGGTGGATCTCGCCCGCGACCACCGGCTGACCTATGTCTCCGTTTTCAAGAACCACGGGGCTGCCGCTGGCGCCACCCTCTCCCACGAGCACAGCCAGGTGCTGGCCCTGCCCACGATCCCGCGGGACGTGGAGCTGGAGTTCGAGAGGACCGCGGCGTACTTCGAACGCACCGAGCGCTGCGCCTCCTGTGACCTGATCCGCCAGGAGGTGTCGGACGGCGCGCGGATCGTCTACGAGAGCGAGGGTTTCCTGGCGCTCTGCCCGTGGGCGTCTCCCACCCCCTTCTTGATCTGGATCCTGCCGAAGCGGCATGTCTCTCATTTCGAGACGATCGACGGGGACGAGCTCGCGAACCTTGCGGAGACCCTGCGCACCACGCTGCGAAAGGTCGAGCGTGCGCTGGAGACGCCTGCGTACAACCTCTCCCTCGCCAGCGGACGGCTGCGGGAGGCGGGTTCGCCGAGCCACCATTGGCGCCTCGAGTTGGCCCCCGTCCTGACCTTGCCAGGCGGCTTCGAGCGGGCGTCGGGCTGCTACATCAACCCCACCCCTCCCGAGGAGGCCGCGGCGTTCCTCCGTGGCATCACCAAGACTTGAGGATCCTCTTCGCATCGGCGGAGGTGTCTCCATTTTCCAAGACCGGCGGCCTCGGCGACGTGGCGGCGGCGCTCCCCGTCGCCCTCTCGCGCAGGGGGCACGAGGTCACCGTGGTCTCCCCCCTCTACGGATCGGTCGATCGGGAGGGGATGCGCCGGCTGGACCGAGAGGTCCTGGGGCGAAGGATCTGGGAGCACGGGGACCACGGCGATCGATCGGGAGAACGAAGGGCGCGGCTCCTCTTCGTCGAAGACGAGGCCCTCTTCGGCAGGCAGGGCATCTACGGCGAGAAGGGCGAGGACTATACGGACAACGCCAGGCGCTTCGGCCTGCTCTCGGAGATCCTCCTCCCCCTCGCCGACGTGCACGTCGACGGCCCCCTCGACCTGCTCCACCTGAACGACTGGCAGACCGGCCTCGCCGCCTTCGCCCTCGCGCGCAGCAGGGGCCTGCGGCCGGGGCTCACCCGGAGCGTCTTCACCATCCACAACCTGGGCTACCAGGGCGTCTTCCCCAAGGAGACGGTCGAAGCGCTGGGCCTGAGCTGGGACGCCTTCACGCCGGAGGGCTTCGAGTTCTACGACCAGCTCAACTGCATGAAGGCGGGGCTGGCCTTCGCGGATCGGATCACCACCGTCTCCCCCACCTACGCCCGGGAGATCCAGGAGCCGGAGCAGGGCTTCGGCCTCGACGGGATCCTGCGCTCCCGCTCGGACCGGCTGGTCGGGATCCTGAACGGGGTCGACTACGAGATCTGGAGCCCGGAGCACAACCCCCGGATCGCCGCGACCTACTCGGCCCTGGACCTCGGGGGGAAGGCCCTCTGCCGCGAGGCGCTCTGCGAGGAGCTCGGGGTCGACGCGGAGGGGGGGCTCCTGATCGGGATCGTCTCCCGCTTCGCGGCGCAGAAGGGCTTCGATCTGTTGATCGAGGCGCTGCCCCGCCTCCTCGAGCAGGGGATCTCCTTCGCGATCCTCGGGAGCGGCGAGCATCGCTACGAGCACGCGATCGAGCGGGCAGCCGCCGACTACCCCGGGCGGATCGGCCTCCGTCTCGGCTTCGACGAAGCGCTCGCCCACCGGATCTACGCCGGCGCCGACGCCTTCCTGATGGCCTCGCTCTACGAGCCATGCGGACTCGGCCAGCTCTACGCGCTGCGCTTCGGCGCCGTGCCGATCGTGCGGGCGACTGGGGGCCTGATCGACACGGTGGAGGACGCGTCCATCTCCGAGGGGACCGGCTTTCGCTTCGAGGGGTTCTCCGCGGCGGAGCTGATCGGAGCGGTCCTCCGGGCCGCCGACGTCTTCGCGGACGAGGAGGAATGGCGGGCGCTCCAGCGCCGCGGGATGTCGCGGGACTTCTCGTGGGGTGCGGCGGCGAAGGCCTACGAGGAGGTCTACCGCTCGCTCTCCTCGTAGGGGCCCCGCGGCGCCACCCGCACCCGCATCACCTTGGTGGGGCCACGCTCCGCGACGGTGAAGCTCAGGCCGTGGCTCTCGAGGATGGCGCCGACGTCGGGGATCTCGCCGGCCAGGTGGTTGAGGAAGCCCCCGAGGGTGCCGAACTGGGCATGCTCGGGGAGGTTGGCGGCGAAGCGTTCGTTGAAGTCGGCCATCGTGATCCCGGCGTGCACCAGGTGGCCCCCTGCAGCGTCGACCTCGATCGCCGCCGCGAGGGGATCGCCATTCGCGAAGGGGATGCCGCCGACCAGCTCCTCCAGGATGTCCTCGAGGGTGACGATCCCCATGAAGCCACCGTGCTCGTCGGAGACCATCGCCATGTGGAGCCGCTCCTTCTGCATCTCTTGGAGGAGCCTGCCCACCCGCTTCGCCCAGGGGACGAAGATGGCGGGGCGGATCACGTCGGAGAGGTTGATCAGCTCGGGGTGCGCGAGGAGCGGGACCACGTCACGGGTGTGGAGGATCCCGACGATGTGATCGATGTGGACGTCGTAGACCGGGAGCCGGGAGTGCCCCTTCTCCGCGAGGAGCTCCACCAGCCCCTCCGGTCGGATCCGCAGGGGGATCGCCACCACGTCGGTCCTGGGGATCATCACGTCCCGGACGGTGAGGGTGGGGAACTCGAAGAGCGAGTGGACCAGCTCCGGCGCCGGCGCGTCCTCGTCCTCGCTCGCCTCCTGCACCAGGATCCGCTCGATGTCCTCGAGGGCGGGATCCGCTGCCCGGAAGGTGGCCCTGGCGCCGAAGGGGGCGAGGAGCCGATCGAGGAGGTCGCGGATCGAGCGGGCGGGAGGAGCGATCAGCAGGGAGAGCAGCCGCAGCGGCAGGGCGATCCGCATCGACCACCGCTCGGGTGCGGCGATGGCGAGGGAGCGGGCGACCGTGTCGACGAGGAGGCAGCAGAAGGTGGCGAGCGCTCCCCCGACCCCGACGGTGACGAGGGAGGCCCACGCGGGGAGGAGGCGGGAGAGGGCGCCCTCCATCCAGATCGGGCTCTGCAGCAGGAAGGTGGTGACCGCCCCGGCGCCGAGCGTGAGGCCCAGGAGCGAGCCCGCCCTCGTGGCGGCGAAGCTCCCTTCGATGTCGGTCTTCAGGCGGCGGAGGGCCCGGGTGGAGGCGGTGTTTCGCGCCGCTCGCAGCTCGTCCGCGCGCTCGGGGGAGACGCCGATCAGGGCCGCCTCCGCGGCGACGAAGATCGCGCGCAGGAGGATCGCAGCTCCGATCAGAGCTATGAGCAGGGCTTGTGAGCTCATGCGTCGGACGAGCATAGCCCAGAGACGGTCCAAGAATCGCCCTCCTCCGCCTGGAGGCGGTTCTTTCAGACCGCCGGCTGCCTGGAGGCCGGGCGGGCCCTGCTGCAGAGATCATCCTTCGCTTGCACAAACCTCCATGGTATAGGCCCGCGCAACCACGCCCTTCGTGCCGGACACGAAGCCGCGCCGAGGAGGAAGTCGACGATGCAGGCCCGCGTTTATGTCACGCTCAAGCGAGGGGTCCTCGATCCCCAGGGCAAGGCGATTGCCCGCTCTCTCCAGTCGTTGGGGTTCGACGAGGTCGAGGACGCCCGCATGGGCAAGTTCATCGAGATCACCCTGAAGGATCTGCCCGCCGACAAGGCGCGCAAGCAGCTCGAGGAGATGTGCACCCAGCTGCTGGCGAACCTGGTGATCGAGGATTATCGAATCGAGCTGGTCGACGCCTAGTCCGGCTTGTTTTCGTGCGCGGGGCAGGCCGAGACGCTCGCCCCACGAGGAGGCTCTTTCGTGCGCTTCGGCATCATCGTCTTTCCAGGCTCCAACTGCGATCACGACGCCTACCACGTGGTGAAGCACGTGCTCGGCCAGGAGGCCCGCTTCATCTGGCACAAGGATCGCGACGATCTGCGCGACGTGGACTGCGTGATCCTGCCGGGCGGCTACTCCTACGGCGACTACCTGCGCTGCGGGGCGATCGCCCGCTTCTCTCCGATGATGGAGGAGGTGGTGGCCTTCGCTGGGCGCGGCGGGAAGGTCGTCGGGATCTGCAACGGCTTCCAGGTCCTGCTGGAGGCGGGGCTCCTCCCCGGCGCGATGCTGCGCAACCGCTCGCTCAAGTTCATCTGCGCGGACGTGAACCTCCGGGTGGAGAACCGGAACACGCCCTTCACCCGCGCGGTGCCGGAGGGCAAGGTGCTGCGGCTGCCGATCGCCCACGCCGACGGGAACTTCCATCTCTCGGACGAGGAGCTGGCGCGGCTGGAGGGCAACGGCCAGGTGGTCTTTCGCTATGCGGAGGCGGACGGCAGGGTCACCGATGAGGCGAACCCGAACGGCGCCCGCAACAACATCGCCGGCATCGTGAACGAGCAGGGGAACGTGCTCGGGATGATGCCGCATCCGGAGCGCCTCGCGGAGAAGGTGCTCGGCGGCGACGATGGACTGTTTTTCTTCCGCTCCCTGCTTGCTGAATAAGAAGGAACGACGATGAGCATCGAGATCACGCCAGAGGTGGTGGCGAACCACGGCCTCAAGCCCGACGAGTACGAGCGGATCCGAGAGGCGATGAAGCGGGAGCCGAACCTGCTCGAGCTCGGGATCTTCAGCGTGATGTGGAGCGAGCACTGCTCCTACAAGTCGTCGCGTAAGCATCTGAGGGGCTTTCCCACCAAGGGCCCGCGGGTCCTGGTGGGCCCAGGCGAGAACGCCGGCGTCGTCGACGTTGGCGACGGGATGGCGGTGGCCTTCAAGATGGAGAGCCACAACCACCCCTCCTACATCGAGCCCTACCAGGGCGCCGCCACCGGGGTCGGCGGGATCCTCCGCGACGTCTTCACCATGGGCGCGCGGCCGGTGGCCTCGCTGAACAGCCTGCGCTTCGGCGATCCCTCCCATCCCAAGACCGCCTGGCTGGTGGAGGGGGTCAGCGCCGGGATCGCGGGCTACGGCAACGCCATCGGCGTCCCCACCGTGGGCGGCGAGATCGCCTTCGACTCGAGCTACAACGGCAACTGCCTCGTGAACGCCTTCACCTTGGGTGTCCTCGACTCCGACAAGATCTTCCTGGGCACCGCCTCCGGCGTCGGAAACCCCGTGATCTACGTCGGCGCCAAGACCGGCAGGGACGGGATCCACGGCGCCACCATGGCCTCGGCGGAGTTCGACGAGAGCACCGAGGAGAAGCGCCCCACCGTTCAGGTGGGCGATCCCTTCGTGGAGAAGCTCCTCCTCGAAGCCTGCCTCGAGCTGATGAAGACCGACGCCATCGTCGGCATCCAGGACATGGGCGCGGCGGGCCTCACCTCCTCGTCGGTGGAGATGGCGGGGCGGGCCGGCAACGGCCTGGACCTCCACCTCGACAAGGTGCCGATGCGCGAGGAGGGGATGACCCCCTACGAGATCATGCTCTCCGAGTCGCAGGAGCGGATGCTGATCGTGGCCAAGGAGGGCCGCGAGGCGGACGTGATCGCGATCTTCGAGAAGTGGGACCTGGACGTGGCGGTGGTGGGCGAGGTCACGGGCTCCGGCGCGCTGCGCCTCTTCTGGCACGGGGACCTGGCCGGGGAGCTGCCGATCGACCCCCTCACCGAAGGTGCGCCGGTCTACGACAGGCCGCAGCGTCGCCCCGACTGGCTCGACGAGCTGCAGGCCTTCGATCCCGCCTCTCTCCCGGAGCCCGCGTCCCTCGGCGAGACCCTCCTCCAGATGGTGGAGCGGCCTACCATCGCCAGCAAGGAGTGGGTCTACCGCCAGTACGATCACATGGTGCGGCTGGGCACGGTGGTTCGTCCGGGCGGTGACGCCGCGGTGGTCCGCCTCGAGGGCGACAAGGGCGTGGCCCTCTCCGCCGACTGCCCCTCGCGGATGGTCTACCTCGATCCCCATATGGGCGGGATGCTCACGGTGGCGGAGGCCACCCGCAACGTCAGCGTGGTGGGCGGCGAGCCCATCGGCCTCACCGACTGCCTCAACTTCGGCAACCCGGAGAAGCCGGAGATCATGTGGCAGTTCGCCGAGGCGGTGCGTGGCGTCGCCGACGCTTGCCGCGAGCTCGAGGTGCCCGTCGTCTCCGGCAACGTCTCCCTCTACAACGAGACGGACGGCACCGGGATCTTCCCCACGCCTTCCTGCGCCGTCGTCGGGCTGGTCCCGGACGTGAACCGCACCTCCACCACCTGGTGGAAGGAGGAGGGGCACGAGATCGCGCTGCTCGGGATCTGCACCGGCGAGGCCGGGGGCTCCGAGTACCTGGCGGGGATCCACGGCAAGACCGCCGGCCTGCCGCCACGCCTGGACCTCGAACGGGAGAAGGCCGTGCAGCTCGCCATCCGCGAGCTGGTCCGCGCGGGCCTGGTCGCCTCCGCCCACGACTGCGCGGAGGGAGGCATCGCCGTCGCGCTGGCCGAGTCCTGCGTGATGGGGAGCAAGAACGGCGGCCTCGGCGCCAAGGTGAAGATCCCCGGTGACGCCCGGAAGGATCTCCTCCTCTTCGCCGAGGATCCCAGCCGGGTGCTGATCTCCTACGATCCCGCCAGGCGCGCCGAGGTGGAGGCGATGGCAGCCAAGGCAGGGGCCCCCTTCTCCATCCTCGGCTCGGTGGGCGGCGACTCCCTCGAGATCGAGGGCGCTCTCCAGGTGTCGGTGAAGGATCTCGCCGATCGGTGGCGCAACGGCTTCAGCAGGACCCTCGGCCTCGCGGACTGATCCACGTCGGGTGCGGCCCTCCGGTCCCCGCCGGTCCCCGCGAAGGCGGGGACCTCGCGCGCTCAACCGACCTGTGCGTACTGGTTTCCCGCGATCGCGGGAATGACAGCTCGAAGACCGCCTACGCCTCCAGCACGGTCAGGGCCCGCTTCTCCTCCTCCTGCTGGAAGGAGACCGGGTAGTTGCCGCTGAAGCAGGCGTCGCAGTAGCCGTCGCCGTTCACCCCCACCGCCTCGCGCAGCCCCTCCAACGAGAGGTAGCCCAGGGTGTCGGCGGTGATGTGCTTGCAGATCTCGTCCACCGTATGGGTCGACGAGATCAGCTCCTGGCGCGAGGGCGTGTCCACCCCGTAGTAGCAGGGCCAGGAGGTGGGCGGGCTGGAGATCCGCATGTGGACCTCCTTGGCCCCGGCGGCACGGAGCATCTTGACGATCTTGCGGCTGGTGGTGCCGCGGACGATCGAGTCGTCGACGACGATCACCCGCTTGCCGACGAGGACCTCGCGCAGGGCGTTGAGCTTGAGCTTGACCCCGAAGTGGCGGATCGACTGGGTGGGCTCGATGAAGGTGCGGCCCACGTAGTGGCTGCGGACGATCCCCATGGCGAAGGGGATGCCGCTCTCCTCCGCGTAGCCGATCGCCGCCGGGACCCCGGAGTCGGGGCAGGGGATCACCAGATCGGCCTCGACCGGATGCTCCTTGGCGAGGCGGGCGCCCTGGCGTGTGCGCGAGGCGTAGACGCTCTTGCCGAAGACCAGCGAGTCGGGTCTGGCGAAGTAGACGTGCTCGAAGATGCAGCGGGTGTGGGGGCGCTCTTCGAAGGGGCGCAGGCTGCGCAGCCCCTCGCGATCGATCACCACCATCTCGCCGGGCTCCACCTCCCGCTCGTAGGTGGCCTCGATCAGATCCAGGGCGGAGGTCTCGCTGGCCAGGATCCAGGAGTCCTTGAGCTTGCCCAGGATCAGCGGGCGGAAGCCCCTGGGATCCCGCACGCCGATCAGCTTGTCCTGGGTGAGGAAGATCAGCGAGTAGGCGCCGCGCACCTGCTCCAGCGCGTGCTGCAGCCGAACGGTGAGCTCGCCGGGGGGCTGCCTGGCGAGGAGGTGGAGGATCACCTCGGTGTCGGAGTTGGAGAAGAAGATGGCCCCCTGCTGCTCCAGCTCGTGGCGCAGCGCCGTGGCGTTCACCAGGTTCCCGTTGTGGGCGATGGCGATCGGCCTGCCGTTGCAGTCCACGGCGAAGGGCTGGGTGTTCTTCACCCCCCGCGAGCCGGAGGTCCCGTAGCGGACGTGGCCGATTGCCGAGTCGCCGGGCAACTTGGCGAGGGCCGCCGCGTCGAAGACGTCGGTGACCAGCCCCAGCTCCTTGTGGATGTGGAGGGAGGTGCCGTCCGACGAAGCGATCCCGGCGCCCTCCTGCCCGCGATGTTGCAGCGCGTGGAGGCCGAGGTAGGTAAGGTTGGATGCTTCCGGATTCCCCCAGATCCCGAAGACGCCACATTCTTCCTTGAGCTTGTCGAACATCTCGGGGCGGACACTATACTCGGGCCTCGCCCATCGCCAGCAGGATCGAATGTCGACCTGCAGGAAACTTCCTCCGTGCGCCCAAGCTCCCCCAGCAGTCGAAAATTCGCCCGACGCCTGCGGCGGGCCGGGGTCGTCGCAGGCGTCCTCCTCCTCCTCTTCGGAGCGCTCTCCCTCGACTGCCGTCCCAAGCGGCAGGAGGGGGAGCCCAGGCTCCTCTTCGCCGGAACCCGCAGCGGTCCGCTCCTGGCCGGGGCGGGGAAGGCAGAGCTGCGGCTCCCAGAGGATCTGCCGCTCGCCGGCTACCGGCCCTTCGGCAGGCAGGCGGAGCGGCCTGGAGCGCCGCTCTACGCGCGCTCGCTCCTCCTGCAGGTGGGAGAGCTGCGCACGGCGATCGTGGTGGTGGAGCTGATGACCATGCCCGAGGCGCTGGCCCAGCGGATCGGAGGGCTCCTGGACAGCGAGGGGGCAGACTGCGGGATCGTCGCCGCCACCCACACCCACTCCGGCCCGGGGGGCTACGACAGGGAGCTCCTGCCCCAGGCCGTGGCGGTGGGTCGCTTCGACGAGGACGTGGAGCGGGCCATCGCCCACGCGGTGGCGGGATCGTTGGCGGCGGCCCGGGCGGATCTCGGCCCGGCGGAGCTCTCGATCGCGGAGGGGCTGCCAGCGCTGAACGGGAACCGGGATCGGCGCGGCGCCCCTGCTGACGATCGCCTCACCCGGATCCTCCTGGAGCGGACGGACGGGCGGCGGGTGGCCCAGGTGCTCCGCTTCGCCGCCCACCCGACCCTGAACGCCAGGGGCGTGGGGCCGCATGGGGACTGGCCCGGTGAGGCCATGGACCTCCTGGAGGAGGAGGGTGGTGTGACCATCGTCCTCCAGGGCGCGGTCGGAGACGCGAGGGCGGAGGCGGGGCCGGATCGGGCCGCAGCCTTCGCCGGCCGCTTCGCCGAACGGGTCCACGGCCTCCACGCGGGCCCTGCAGCCCGCCCCCTCACCCTGGGCTGCGCGGAGGCGGAGCTCGACCTGCCCGCCGCCGCGCTCCACTCCATGGTCCCCTGGCCGTTGGGCCAGGCGGCCTCCAACCTCGCCTCCTTCGCAGCGGGGAGCACCGCCCGGACCGTGGCCCTGCGCCTGGACGAGCTGGTCCTCCTGGCGGTCCCTGCGGAGCCGACCTTCGCCGCGGCCAGCCTGGCCGAGCAGGTGGTGGAGGCCAGGGGGTTCCGGGGCCGGACGGTCTCGCTGGCCCAGGGCTACGTGGGCTACGCGCCGACCCAGGAGGAGGTCGAGGCGAGGGTCTTCTCCTCCCGCTTCGCCTGGTATGGAGGCGAGCTGGCGGGGCGGCTGGCGGCAGGGGAGGCGAAGGCGGCGGAGGCCGTGACCCGAGCGCTCCTGCCGCCGAAGCGGCTCGAGGTCCAGGGGCACGGGTCCCGCTGAGGCGCCGGTGTCGGCGGGG
>Ga0180215_1004020_pt1 | contig 13400 bp, 13 predicted proteins | sample eDN3rd37CBELigBY_FD_128871 | JGI IMG/M metagenome (GOLD analysis project Ga0180215, IMG submission 128871) | Enriched backyard soil microbial communities from Emeryville, California, USA - eDNA 3rd pass 37_C BE-Lig BY (version 2) (version 2) | ecosystem: Environmental > Terrestrial > Soil >...
ACGACGACGCTAGCCGCGCCGCGAACCGGAGATCAATCGGCCTTTCGTGGAGGTGCTGCTGTCACCCGCCATCACCCACGTGGTCACTAACTGGCGCATAGCGCCACTTTCTGACCACACATTGCACGAGTCCCCGACGTACCGCGCCGCGCAGATCACCGCACCACGTACTCGTCCACCACCGCGCCCACCATCGTCGTAGCGGAGAAGAAGTTCGGGGCGTCGGCGACCATCTCCGCCCACTCGGGGCTCTCCATCGCCGCCTCGAACGCGGCCTCGTCGTCGAACCAGACCTCCGAGTGGCCGTCGAACGCCGTGCCGCCGGGCTCCACCGAGTACTCGCCGACGGGGTGCAGCCAGTGGTTCTGGACGTAGCGGCGGATCCCGGGGACCTTCGCGCCGAGCGCGCCGTGGACCTCGCGCCAGTGGCGGACGGCCTCGTCGCGCGGCATGCCCTCGTTGAACCGCACGAGCCAGATGACCTTGTACATCAGCGCACGGCCTCCTCCCGGTGGACGCGCGATGCGCCCTTCACCCGTCGCTCCTCCATGACCGCCCACCACGTCGCGTCCGCATCGAGCGCCGCCTCGGTCGCGCACTGCGCGTCCCGCCACTGCGGGGACGCGAGCGCGCGGACGAGCGCGGTGTGGTCGTCGAACCAGTACTCGGCGACACCGCCGAATCCGAGCTCGAGCCCGTCCGTGCGGCCCTCCACGCCGATCGCGTCGCCCGCCACGTTGAGCACGCAGCCGACGAGCCCGCGCACCGCCCGGACCGGCGACTCCGCGTCGGCGACCCACCGGTCCGAGCCGCCGTCGCGGAAGCGCACGATCGCGGCGACCTTCACGGCGCCGGACGGCGGCTCGAGCAGCACGTGCTCCTCCATGAAGGCGCTCATGCCCCAGAAGAACGGCGTGTCGAACAGGTTGTCGCCGTCCGCGCCGATCGCCGCCCACTCCGGCGAGGCCATGGACCGCACGTAGGCCGCGTCGTCGGCGTACCAGCCCGACGAGTAGCCGTCGAACGGCGGCGCGGCGGTCGCGGGCGGCAGCGGCCCGACGACGTGGCTCTGGACGTAGCGGTCGAGTCCGGGGACCTGCTCGCCGAGGGCGCCGTGCGTGACCTTCCAGTGCCGGCGCGCCGCCTCCTTCGACATGCCGCGCCGGAATCGCGCGATCCAGATGACCTTCAGCATGTCCTCGCTCCTCAGCGTTTCGTGGCCAGCGAGTTGATCGCGACGGCGACGATGATCACGAAGCCCTCGAAGATGTCCTGGAAGTAGGACGCGATGCTCAGCAGGTCGAAGCCGTTGGCGATCATGGCCAGCAGCAGCACGCCGAGCACGGTTTTCCACACAGCTCCGATGCCGCCGAAGATGCTGGTGCCGCCCAGGGCGACCGCGGCGATGCTGGCCAGGATCAGGCTCGAGCCGTCGTCGTTGCCGCCGGACGACACCGTCGACGCGTCGATGATCCCGGCGAGCCCCGCGGCCATGCCGCTGATCACGAACGTCGCGACGCGGATGCGGTCCACGCGCACGCCCGAGTTGCGCGCGGCCTCGGCGTTGCCGCCGACCGCGAACACGTAGCGCCCGAACGTCGTGCGGGTCAGGACGAGCTGCAGGACGACCGCGACGGCCACGAAGGCGATCACCGACCACGTCAGCCGCCCGAAGCCCTTCGTGCCCAGCGTCGCGAAGCCCGGATCGTCGACCGTGATCGGGAAGCCCTTCGTGATCGCCGCGCCCGCTCCGGCGAAGACGAGGCTCGTCGCCAGCGTGGCGAGGAACGAGCTGATGTTCAGCCGCGTCGACAGCAAGCCGTTGAACGCGCCGAGCAGCAAGCCGACCACGATGCCGCCCACCAGCGCGACCGGCACGTTGACGTGCACCGCCAGCCACGCGGACGCGACACCGGCGAGGAAGTACACGGCGCCGACGGAGAGGTCGAAGCCGCCGCCGATGATGACGAGCGTCGCGGCGCAGGCGATGATCCCGACCGCCGCGTTCTGGCGGACGATGTTCAGCAGGTTGTCCACCGACAGGAACGACGGCGACGTGATGGACAACACCACGAACAGGGCGATGAAGACGACGATGATCCCGTAGTCGCGGACGTGCTCGATGGTCACGCGCCGCCCGCGCGACGCATCGGGTGCGATCGTCGCCTCGCCGCCGTCGGCGCCGGCGACCTTCACGGCTTGCGGCATCGGTTCGCTCCGGGGTCGGACGTCATTGCGCGGCTCCCGCCGTCTGCTCCACGCCGAACGCCGCCTCCATGACGGCGTCCATCGAGGGGTCGGCTCCGAACTCGGCGACGATCGCGCCGCGGCGCATCACGAGCACGCGGTGTGCGAGCCCGAGCACCTCCTCCAGGTCCGAGGAGATGAGCACGATGCCCACGCCGCGCGACGCCAGCGCGCCGATGAGCTCGTGGATCGCCCGGCGCGCGCCGACGTCGACGCCGCGCGTGGGCTCGTCGAGGATGAGCACCCGCGGCTCGCCGAACAGGCACTTGCCGAACAGCACCTTCTGCTGGTTGCCGCCCGACATCGTCTTCACGAGCGCGGTCGGCGACTGGGGCTTGACCGACAGATCGGCGAGGAGCGTCCTGACCTGCTCGCGCTCGGCGCGCTTGGCCAGCCAGCCGAAGCGGGCGATCCGCGACCGCCTCCGCAGGAACGGCAGCGTCGTGTTCGCCGCCACCGGCTGGTCGAGCAGCAGGCCCTGCTCCTTGCGGCTCTCCGGGACCATCGCGATCCCGAGGTCGAACGCGCGCGTCGGCGTCAGGTGGCCGACCGGCTCGCCCGCCAGCTCGATCGTGCCGCCGTCGATCGGGTCGGCGCCGAACAGCGCCCGGGCCAGCTCCGATCGCCCGCTGCCCACGAGCCCCGCGAGGCCGACGATCTCGCCCGCTCCGACGTCGAGGTCGATGTCGCGGAGGATGCCCGCGCGGCGCAGCCCCCGGACGCGCAGCAGCGGGGCGCCGGGCGGCGCGGGCTTGCGCGCGGGGTAGTCGGCCGACGCGGAGTGGCCGAGCATGCCGGTCACCAGCGTGGCCTCGGTCTCCGCCGACGCCGGGCCGGTGCGGATGAGCCGCCCGTTGCGCAGGATCGTGACCTCGTCGGCGAGCGCGAGCACCTCGTCGAGGAAGTGCGAGACGTAGACGATCGTGACCCCGCGGGTACGCAGGTCGCGGATGAGCCTGTGCAGTCGCTGGGCCTCGTCGCGGGTGAGCGAGGAGGTCGGCTCGTCCATCACGATGACCGTCGCCCCGCGGCTCAGCGCGCGCAGGATCTCGACCTTCTGCTGGTCGGCGATGCTCAGCGTGCGCACCGCCGCGTCGCGCGGCACGTCGAAGCCGGTGGACTCCAGGAGCGCGTCGAAGCGCGCGCGCAGCTCGCCCCGGGCGACGATGCCGGCCTTCCGCGGCTCGACCCCGAGATAGACGTTCTCCAGCACCGTCATGTCGGGCGCCAGGGCGAGCTCCTGGGCGATGAGCGCGACGCCGTGCGCCAGCGCGTCGCGCGGCGATGCGAAGTCGACCGGCTCGCCGTCGACGAGGATCTGCCCCTCGCCGACGGCGATCGCTCCGGCGATCATCCTGCCGAGCGTCGACTTGCCCGCGCCGTTGGCCCCCACGAGCGCGTGGACGGTCGCCGCGGCGATCGACAGGTCCACCCTGTCGACCGCCACGACGTTGCCGAACCGCTTGGAGACGCCGCGGAGCTCGATGCGCGGGGCGCTCATCGCGCCGGCTAGCGCGGGGCCGCCTCGGACCACTCGCCCTTGATCTCCGGGTGCTCGTCGAGGGCCGCCTTGTCCGCCGCGACCACCGTGCCCGGCGGCTCGGTGAGGACGTTCACCGTCGGCGGGACGTCCTCCCCGCGGACGGCGGCAGCGGCGACCTTCACCATCTCCCGGGCCTGCTTCTGCGGGTAGAGCATGACCGTCGCGAACCACGTGCCGGCGCGGATGCCGTCGACGCCCTCCTTCGTGCCGCCGTAGCCGCTGAGCAGGATGTCCTTGCCGGGCTCCAGGCCCGCCTCCTGGATCGCCTGCACGGCGCCGGTGATCATCTGGTCGCCGTTGGCGTGCAGGACGTCGACGTCCTTGTTGTTCTGCAGGAACGTCGTCGCGGACTTGTAGCCGCCGGGGCGCGCGTAGCCGCCGTCGGGCGCCATCGTGATCTTGATCGGCTTGCCCTTCAGGCCTTCCTTGATGACCGAGACCTGCAGCCGGTCGGTCGGGAAGGTCGCGGCGCCCGGCATCAGGCCGACCTTGCACGGGTTGCCGGGCCCGACCTTCTTGTCGCAGGCGGCCTCGATGTTCTTTGCGAAGAACTCGGCCTGGAAGGCGCTCTCCTGGCCGATGACGCTCACGATCTGCGGGATCAGCGTCTCGAGCTTGTTCGTCTGCTCGACGGTGCCGAGCGTCTGCCCGACCACGACCTTCAGCCCGGCGTCGCCGGCCTGCTTGGCGACCGGGAGCAGGCTCACGCCGTCGACGGGGAGGATCGCGAGCGCGTCGAACTGCTTGGACGTGATGGCGTTCTGCACCGCGGCCGACTGCGCCTTGGCGTCGAACTTGCCGTCGATGAGCGTGACCTTCGCGCCCTGCTGCTTCGCCTCGTCCTGCGCGGCGAGCCACCACCACTGCGTGTAGTTGTTCTTGTTGTCGTAGCCGACCATGCCGATGCGGACCTCCTTCTTCGCATCGTCAGAGCCGGAGCTGGCGGCGCTGCCACCGTCCGACGAGTCGTCCCCGCCGCAGGCTGCGGCCCCGAGCGCCAACGCCGCGGCACCGACGAGCGTCGGTAGCCATCGACGCACGCTCCTCGCACGACGCGTGGTCTGCATGGTCTCTCCCCTCCTCCTCAGCCGCTGGGTTGCGGCTCTTTCACGACGACCTCGTCGAGCACCGCGCTCATCCCGCCGAGGTTGAACTCGAGGTCGAACACCGACCCGGCGTCCTCGTTCATGGCCTGCCACTCCGGCGACGCGGCCATCTGCTCGTAGGCCGCGCGATCCTCGAACCAGCACTCCGAGTAGCCGTCGAAGCGCGGGAGCTCGCCGTCCTCGATGCCGTGCTCGCCGATGTTCGCGACGACGTGGTTCTGCACGTACCGGCCGATGCCGGGCACCGCACGGCCGTAGACGCCCCCGTGCGTCTCGATCCAGTAGTCGCGGGCGGCTCGCCGGCGCTCGGGGTCGGAGCGGACCTCCTCCGGGAACCGCATGACCCAGACGGTCTTGAACGGCAGCACCGGCCCGTCGACGATCGCGCGCTCCTCGACCTGCGCGCTCATGCCCCAGAACCACTCGTGGTCGAACAGGTTGGGGCTGTCCTCCCCGATCGCCTGCCACTCCGGGGTGGCGAGGCTCGCGTCGAACGCCGCGCGGTCCGCGTACCAGGCGGACGAGTAGCCGGCGAAGGCGGCCGGCTCGTCGCGGACGTCGACGAGGCCGAGCGCGTTCTGGGCGTGGTTCTGGATGTAGCGCTCGATCTGCGGCACCGCGGCGCCGAGGGGCCCGTGGACCTCCTCCCAGTGCCTGCGCCCCTGCTCCCGCGTGAGGTCGGGCCGGAAGCGCGCGAACCAGGTCACCTTGAGCATCGTCAGGAGCTCGTCAGCGAGGACTGCTGGAAGTCCTCGTCGGTCGTGGCCTGCAGCGACGCGTCGGTCAGCGGGCGCTGGTAGGAGATGTCCTCGCGATCCCACCGACCGGGCAGGTACAGGCCGCGCAGGCTCTGCATCCGCTCCCGCCCGGCCCCGATCTCGCCGATCCACTCGTTCGTCACCACGCGGCGCGCGATCCGCCATTCGTCGTCGCGGCGCTCGAAGCGGTCGACGTAGCGGCCCCCCATGAGGTCCTGCCCGCTGTCGTCCTTGCGGCGCAGGACGATGAGGTAGTAGGTGTCGGTGTGCGCGACGTCGCCGTCGATGTCGACGGTGGTGTTCGTGATGTAGTGCTGGTGGTCGCTCCAGCGCAGGCCGTGCTGCTCGTTGGCCCACTCCGCGACGTCGCGCGGGCCGCCCTCGAACGTCCCGTGCGTGTCCAGCGCGTCGGAGTGGAACGCCGACATGGTCAACTCGGTGTCGTGGCGGTCCAGCCCGCGCGTGTAGCGCAGCAGGCACTCCTCGATCGCAGCGCGGTCGAGCAGGCGCTGCAGCTCCGGGTCGCGTGCGGTGCTCATCGTGGCCGCACGCTAAGCGCGGCGTGGTGGGCGATCTTGACGGGAGGCGAACGGGCGTTGCGCACGCGCGCCCAGTTCAGGCGCCGCGGTACTCCCTGGGCGAACAGCCGTACATCGCCCGGAACGATCGGCTGAAGTGCGCGGCGTTCGTGAGGCCCCAGCGCGACGCGATGGCGAGGATCGTCATCGACGCCAGCGCCGGATCGCGCAGGTCCCGGCGGCAGGCGGCGAGGCGTCGCTCGCGGATGTAGTCCGTCACCGTGAGCCCCTCGGCCTTGAACAGCTTCTGCAGGTACCGGGTGGAGATGTAGTGGGCGGCGGCGATGTTGTCCGGGCGCAGGTCGGGGTCGCCGAGGTGCTCGTCGATGTACACCTTCAGCCGCGCCAGCATCGTCCCGGGGGCCTGCCGCCGATTCGCCTCGCGGGGATCCTCGCTGTCCGCGCACAGCGCGCGCAGCAGATACAGCGCGCTCTCGCCCAGGTCGGTGTCGTTCTCGGACAGGCTGCCGTCGGCGAGCCCGTGGGCCAGGTTCACGAGGAACGGCGCCACCAGCTTGCCGGCGACGCTCGTGCGCAGCGGCTCGGCGGTCCGCAGCGACTCCCCGTGCACGCCGAGGAGCCGGCGCGAGCACTCGAGGACGACCAGGTCGTAGGGCTCGGGCGTGACGATCTGCAGCGGCCGGGACGTGTCGAGCAGGCACATCTCCCCTGCGGACACCGTCGACGAGCGACCGCCCTGGCTGAAGATGCTGCAGCCGCGCAGTTGCATGGAGAGGTGCACGAGCTCGGGGTCGTGCGAGGCGATGTCCCGCCGGGTGCGCTCGACGTTGGTGGGCGTGCTCGTGACACGGGTGACCGAGATGGGGCCGAGCAGGAACTGGTTGACGACGCCCGTGAACCGGTGGCCCTCGACCTCGTGGAAGGTCGCGGGATAGAAGACCTTGTGCGAGCTCTCGATCCAGAAGTCGAAGCGCTCGTGCGGCGCGACGGTGTCGGTGTCCAGCCGGATCGCCATCAGCGGGCGCCCTGCGGCGGTGCGCCCGCGGCCGCCGCGATCCGCATCGCAGTCCGCGACCCGATGCCCGCCGTGATTGCAAACACGAGGCGACCCCCTCCGGTCCGGCATCCCGCCGGGACAGGGCGAGAGGCCGTGAGCGCAACCTAGGAGACGGGCGGGCCGCCGGTCAAGCGGATGTCCCTGCGGACCGGGTCTCAGCCCATCTGCTCGGCCAGCCCGATGATGATGCCGTCGGGACCGCGCACGAAGCACAGCCGGTAGGCGTCCTCGTACTGCGCGACGTCCCCCACCAGCTCCCCGCCGCGTGTGCGAAGTCGGGCGAGGACGTCGTCGAGGTCGTCGACGGCGAACATGATGCGGCGGATGCCCAGCGTGTTCGACGGCGCCGGATGCGGCTCGGGTGTGATCGATCCCGGCGACAGGTACCGCGTCAGCTCCACCTGGCCGTGGCCGTCCGGGGTGCGCAGCATCGTGATGTCGGCGCGGACGCCCTCGAGCCCCACCGTGGCGTCCACCGCCGGGCCCTCGACCTGCGTCCGGCCCACGAGCTCCATCCCCAGCTCGGTGAAGAACGCCGTGACCGCCTCGAGGTCCTCGACGACGATGAGCACGTTGTCCATCCGCTGAAGCGCCATCTGTGGGTCTCCCGGTGTCGTGGGCCGCGCCGGTCGCGGCCCTCGCCCGGGTGAGCGGAGCCGGTCGGGGCTGCTCGACATGCGAAGGGCCCCGGAAACGACGAAAGGGGCGCCGTGCGCCCCTTGCCACATCCAAAGTACACCGCACGCGGGGGCTTGATTCAAGCCCCCGGGTGTGCCTCATGATCCCCTGTCGCAATCGACGAAGGGTGCGACGAGATGGGCACGCGGGAGCATGCGGTGGTCGTCGTGGGAGGCGGCCCGACGGGCATGATGCTGGGCGCCGAGCTGGCCCTCGCAGGGGTCGACGCGGTGGTCCTCGAGCGGCTGGAGCAGCCGCTGCCGGCGGTGCGCTCGCTCGGGCTGCAGGCGCGGACGATCGAGGTGTTCGACCAGCGCGGGGTCGGCGAGCGGTTCGTGTCGCAGGGCACGCCGGCGCAGGTCCAGCGCTTCCCGACGCCGCTGGACATCGGCGACTTCCCCACGCGCCGGCCGTACGGGCTCGCGCTGTTCCAGAACCGCGTCGAGCAGATCCTGGGCGAGTGGCTCGCCGAGCTCGGGGTGGCGGTCCACCGCGGGTGCGAGGTGACCGGGTTCACGCAGGACGACGGCGGTGTCGACGTCGCGCTGGCCGACGGCCGCACGCTGCGGGCGCAATACCTCGTCGGGTGCGACGGCGGGCGCAGCCTCGTCCGCAAGACGGCGGGCATCGCGTTCCCGGGGTGGGACCCGACGAGCAGCTCGCTCATCGCCGAGGCGAAGATCCGCGACGAGTCCGCCCTCGGCCAGGTCAACCACGACGAGAAGGGCGTGTACGCGATGGGCCCCGTGGACAGCGGCTACGTCGCGATCGTGGTGCGCGACGAGGAGCTGTCGCGCGTCGAGCGCCCGACCCTCGACGACGTCCGCAAGGCGATGATCGGCGTCTGGGGCAGCGACTTCGGCGTGCACGACCCGCGCTGGATCTCGCGGTTCACGGACGTCGCGCGGCAGGCCGAGCAGTACCGCGCCGGGCGCGTGCTGATCGCGGGCGACGCGACGCACGTGCACACGCCCATGGGCGGGCAGGGCCTGAACACCGGCATCCAGGACGCCGTCAACCTCGGCTGGAAGCTGGCCCGGGTGGTGCAGGGCACGGCGCCGGACGCCCTGCTCGACAGCTACCACGCCGAGCGCCACCCGGTGGCCGCGCGGGTGCTGCGAACGACGATGGCGCTCACGGCGCTCCACCGTGGCGACGTGCGCAGCCGGGCGCTGCGCGACACGGTCGCCGAGCTCGTGCGCCACGACGGGCCGCGCAAGGAGATGGCCGGGATGCTGTCGGGCCTGGACATCCGCTACGACCTCGGCGACGGGCACCCGCTGGTGGGGCGCCGGATGCCCGACCTCGACCTCGACAGCCCCGGCGGCCCGGTGCGGGTCTACGACCTGCTCCGCGAGGCGCGGCCGGTGCTCCTGAACCTCGGGGCGCCGGGCGCCGTCGGCGCCGGGCCCTGGGCCGACCGGGTCCCGGTCGTCGACGCGGCGTACGCCGGGCCGTGGGAGCTGCCGGTGATCGGCGCGGTCGCGGCGCCCGCGGCGGTGCTCGTCCGGCCCGACGGCCACGTGGCCTGGGTCGGCGACGGCGACGGCGACGGCCTCGACGACGCGCTCGGGACCTGGTTCGGGCCGGCGTCGTGATGACGAGCCGGCCCGGGCGGCACCGCACGGCACGAGCCGCGCGCCTGCGGCGATGATGTGCGCGATGGCCTTCGCCAAGCGCGCTGACATGCTCGTCCACGAGTCCGAGCCGTTCAATGCCGAGACCAGCCGCGCCGCGCTGGCGGAGGGGCCCCTGACGGCGACGGACGCGTTCTACGTGCGCGGGCACGGAGACGTGCCGGAGATCGACCCCGGCGCCTGGCGACTGCGCGTCCACGGGCTGGTCGAGCGCGAGCTCTCCCTGTCGATGGCGTCGCTGCGCGAGACACTGCCCGAGCGCACGCTGACGGCGACGCTGCAGTGCGCCGGCAACCGCCGGGCGGGGCTCGGCGCGGTGCGCCCCGTTCCCGGCCAGCCGTGGGGGCCGGGCGCGATCGGCACCGCGACGTGGACCGGCGTGGCGCTCGCCGACGTGCTCGCCCTCGCCCGCCCGCTGCCCGCCGCCGCGCACGTGGGGTTCGAGGGCGCCGACCGCTGCGCCGACGCCGGCGGGGAGCGCTTCGGCGGATCGATCCCGCTCGAGAAGGCGCGGAGCCCGGAGGTGCTGCTCGCGTGGGCGATGAACGGCGAGGCGCTCGCGCCCGTGCACGGCGCGCCGCTGCGCGCCGTGGTGGCCGGCTTCATCGGGGCGCGCAGCGTGAAGTGGCTCGAGCGCATCGAGGTGCGCAGCGAGCCGTGGGACGGGCACTACCAGCGGGTCGCGTACCGTCTCGTCCCCGCCGACGCCGCCGTGGGGCCGGGCGTCGGGGTCCCGCTCGGCCCGGTCGCGCTGACCTCCGAGATCGTCTCGCCGGCCGACGGCGCGGACGTGCCGGCGGGGCCGCTGGAGGTCACCGGCTACGCGTTCGCGGGCGGCGAGCGCCCGGTCGTGCGCGTCGACGTGTCGGCCGACGGCGGCGCGTCCTGGGCGCAGGCGGAGCTGCTCGACGACCTCGGCCGCTGGGCCTGGCGCCGCTGGCGCGCGACGGTGACCCTCCGGCCGGGCGAGCACGACATCGTGGCGCGCGCGTGGGACTCCTCGGCGGCCACGCAGCCGGCGGACCCCGCCGACGTCTGGAACCCGCCCGGCTACGTCAACACGGCCCGGCCCCGGGTCCGCGTGCGGGCGGGCTGACGGCCGTCAGCCGGAGGCGGGCCACCGCGGCCCGCGCGGCGGGCGCAGCGCGGCGCGTCCGCTCGCGCGCCGCAGGGCGACGACGGCCGCGACGCCCGCGAGCACGAACGGCCCCAGCGCGAGGCCCAGCGCCACCACGGTGACCGCGAACACGACCGTGAGGGCGATCGCGGTGAGCCACAGGGCCCAGAGCGCCCCGGGGATGAGGACCGCGACGAGCGCCATCGCACCGCCGGCCATGAGCGCTGGACGCGCGGGCGGTCGGCGCCACTGGCGCGACGCGCGCAGGGGCGCGCCGGGCAGGTCGGCCACGAGGTCATGGAGGTCGCCCATCGTCACCGCCCGGTATGCGGCCTCGGTCCGCTCGGCGAGCTCGTCCGTGGTCAGGCGGCCCTCGGCCGCCCGGTCGCGCAGGAACTCGGCGACGTGCTCGCGCTCGGCGTCCGAGCACCGCAGGTGGGCGTCCCGAGTCGACCAGAAGCCCATGCGCGTCATGGGCCCAGTCTCCGCCTCCGCGGCCCCGGTTGCAAGGGGCCGGGCGCGAATCAGCCCACGCGGCTGACCCCGCCCGACCCGTCGACGTGGCGCTCGAGCTCGGGGTCGCCGTGGTAGCGCAGGTCGCCGGACCCGTCCACGGTGACCTCCAGGCGCTGCTCCGCGCGGACGTCCGCGTCGCCGGATCCGCCCATCTCCACGTGGGCCGTGGCCGCCCGCAGGTCCGCGAGGTCGGCGTCGCCGGATCCGTCCATGTCCAGCTCGAGCCTGCCGGCCGCGCCGCGCACGGTCACGTCGGCCGAGCCGTCCGAGCGGATCTCCAGCGCGTTCGCGGACACGCCGTCCACGTGGACGTCGCCCGAGCCGGACACGTCGATGGCGGTCAGCCGCGGCACGGTCGCCTCGACGACGACGGGGTCGCCGCCGAAGCCGTGGTGGTCGAACGTGACCTCCAGCGTGCCGTCGTGCACGGCGGTGCGGACGTCGTCGATGACCTTCTCGCCGGCGTGGACCTCGACGCGCTGGGGCGCGCCGACCCGGACGCGCACCTCGACGGAGGCGTCGTTGGCGACGCGCGTGAACCGCGCGACGTCGCGGGTCTGAGACCGGGTGGGGCCGTCGTCGCCGATGCTGCACCCGGCCGCGATCAGGGCTGCGACGAGGACGGCGAGCAGGGCGGCTGTGGGGCGTGATCGGGACATGGGGCGACGCTACGCCCGGGCCCGCCGCGCGGCAGTGGTGGACGCCCACGGTTCGCCGGGGGCCTGCCCCCGTCCTCGGAGGTTCGGTTGACCGCCGTCGGATCGGGGAGGTCTCGCACCCCACGGGGCGTTGCAGGACGCGCTACCGTCCGGGATGGCTCTCGCGAGCCGCTCCATGCGTGTCGACGACTGACATCCGCCACGACCGACCGACCGGCTCGCCGGTCGATCGCGGATGTCCGCCCGCTCGTCCCGCGACCGCACGGAGCCGCACATGCCGTCGACCCTCATCGACGCCCGTCAGATCACCCGCACCCACGGCGCACGCACCGTCCTCGACGCCGTGGACGTCCACCTCGCCTCCGGCGACCGCCTCGCCGTCGTCGGTCCCAACGGCGCCGGCAAGTCGACGCTGCTGCGCATCCTCGCCGGCCTGGAGCGGCCCGACGGCGGGACGGTGGCGCGCCATGGCACGGTCGGCTACCTGCCGCAGACGCACCCGCGCGGCCCGCTGACCGCCGGCGAGCACGTCCTCGAGGCGGTCGGCGTGGCGAGCGCGAGCCGCGCGCTCGACCGCGCGACGCAGCGCCTCGCGGGCGGCGGGCAGGAGGCGATCGACGCGCACGCGGCGGCCCTCGAGCGCTGGCTGGCGCTCGGCGGCGCCGACGCCGACGCGCGCCTGGACGCCGCGCTGGACGAGTTCGGGCTGGGCGCGGCCGCCCGCAGCCGCCCGCTCGCCGAGCTCTCCGGTGGGCAGGCGGCGCGCGTCGGGCTCGCGGTGCTGCGCGTCGCGCGGTTCGACGCCGTCCTGCTCGACGAGCCGACGAACCACCTCGACGCCGACGGCCTCGAGCGGCTCGGCGCCCTGCTCGCGGAGCGCGACGGCGGGGTCGTCCTGGTCTCCCACGACCGGGCGCTGCTCGCCGAGCAGGCGCGCGACCTGCTCGAGCTCGACCCGCACACGGGCGCCGGCGCCCTGTACCGGGGCGGCTGGGAGAGCTACGAGCGCGAGCGGGCCGCGGCGCGGCGCGCCGCGGAGGAGGCCTATGCGGCGGCCGTGGCCGAGCGTGCCCGCGTCGCCGCGGCCGAGGTGGAGATCCGCCGCCGCGCGGCCGCCTCCCGTTCGCGTGTCCGCGGGAAGCCGCACGACAACGACAAGCACCTGCGCGAGTGGGTGTCCGCCCGCGCGGACGGCATCGCCGCCCGGGCGCGCAGGATGGGCACGCGCGCGGAGCGCATCGAGGTCCCTCAGCGCCCCTGGACGCCGCCGGCCGCGTGGCTGGCGCTCGACGCGGGCGGCGGACGCGCAGGCATCCGGCTGCACGGCGCGCGCGTCGACCGCGGCGGGTGGTCGCTTGGGCCGCTGGACCTCGACCTCCGCGCGGGCGACCGCCTCCTGCTGAGCGGCGCGAACGGCACGGGCAAGTCGACGCTCATCGGCGTGCTCGCCGGGACGATTGCGCTCTCGCGCGGCGAGCGGCGCGTCGCGCCGGGGACGGTGGTGGCCGTCCTCGGGCAGGAGCGCGTCGCGCTGCGGGGGGCC
>Ga0180215_1004021_pt1 | contig 13395 bp, 10 predicted proteins | sample eDN3rd37CBELigBY_FD_128871 | JGI IMG/M metagenome (GOLD analysis project Ga0180215, IMG submission 128871) | Enriched backyard soil microbial communities from Emeryville, California, USA - eDNA 3rd pass 37_C BE-Lig BY (version 2) (version 2) | ecosystem: Environmental > Terrestrial > Soil >...
CTATTTCTTCTTGCGTCGCCGCGCCGGACGCGCCATCCGTTCGGCTTTCACCACGATGGTGGGCACCTCCAGCAATCCGACGCCGCACTCGAGCACCTCGAGACCGCCGGCACCGAGTCGTTCCAGTTCTTCACGATCGCGTTCGATTTCCTCGGCTGCGGAGCTTCCCTTGAGCGCGAGCATCCGGCCACCGACCCGGATCAGGGGGAGCGACCACTTGGCAAGTTTCGCGAGGGGTGCGACCGCACGGGACGTGACGACGTCCGCACCACCCGCCTCCTGGAGGACGCCGGGCTGTTCGGCGCGCCCGCGCACGACCAGGACGTTCTCGAGTCCGTGTGTTTCGACGAACTCCGCAAGGTAGACGGAGCGACGCAGCAGCGGTTCTACGAGCGTGATGTGCAGATCCGGACGCGCGATCGCAAGCGGAATGCCGGGGAGTCCGGCACCGCTGCCGACATCGACGACGCTCTCGTCCTTCTCGATGAGCTCACCGACCACCGCGCAGTTGAGGAGGTGCCGGTCCCACAACCGCGGGACTTCACGGGGTCCGATGAGACCCCGTTCGACGCCGTCGGTCGACAGGGACCGGTGGTATTCCTGTGCGAGAGCGAACCGCTCGCCGAACACCTGATGCGCGACCTCGAGGACGCGTTCCTCGTCATGTTCCACGTGAAACATCCTCTCCCTACAGCCCATTGCCCCGGAACACCGGGGTCACACACGAACGGAGGGGCCCGACGTGACCGCCGGTGCCCCTCCGCTGTCGTTTGTCACCGCTGTCGGTTCTCACTCGCTGTCGAATGTCACCGAATGCCGGTGGCGCTCAGTCCTTGATGACGACGACTCGACGCTGCGGCTCGGCGCCTTCGCTCTCGCTGGACACCCCGGGGATCTTGGCCACGGCGTCGTGCACGATCTTGCGTTCGAACGGCGTCATCGGTGCCAGCGACTCGCGCTCACCGGTCTCGAGGACGCGCTTCGCGGCGGCCGTGCCGAGCTCGGTCAGCTCCGCACGCTTGCCCGCACGCCAACCGGCGATGTCGAGCATCAGCTTGCTGCGCTCACCGGTGACCTGCTGCACCGCCAGCCGGGTCAGTTCCTGCAGCGCGTCGAGCACCTCGCCCTGCCGGCCGACGAGCTTCGTCAGGTCGGCACCGCCGTCGATGCTCACGACCGCGCGATCGCCCTCGACGTCGAGGTCGATGTCACCGTCGAAGTCGAGCACGTCGAGAAGCTGTTCGAGGTAGTCGCCGGCGATTTCGCCTTCCTCGACCAGGTAGTCGTCGTCCTCGGTGTCGAGGTCCGCGTCGAGCTTCGCGGAATCGGCCGTCACGTCGATGTCCTCCTGTGCCTTGTCCAGGTCACTGGCCATGGTTCGCCCTCTTCTACTTCGGTCAGCGCCGCTTGCGCTTGGAGTTCTTGGAGCCGCCCTGCTTCTTCGCCGTTGCGGACCCGGATTCACCCGCGGGCTTTTCCGGTTCGTCGCTCACAGGCTTCTCGAGAGACAGTTCGTTCTCGTCGCTTCCAGGGTTGTCGGAGCTCGCGGGGCTCGCGCCCTTCTTCTTGGCACGATCCGGCCGAGCGCCCGGCTTCGGCGCGTTCTCGTTGCGACGCGCGACCGCAGCCGCCTTCTTCTCGGCTTCCTCCTGGTCGATCTTGCGGAAGACGAGGTGCTGCTGCCCGTAGGTCCAGATGTTGTTGCTCACCCAGTAGAGGAGGATCGCGATCGGGAGGAACGGGCCACCGACGAGCACGCCGAGCGGGAAGACGTACAGCGCGAGCTTGTTCATGATCGCGGCCTGCGGGTTCGCGGCGGCTTGTGCGCTCTGCCGCGCAACCGACGCGCGCGAGTTGAAGTGCGTGGCGACGCCCGCGATGATCATCAGCGGAATCGCGACCGCCGCGATCTGCCAACGGGTGGGGATACCGCCGAACGGTGCGAACGCTTCGAGCGAAGCCATCGGCTGGGTGATCCACGCCGAGATGGGGGCGCCGAACAGGCGGGCGCTCAGGAAGGACTGCACGTCCTCCGGGCTGAACGCGTAGTTACCGATCTGCGCATTGGTCACCGGGTCCAGACCGAGCTGTCCCATGCCGGTGCCCGTGCGGTTGAACGAGCGCAGCACGTGGAACAGGCCGATGAACACCGGCACCTGCAGCAGGACCGGCAGGCAGCCCATCAGCGGGTTGAAGCCGTGCTCCTTCTGGAGCTTCTGCATCTCGAGCGCCTGGCGCTGGCGATCGTTGGAGTACTTCTTCTGCAGCGCCTTGATCTGCGGTTGCAGCTCCTGCATCTGCCGGGTCGTGCGGACCTGCTTGACGAACGGCTTGTACAGGATCGCCCGGAGGGTGAACACGAGGAACACCACGGACAACGCCCATGCGACACCGCTGTCCGGACCGAGGAAGGGAATGGCACCGAAAACTTTGTGCCAGACCCACAGGATCCAGGACACGGGATAGTAGATGAAGTCGAGCACGGCTCTATGTACTCCTCTGGTCGTCCATGATCGCCACCCACGGCGTCGGTCTCAGGTCTACGCTCGCCCGTCGAGAACTCGGCCGGGCGAGCGGGGCCGACGTTCGGGCACCGGATCCCACCCACCAGGGTGCCAGGGCGCACACTTGAGCAGTCGCACGATCGCCAGACAGGATCCGACGACGACCCCCCGCGTGCGCAACGCCTCGACGGCGTATTCGCTGCACGTGGGGGTGAATCTGCAGGTCGGCATCCGTGTCGGCGACACATATGTGCGGTACAGCTCGATGCAGAAGATCAGTGCCCGGGCCGGCGCCGAGCGGATCCTGGACCAGGCGGCAGTCATACCGAGTGCCCCGAGTCCGCGAACAGGCCGAGCTTGGTGAGGCCCGAACGGACCTGACGCTCGAGATCGCGAGAGGTCGCGGTGGCCGCACCGGGCAGAGCACGAAGGACGATGTCGGCGTCGGACGGAACGTCGTTCACGATGCCGGCGCAGATATGACGAAGCCGGCGGGCGACTCGATGTCGAATCACCGCCGGCCCGACAGCCTTGCTCACGACCAGCCCGAAACGCGGGCCGTCGCTGTTCACCACGAACTCGGACCGATCCCTCTCGATCGCATGTACGACGAGATCGCGCCGACCTTGCCGGCGACCGTGGCGGACTGTCTCGGAGAAGTCCGCGCGACGGCGCAGGCGGTGCGGCTCAGGCAGCACCCCGAGCTCCCGTTACCGGGATCAGGCGGTGAGGGAGGCGCGGCCCTTGCGGCGACGCGCCGACACGATCGCGCGACCCGCACGGGTGCGCATCCGGAGACGGAAGCCGTGAACGCGCGCGCGGCGGCGATTGTTCGGCTGGAACGTCCGCTTGCCCTTGGCCACGGTCGACACTCCTCGAAGTTCTGTGACGCCTGCAGGCGTCAGCGGTCTAACATTTCGGAAATCGCATGACCCGTACCGAACGCGGCTGTGCAGCGACGCAGCACGGATCCGTCACTGCCGTATGAGTGACTGTTCGAGGCTACTCGGAGCGGGGTGCGAAATCAAACCGCGACGCGGCGGCGGACGCAACCCGACACGCCGCCTGCCTGCGGTTCCGCATGTCACGCAATGCATGTGACGACGGTCACCTGCGGTGTAGGCTCCCCTCATGGCTTCGCAGGGGACGAAGGTTCACGTGCACCACCGACTGTTGTCGCAGCCGTGTCACCGGCGATGTGCCCGCCCGCCTGTTTCGTGCCTCACTCGAGAGCGACCCTGACCGAAGCGGTCGCCCGGGTCCCGAAGGGGTGTATCGACAGCGAGTGCACCGACAGGTGCCTCGACCCCGGCGCCGATCGGGCGTCCCACGGACCCGCAGGTTCACTCGAACAGATCGTTCACCAGCGCCGTGCGACCTCCGCGACCCGCGGCAGGGCGTGACACGATGCTTGTCCACACCTGTGGATAATTGTGTGGAAACTCGAACCTAGGGACTGTGGAGGACAGCTACGTGACCGACGAGCCGAACGCGCTGGCCGATGTGTGGTCGGACGTCGTCGCCGAACTCACCGCCGACGGCGGTGCGCTGACCAAAGGCCAGAAAGCATGGCTTGCGCTGGTCAAACCGCTGACCCTCGCGCAGGGATTCGCCTTGCTGTCGGTCCCGTCGTCGTTCGCGCAGGAGGCCATCGAGCGCGATCTGCGCGAGCCGATCCTGCGCTCGCTCAACCGCAACCTGGGCCATCGTGTGGAGGGCCTCGGCGTACGGATCGAAGCGACCGAGGAGACCGGCGACCCCACCGAGGACCCGTACGCCGTCCCGCGCGACACCCTGCCCCTGGAGGGGCTGCCGCTCGACGCCCGGCCCGCCGAGCCCCGCACCCGCAAGCCCAGCCCACGCGACATGGCCCAGCCCTTCCGGCACCGTCGTCTGTCGTCCCTCGACCACGAGGTGCTCGAGGTGGAGGCCGGCGAACTCGAGGAGGTCGACGACGATCGGGAGGCCATCACGGCCGTCCGCGAGTCGTGGCCGTCGTACTTCACCCAGCCGCCCGCCCCGAGTGCGCCGGCGCCGTCGGGCGGTAGCAGCAGCCTCAACGCCAAGTACACCTTCGACACGTTCGTCATCGGCGCGTCGAACCGGTTCGCCCACGCCGCGGCGGTCGCGATCGCGGAGGCACCCGCCCGCGCCTACAACCCCCTGTTCATCTGGGGTGCGTCGGGCCTGGGGAAGACCCACCTGCTGCATGCCGCCGGCCACTACGCGCAGCGCCTGTTCCCGGGCATGCGGGTCAAGTACGTCTCCACCGAAGAGTTCACGAACGACTTCATCAACAGCCTCCGCGACGACCGCAAGGTGGCGTTCAAGAAGCGCTATCGCGAGACCGACATCCTGCTGGTCGACGACATCCAGTTCATCGAGGGCAAGGAAGGTATCCAGGAGGAGTTCTTCCACACCTTCAACACCCTCCACAACGCGAACAAGCAGATCGTCGTGTCCTCGGACCGTCCGCCGAAGCAGCTCGCGACACTCGAGGAGCGGCTGCGCACGCGGTTCGAATGGGGCCTGATCACCGACGTGCAGCCGCCGGAACTCGAGACCCGCATCGCGATTCTCAGCAAGAAGGCCCGGATGGACCGGCTGGACGTCCCGCACGACGTACTCGAGCTGATCGCCAGCCGGATCGAACGCAACATCCGGGAACTCGAGGGTGCCCTCATCCGCGTGACGGCGTTCGCGTCGCTGAACAGGCAGCCCCTGGATCTCACACTCGCCGAGGTCGTGCTGCGCGATCTCATCCCCGACTCGACGGCTCTCGAGATCAACTCGGCCACGATCATGGCCGTGACCGCGGAGTACTTCGGTACGTCGATCGACGACCTGTGCGGCCCCGGCAAGGCACGGCCGCTGGCGCAGGCACGGCAGATCGCCATGTACCTGTGCCGGGAGCTGACGGACCTGTCGTTGCCCAAGATCGGGCAGACGTTCGGCCGCGACCACACGACAGTCATGTACGCGGACAAGAAGATTCGCAAGGAGATGACCGAGCGGCGCAAGGTCTACGACCAGGTGCAGGAGCTCACGGCACGCATCAAGCAGCGGTCCAAGCGCTGACGGAGACACTCACATCGAACGGGTCCGGGCTCTCGAGTCCGGGCCCGTTTTCGTTCGTCCACAGTCCGTGCACAGGCTCTGCACACCTGTGAGGTATCCCGAATCTCGAGATCGGAAAACATCCTCACACCTGTGGACTAGCATGTGCAGAACGTGGAATCTCTGTGGACGAACGGTGCACCGAACGTGGATAGTCTCGAGATGTTCACATTCATCCTCGAGTAGTCCTCGAGTTCATCCTCGAGTCATCCACCCCGTCGGACCGCGTGTCACCAGCGTAGACGGTCGTTCCTCCACAGATTCCACACCCCCTATTACTGCTTTTGAGTTTCTTTCAAGAAAAACTCTTTGAAAACAGGGGGTGTGGAGCACTCGAGTCCACAGGCCTCTCGAGAGCGCCGACTCGCTCGAGCCCTCGGCTTTCCAAGCCGCAGTCGAAGGCATACCGTGGAGCGACGTCCCCGATGCCACCTTTCGGTGTCGGGGCCTTGTGTCAGACTTCTTAGGACTTGGCAGCCCCCCGACGTGCACTGGAAGCACGTCAGCTCGGACGAGAGGATCCACCGGCAGATGGAGCTTGGAACCATGAAGTTTCGTGTTGCTCGCGAGGACTTCGCCGACTCTGTCGCTTGGGTGGCTCGCAGCCTCCCGTCGCGTCCTCCGGTACCGGTCCTCGGCGGGGTCCTGCTCGCGGCCGACGAACAGGGCCTGACCGTCTCGGGCTTCGACTACGAGGTCTCCGCGCAGGTGCACGTCTCGGCCGAGGTGATCACGCCCGGTCAGGTGCTGGTGTCCGGCAAGCTGCTCGCGGACATCACCCGCGCGCTGCCGAACAAGCCGGTCGACGTCGTGCTCGACGGCACCCGCGTGCTCATCAACTGCGGCAGCGCGAAGTTCTCGCTGCCGACGATGCCCGTCGAGGACTACCCGCAGCTGCCGGAGCTGCCGCAGCAGACCGGGTCGCTGCCCGTCGACGTGTTCTCCGAAGCGATCAGCCAGGTCGCGGTCGCGGCCGGCAAGGACGACACGCTGCCGATGCTCACCGGCATCCGCGTCGAGATCGACGGCACCGACATGGTCCTCGCGGCCACGGACCGGTTCCGTCTCGCGGTGCGCAAGGTCGAGTGGATGCCCACCGCGGAATCCACCAGCTCGGCCGTGCTGGTTCCCGCCAAGACTCTCTCCGAGGCGGCGAAAACCGTTGGTGGTTCCGGTAATTCGCCCGTCCAGCTCGCGCTGGGCAGCGGATCCGCGGTCGGTGCAGACGGGCTCCTGGGCATCGTCGCCGACGGCCGCCGCACCACCACGCGCCTGCTCGACGCCGAATTCCCCAAGTTCCGACAGCTGCTGCCGACCGAGCACACCGCGATGGCGACCGTCGAGATCGCGCCGCTCGTCGACGCCATCAAGCGTGTCGCGCTGGTCGCCGAGCGCGGTGCCCAGGTGCGGCTCGAGTTCGCCGACGGCGGGCTGCTCCTGTCGGCCGGCGGCGACGACGCCGGCCGGGCCGAGGAATCGCTGCCCGCCGAGTTCTACGGCGAGCCGCTCGTGATCGCGTTCAACCCCGGCTACCTGCTCGACGGGCTCGGTTCGCTGCACACCGAGAAGGTGTCGTTCGGCTTCACCACGTCGAGCCGTCCGGCAGTGCTGCGCCCGGCTGTCGACGAGGAGCCGGAGCCGGACGCCTCGGGTACCTTCGCCGCGCCGGAGAGCGACTACACGTACCTGCTGATGCCCGTGCGTCTGCCGGGCTGACCGGCACGGACGAGGTGAGCGGCCCGTGTACGTTCGCACCTTCTCACTGCGCGACTTCCGGTCCTGGGACGCCGTCTCGGTGGACCTGGTTCCGGGGCCGACGGTGCTGCTCGGGCGCAACGGCCACGGCAAGACCAACATGCTCGAGGCATTGGGGTACCTCTCGACCCTGACCTCGCACCGCGTGTCCGGCGACGCGCCGCTGCTCCGCGCCGGCACGTCGCGGGCGCTGGTGAGCGCACACGTCGTCAACGCCGGCCGCGAACTGGCCCTGGACGTCGAGATCAACGACGGCAAGAGCAACCGCGCCCGGATCAACCAGTCGCCGACGCGGCGGCCCCGGGAGATCCTCGGAATCCTCCGGACCGTGCTGTTCGCTCCGGAGGACCTGTCGCTGGTCCGTGGCGATCCCGGCGACCGCCGGCGCTTCCTCGACGAACTACTCACAACCCGTATCCCCAGGCTGGGGGGCGTTCGGGTCGACTACGACAAGGTGCTGCGGCAGCGGTCGGCGCTGCTGAAGACCGCCGGCGGTGCCCTGCGCCGGGGTGCCCGCTCGGCGGACGGGGCCGGGGCCCTGGCGACGCTGGACGTGTGGGACGGGCACCTGGCGTCGCACGGTGCCGAACTGCTCGCGGCGCGCATCGCGCTGCTGCACGATCTCGCGCCGCACGTGGTCGCCGCGTACCGCTCGATCGCCCCGGAGTCGCGACCCGCACTGCTGCGTTACCGCAGCAGTCTCGGCGACGCTCTTCCCCCGGAGTTCGCGGATCCGGAGCGCCGCCCCGAACCCGGGGACCGCGCGACGATCGAGGCGGCGTTCGTCGCGGCGCTCGCCGCCGCGCGGACCCGGGAGATCGAACGGGGCGTCTGCCTGGTGGGTCCGCACCGCGACGAACTCGAGTTGATCCTGGGCGATCAGCCGGCGAAAGGCTATGCCAGCCACGGGGAATCGTGGTCGTACGCGCTGGCGTTGCGGCTCGGGGCGTTCGAGTTGCTGCGGTCCGACGGCACCGATCCGGTGCTCATGCTCGACGACGTGTTCGCGGAGCTGGACCGTCGGCGGCGTGCCGCGCTCGCAGCGGTCGCGGCGTCGGCCGAGCAGGTGCTGATCACCGCGGCGGTCCCGGAGGACGTGCCGTCCGAGCTTGCGGGGGTCCGATTCTCGGTGCGCGCCGAGGATTCCGAGCGGGGCCGGTTGTCGGTGCTGACCCGAACCGAGGTCGAGGAGGTGCGGCCGTGAACGACGAGAACGGAAGCGTTTCTCCACATCATCCACAGGATGATCCACAGGAACCGTTGCGGGGCATCGATCTTGCGCGTCGCGCTCTCGAGGAGGCTCGAGCGGCCGCCAAGGCCAGCGGCAAGTCCGTCGGGCAGGGGCGTGCGTCGCGGGGGCCGGTGCGGCCGCGTCGTCGCCGGCGTGGATGGTCCGGGCCCGGCCCCGACGAGCGCGATCCGCAGCCGTTCGGTGCGCTCGTGAACGCCCTGTCGAAGCAGCGCGGATGGTCCGGGCACGTGTCGGAGGGCACGGTCCTCGGCAGCTGGGCGCGTGTGGTGGGCGACGACATCGCCGCGCACGCGTCCCCGACGACGTTGCGCGAGGGCGTGCTGCACGTGTCCGCGGAGTCGACGGCGTGGGCGACGCAGCTGCGGATGATGCAGGCGCAGATCCTCGCGAAGATCGCCGCGGCGGTCGGGCACGGGGTGGTCAAGGAACTGCGGATCACCGGTCCGACGGCGCCGAGCTGGCGCAAGGGCGAGCGGCACATCCGCGGTCGCGGGCCGCGGGACACGTACGGCTGAGCCGCAACCGTAGATTTATCTATAACCGAGTGTTACGTTAAATCTGCCCCGGCCGGAGAGTGTCCGTAGGGCCATCGGCGGATCGTTGGAAATTGTTGTTGTTCAACGATTTTCGTCGTTTCATGTCACTCGGGAGGTTCCGTGTCCACGCTCACCGTCACCCGTGACTCGATCCGTCTCGAGGTCGTCGTCGAGGGGAATCCGCACGGCCCGACGCTCGTGCTCGTGCACGGTTGGCCCGACACGCACGCCCTGTGGGACCGCGTCGCGCCGCTGCTCACCGACGAATTCCGCGTCGTGCGCTACGACAACCGCGGTGCCGGAGCCTCGAGTGTCCCGCCGCGGGTGCGGGACTACCGGCTCGGGGAACTGGTCCGGGATCTGTACGCGGTCGTCGACGCGGTCGGCGGGGGACCGGTGCACCTGCTCGGCCACGACTGGGGTGCGGTGGTGTGCTGGGAGGCGGTGTGCGAGTCCGGCGCGGCCGACCGCATCGCCTCGTACACCTCGGTGTCCGGACCGAACCTGGACCACCTGGGGTTGTGGATGCGCAGGAGCCTGCGCGCGGGCCGATTCGCCGGCCCGCTCGCCCAGGCCGTTGCGTCCGCGTACACGCTGGCGTTCCAGCTCCCCGGGGTGCCGGCACCCGTCCTGCGGTGGGTGCTCGCCCCGAACTGGGCGCGTTTCGTCGGCCTGTTCGACCGCGCCGACCCGTCCGTCGTGTCGCCGGCGCCCACCCTCGCCGACGACATGGTGCACGGCCTCAAGCTCTACCGCGCCAACATCCGGCGTCGGCTGGCCTCGCCGCGGGAGCGCGTCACCGGCGTGCCCGTTCAGCTCGTGCTGGCCGGCCGCGACCGGGCGGTGCGGCCCGCGGGGTACGAGGACATCGAACGGTGGGTGCCGAACCTGCACCGGGAACGGCTCGATGCGGGACACTGGTCGCCGCGGACCCACCCGGACGAGCTGGCCCGCCTGACCGGGAACTTCGTCCGGCAGACGGCCGAGCCGGAGTCTCTGCGGCAAATTTGATGCGCCGGGCCGCGCGATCGCCGCTGCGTGGCAATGAGCGGTGCCGTACGCCCGTCCTGTGTCGTCCCCGGCACTTGTCGTCGCTGCAAGTAGGATGAGTGGACATGCGTGGCGCGAACGCGCGCGAGGCCGAGGCGGAGAAGGAGAGCTACCCACCCGTGGCTGCCCAGAAGTCGAACAAGAGCAAGAGTGACTACGGTGCTTCGTCCATCACCGTCCTCGAGGGACTCGAGGCGGTGCGCAAGCGCCCCGGCATGTACATCGGCTCGACCGGTGAACGCGGTCTGCACCACCTGATCTGGGAGGTTGTGGACAACTCCGTCGACGAGGCGATGGCCGGATACGCGACCAAGGTCGACGTGACCCTCCTCGAGGACGGCGGCGTCCAGGTCGTCGACGACGGCCGCGGCATCCCCGTCGGCATGCACGCATCCGGTGCCCCCACCGTCGAGGTCGTCCTGACGCAGCTCCACGCGGGCGGCAAGTTCGATTCGGACGCCTACGCCGTCTCCGGCGGTCTGCACGGCGTCGGTATCTCGGTCGTCAACGCGCTGTCCACGAAACTCGAGGTCGAGATCGACGTCGACGGCTACCACTGGGAGCAGACGTACACCGCGTCCAAGCCGGGTGAGCTGATCCGGGGTGCGGAGACGAAGGCCACCGGCACCACCGTCCGATTCTGGGCGGATCCGGAGATCTTCGAGACCACGACCTACAACTTCGAGACTGTCGCGCGCCGTCTCCAGGAGATGGCGTTCCTCAACAAGGGCCTGACGATCACGCTCACCGACGAGCGCGTCGCCCCCGAGGAAGTCACCGAAGATGTCGTCAGCGAACTCGCCGAGGCGCCGAAGACCGCCGAGGAGCAGGAGACCGAGCAGTCTCCGGAGGCGCCGCACAAGGTCAAGTCCCGCGTCTACCACTACCCGGGTGGTCTCGAGGACTACGTGCGCCACATCAACCGCACCAAGCAGCCGATCCACAATTCGGTCGTCGGCTTCACCGCGCGCGGTACCGGCCACGAACTCGAGATCGCGATGCAGTGGAACTCGGGCTACTCCGAGTCCGTCCACACGTTCGCCAACACCATCAACACCCACGAGGGCGGCACGCACGAGGAAGGCTTCCGTGCGGCGCTGACCAGCGTGGTCAACAAGTACGCGAAGGACAAGAAGCTCCTCAAGGACAAGGACCCGAACCTCACCGGTGACGACATCCGTGAGGGCCTCGCGGCGATCATCTCGGTGAAGGTCTCGGAACCGCAGTTCGAGGGCCAGACCAAGACCAAGCTCGGTAACACCGAGGTCAAGTCGTTCGTGCAGAAGGCATGCAACGAGCACCTGACGCACTGGCTCGAGTCGAACCCCGCGGACGCGAAGACGATCGTCACCAAGGCCGTGTCGTCGGCGCAGGCCCGCGTCGCAGCCCGCAAGGCCCGCGAGCTGGTGCGCCGTAAGAGCGCCACCGACCTCGGCGGCCTGCCCGGCAAGCTCGCCGACTGCCGGTCCAACGACCCGAGCAAGTGCGAGATCTACATCGTGGAGGGCGACTCCGCAGGTGGCTCCGCCAAGTCCGGTCGCGATTCGATGTACCAGGCGATCCCGCCGCTGCGCGGCAAGATCATCAACGTCGAGAAGGCCCGCATCGACCGTGTCCTCAAGAACACCGAGGTCCAGTCGATCATCACGGCGTTCGGCACCGGCATCCACGACGAGTTCGACATCTCGAAGTTGCGCTATCACAAGATCGTGCTCATGGCCGACGCCGACGTCGACGGCCAGCACATCGCGACGCTGCTGCTGACGCTGTTGTTCCGGTTCATGCGCCCGCTCGTCGAGAACGGCCACGTCTATCTCGCCCAGCCGCCGCTGTACAAGCTCAAGTGGCAGCGTTCCGAGCCGGAGTTCGCCTACTCGGACCGCGAGCGCGACGGACTGCTCAAGGCGGGTCTCGAAGCCGGCAAGAAGATCAACAAGGACGACGGCATCCAGCGCTACAAGGGTCTCGGTGAGATGAATGCCACCGAGCTGTGGGAAACCACGATGGACCCGAGTGTGCGGATCCTGCGTCAGGTCACTCTCGACGACGCCGCCGCGGCGGACGAGCTGTTCAGCGTGCTGATGGGCGAGGATGTCGAGGCTCGCCGGAGCTTCATCACCCGGAACGCGAAGGACGTCAGGTTCCTCGACGTGTGATGCCAGTGTGACGGCAGGGCACGAGTTGTGTTGTAAATCACAGCTTTTGCCCTGCCGTTTTCGCGTGTCGGTGGCGCACGCAATAGCGCGGGCACATTACCGGTGAGTACTATCTGCTGCGATCGTGTGTTCGCGATTGTCGATCGGGGGACGGCGGTGCCGGGGGAAATGGAAAGTTCTTCCGTATTCCCTGTATGTCCCGCTAAGGTGCCCTCACCCAGGAACGCCTCATTCGACTGCTTCCACGCGGTGCTTCGCGCCCGGTCGTCGGATCGGGTCGTGTGGAGTGCAGTGCAGAGTCGTGATCGGGGTGGAAGGAGAGCTTGATCCATGAGTGACGATTCGCCGCCCCGGCAGCGGTGGTGGAACATCGAGGGGTGGGGTCTTCGCTGGAAGGTCACCGCAGTACTCGCCATTCCGGTAACGGTGGCGATGGTGCTGGGTGGTCTGCGCATCCAGGAAGAGCTCACCAACGCTGTTCACTTCTCGCAGGCTGCCGATCAGGTCGCGCACGTCCCTGATCTCGTCGACTTCGGTACCGCGCTCGGTACCCTCGCGGGTACCACCGCGGCGGGTCTGAGCACGCCGGAAGAAGTCGCTCGACTCGACGAAACACTCGAGCAGGTCCGCACCGTCGCGCTGAACCCGGAGCTCGATCCGGTCGTCGCGGCGGACCTCACCCGCGTGCTGGCCGGCGCCGAAGCACTCCGTGACCAGATGAAGGCCGGCCAGGTTCCGATCGCCGACCTGAATCAGCGCACCACCGAAGTGCGAAGCGACATGTCGGACATCGTGAGCGCGATCGTCGACCCCATCGAGGACGAAGAGGTGCTGCTCGAGGGCACCCGCCTCGTCGACGCGTGGTCCACCCAGCGTTACCTGTTCGACCAGGTGATGGGCATCGTCTCGATCCTGCGGGATCCCGATCAGCCGGGCACGCAGCTGATTTCCGCGTCCGGTGCCGAGCTCGCCATGCTCGAGACGCTCGCGCGTTCCTACCCTCTGGCCGACGGCCAGATCGAGGA
>Ga0180215_1004022_pt1 | contig 13384 bp, 11 predicted proteins | sample eDN3rd37CBELigBY_FD_128871 | JGI IMG/M metagenome (GOLD analysis project Ga0180215, IMG submission 128871) | Enriched backyard soil microbial communities from Emeryville, California, USA - eDNA 3rd pass 37_C BE-Lig BY (version 2) (version 2) | ecosystem: Environmental > Terrestrial > Soil >...
CAACTTAAGAAATCTACAGAACAAGAAAAAGCTAGATGATAAAAATGATCAAGGCACAAGATAGGAGAACATCCTGTCATTGTGCCTCTAATTATTAGTGTTGATTCAGCATTCATAGCTGAGTATTCAATCATAAGCACCCATACTGTTCAAGGTGAAGTTAATGGTAATTTCATTTAAAGATTCTTCAGTTAGCTGATAGTTTTTTATTTGTTCGAGCTCTACCCTATCATGGAATAATAAATTTTTTAAATTGTAGACATCTGCATCTTTTTCTATTCCCTTAAGATAGGTATTTCTAATTTCTTTTTCTATTTGTTTTGCTACTAGTTCTTGAATTTTTTCTATACTTAATGGGTCTTCCAGATCTAACAATGTCCCTTTTGCATCAACAGTTATATTATAATGAAAGCTTCGGTCATTTCTGACTACCTCAATTTTTGCAGAGGGTTTCTTTATTCTTACTGTCCCTTTATTTACATCATCTACAAGGATATTAACTGGTGTATTCTGAGTTTGAGATTGAATCCATCGAATACCCGAAATCTCCTCATAGGATAACCATTCTTTGTTCTTCCCATTGCTTACTGGAAAAGCTCCATTTATTTGTAAAACTTTTTTGGTTTCTGGTTTATCAACGGATTGTTTCCAAACGGTTTCATTAATACTGATGGAAGGAAGCAGTGCGGTTCCGCCAGGTTCACTATAATCAGAGATAAACCTATACATACGCAAGGGTTGTATATATGACAAAAGTTGGTAAGGATCCTTAGGTTTATACAAGATAGTGTATACCGGAGGCAATTGAAAGAATCCTGTTGCGCTAAGAAGTTCTTCGATTGATTCTTTGGTGCCAAATATCCACGGAGTATAACGGAAATCACCATGTTTGATTAAGGATTCTTCAACCTTTTGAATACCCTTTTTTAATACAGAGTCAGAATAAATAATAGCTCCCACATGTGACCAGTTTACTTGCTGCTGGGATGTACGGTATAAATTATAAACCGCATCATTAATATTCTTCCCAGATGCCTTCCCGATATATAAAGGAGTAGGTTGTGAAATTTTTCCTGTTTCTTGTTTAGATACACTAGAAAAATCAAGCATTTGAACATAAATAATATAGTTTTCTTCTTTATAATCAATTCCTAATGTAGTGATATAATTTACTTCGCCAATTTCTTTCGCATCCCAACACCCAGCCTGAAATAATACAATAAAGCAAATGAAAAGTATCTTGGATCGTGTTCTCAATGCTCCTGTTCTCCTTGTCTATCTTTATCGATTGGATCAAGCATAGATGCACGGTCATTTTGCTTTACTGCTGGGAACTTTATAATCGATTTTAAAAAGTCGTTTTTTACAAAGGGAGATACAGGACTTAAAAAAGGCAGTCCAAATGATTCCTGTTTAGCAAGATAGCCAAGAACAATATAAAGGCTGATGAAAAAACCAAACATTCCAAAGAAAGATGATAGGATAATTGAAAAAATTCTCAAAATCGAAACAGTTCCGTAAAGTGCCTGATTTCCAAGTGTAAAAGTGGCAACTGCAGTAAGCGAAGAGATAACTAACATGGTTGATGAAGTGACTCCAGCTTGAATAGCTGCATTACCCACAATCAGCCCACCAACAACTGAAACAGTCTGCCCGACTGCTTTGGGAAGTCGAACACCAGCTTCGCGGAAGAGTTCAAATAAAAAAAGCATTAAAAGCATCTCGACGCTAGCGTTAAAAGGTATGCCAATTCTTGAAGAGGCAACAGATGCTAATAAAGGAAATGGAATTTGATCGGCATTAAAAGTGGATAAAGCTACCCAGAAAGCAGGGAGAAAAAGAGCGATTAGAAGCCCGAACAATCTAAGTATTATTTCAAAGGTTGCATAGTAAAAAGGTGTGTGTTCATCCTCGGAGGTTTTCATTAATACGCCCAGATTTGTTGGCCCTAAAAGTACGTTTGGAGAATTATCTATAAAAATTGCAAATCTTCCAACTGCTAAACTGCTTACAACACCGTCAGGACGTGAGGTACCTTTTAATAAAGGAAATAGTGGGAATTTATTGTCCCCAAGATATCCAAGCAATTGATTATCGCTGTTTAAAAAATCAATATCAATATTATTTAATCTTTCAGTAACCTCCTTAATTATTTTTTTGTTTTGTATATCGGTTAGATAGGCAAGTTTAACTTGAGTTTGACTTCTCTTTCCAATAACGAAGGTAGTCGTAACAAGTGAATTTGATTTAATCCGTTTTCGAACTAAGGCAAGGTTTGAACTAATATCTTCAACGAAGGAATCCCGAGGACCTCTTACGGATACCTCGGAATTTGATTCCTCTGGGGAGCGTTTAGGCGGATTGGATAGGTTGAAGAAATAGATTGTATCAGCTATTACAATTGCTGTATATCCATTAAATACTTTTTCTAGAATTGTTTTATCCACACCGTCTGTTCCTATAGAAAATTCCATTTGATTAGAAGAACTTATATTCTCTATCCCGTTGAGCCCAGCATAATAGTACTTATCATGAATATCTGGAAGGATGGAATTCAATAAGACGTTATAATCTGTTAACCCATTACAGTAAATAACAAACATAACTTGCTTCATATTAGGGTTAAATAGATATTGCTTTTCAATAGTTACATCAGAGGAAAAATTGAAAAGGTTATTTATATATTGTTCAATTGTTTGTTCATTCTTCCGCATGGGGACTCTTCCTTTTCTTGGATAGTTTAATTAGTAATGCAATACAAAGAATGATAAATACACCAAGAATACTAGAGATAATATAATAATATTTGCTTAGAAAGTATAAATAATCTTCATTTGAAATAGGGGCTAAAATAATCAAAAGATATAGGATGCAAATAAATACTTGGATTTGGATGCGGGCCTTTTTCTTTTTGATGTCAAAAACTTCCGTGATTAAATATAAAACTATTGCTAAGTGTATAAAATTCCCAGATGTCCATTGATAAATCGAAAGAAAATCTAGATGATTAAAATAGGATCCAATTCCAAAAATTCTCCATTGGAAAAAGGAGGGGTATCTAATCCTTGATGCTTCCTCTACCCCAAATATTGCTATAGAACCGATCAGTGGTCCAACAGTCAAAACCGACAAAAATGTAATTAAAATTATTAAATGCTTAAATTTCAGACTCTGTCTAACCTGATGTTGAAGAATAATTATGATAAAGATTTCAATCATTGAACTAAAAACAATGAAAGCACCATGAAAAACCTCATGCCAACCGTTTTCTACAAGTACTGGCGTAAGAAGTTTATAAGCTTTATCGGGAATCGTTCCAAGAGCTACAAATATACCAAACAGTATAACAATTGGAAGCAAGACGCCTGCACAAATAGCGATTACATTAAGTCTTCCGTAAGAAATGTAAAGGGAGCAAGCAAGCAATAACAGAATGATAAAAAATGTTGGAGTATTAAATAAAAAGGTTTCTTCAGTCCACATAACAGTTTCTTTTAATGTAATCCAACCGGTAATGAGGAGATAAATAACTATTAAAATGGCTATAAGTTTACTTAGCTGTTGAGAATAAGTGGATGATAACCATTCAAATAATGAGACAGTTTGAAAATTCCTTGATACGTATAGCAATAATAATGAAAAGACAAGTGCGAATGCATAACCGACGATTACGCTAATCCATGCATCCCGGCCTGAAGTGTCAATTAATATAGGTGTGACGATTACATGATTTTTCAACCCAGTACTTAACAGGATAATAGCGAAAAGCTGTGATATACTGATCTTTTTCATTACTATCCTCCTGTAAGTTTACTTAACTGTGCTACTATTATCGCCATTTTTGCTGTATTTTAAAAGTATTGAAAACGCAAGTTCACTTTGAGTACATTTCAGGTTGTGGATAAGAATCTTTGGGGAATTTGCCATGACACTTTACAGAGCATATTGTGTACGATCTGTTTAGCGTATTCCAATGGAGGCTGACCGATAGTCAATGAAACAAAAATTTGCCTGTTATAGTGCAACATTATGTTAAATGATATAAATTCAAATTGTGTATAGGAGAGTATTCCCATCGGCAGGAAAGTGAATATTAAGAATACATGGTGATATGCAAATGCAGATCTTTTGAAGATATAAAATAGAATAAAACGTAAAACGTAAATTCAAGCAACGGAGGGTATTTGGAATAAGTATTCTTCGTTTTTCTTGTGCAAAAAATGAATTTCGCAAAGAGGATATTTCTCAAAAGTTTGACGAAGATAAGAAAAATATATCAAATGAAATTGGGACAATAATTATTAAATTAACTAAATTAAATTCAAAAATTCCCGTTTGTTATAAAGTGCAAGATGGAGTTTTAAATATTCATATCAGGGAAAATAAAGTGCTGGAAAATACATCGAAAGCTTTGGTTAATTCTTGAAAAGGGAAACTTTATTGAAAGGCACGGACGCAAAACTGCGGGTCTAAGGGATTCACTGGGCGCGTTGATTTTCGAAGGAGAAAATAGAAATGAATAAGAGGAATGTTAGAAGAGTTGAAAGATTTAAAAACGTATTTGACTATTATACTGTACCGCTAAAAATTACTCTTTTATATGCTGTTTTAAGTTGTATTTGGATCTTTTTTTCTGATCAAATATTGAAGGTGCTGTTTGATGATACGGCTTTAATGAACTTCATATCCGTTTTGAAAAAATACTTTTATGTGATGATTTCATCTATATTGTTATTTGCACTGATTTCACGAGGATATTTTCGGGATAGAAAGCAAAACGAACTTGCATTGGGTAAAAGTGAAGAAGCATTGAAAGCATCTATAAAAGAACTGGCGGATGTCCAAAAAGCTTTGGATGAATCTTCAATCATTGCTATTACTGATAGGCGGGGCATCATCCATTTTGTAAACGACAAATTTTGCGAGATTTCTCAATATACCAGGGAAGAGCTCCTTGGACAAGACCACCGCATTTTAAATTCAGGCTATCATTCAAAGGAATTTTTTAAAGAGATGTGGAGAACGATTGGGACTGGGAATACCTGGCGAGGAGAGGTGCGTAATAGGGCTAAGGACGGCAGTTATTATTGGGTTGCGACAACCATTGTTCCGTTTTTAAACGACAAAGGAAAACCTTATCAATATGTAGCAATTCGAAATGATATTACAGAGAAAAAGCTTGCTGAGGACTCTTTAAAAGAGAGTGAAGAGCGCTATCGAAAGGTTGTGGAGCGTTCGCCGCTTGGAATTGTCGTTCATCAAGATGGGAAAATTATTTTTGCTAATAATTCCGCAAGAAGAATCATGAAAGTGGACGATGCAAATGGTAAACCCATTTTATCTTTTGTTCATGAGGATTATAAAGAAGTTTCAAAGGAACGGATGTTAAATTCATCAATAGGCAGTGAAGTCCCCTTCGAAGAGATGAGATTGGTTCGTAGTGATGGAAGTGTTATAGATGCTATCGTTGGTGGTGTATTTTTTAATGATGGAGGAAAACTCTCTGCCATGACGATGATTCGGGATATAACGGAAAGTAAACGAATCGAAAATGAGTTAAAGGAAAGTGAAGAAAGGTACGGGCGGCTCGCGGATCTTTCTCCAGAGGCAATTATTATTCATAGCAAGGGATTGATTCGGTATGCTAATCCAGCTTGCATTAAGCTCCTGGGTGCATCAACGTTAAAGGAGTTGCTTGATCAGCCGATTGAAAAATTTTCCCCTCCACAATATGTGGAGTCCGTTAATGAGCGAATAGATCGGATGAAAGATATTGGGGTGAAAATTGCTCCTTTTGAAGAGAAAATAATTAGCTTGGATGGAAATGTTATAGATGTTGAAGTTACCGGCACTACTATTAATCATGAAGGAGAGCATGCCTTTCTGATGATTTTCCGAGATATTACCAGCAGGAAAAAAGCTGAGGAAGCACTGCAGAAAAGTGAAGAACAATATCGATTAATTGCAGAAAATATGACGGATCTTGTAAGGGTGGTAGATCCAAATGGAGCTGTGATTTATGCTTCGCCATCGCATGAACATGTATTAGGATATACTCCCGAAGAAATTGAAGGTTATTCAGTATTTGAAATGATTCACCCAGATGACATTGAGAAAATGCAGACTCGATTTCAGGAAGCAATCGCGGAAAAGGAAGATCATACTGCCGACTTTCGCATAAAACACGCGAAAGGGTATTGGGTTTGGATTGAAGCCCATGCAAAATTCATATTAGATGAACAAGGCAAAATCCTTAGACTTCAAATGGTAGGCCGAGATATTACAGAGAGAAAAACGCTTGAAGAAAAGTTAAGCAAAATGGCGTTCTATGATTCCTTAACAGGAATTCCAAATCGCAGGCTCTTCCGAGAAAAACTAATACAGGCCATAAAAGAGGCGGATCGGTATGACCGAAAGTTTGCGCTACTTTATATGGATATTGATAAATTTAAACAAATCAATGATACATTAGGGCATGATGCAGGAGATGACCTATTAAAGCAATTTGCAGAGAAAGTGCAAAACTGTCTTCGTGAAAGCGATACCCTTGCCAGACAAGGTGGAGATGAATTCACCATCCTGCTTTCGGAAATCAAAGAAGAAAAGGATGCGCTATTGATCGCTGAACGAATTCACGCTTCTCTTCAGGAACCATGGATGATCAATAATGAAGAATTATTTACAACATCAAGTATAGGAGTCGCCTATTACCATAAAGAAGGAACCTCCTTTGGCGAACTGATGAAGCAAGCAGATACCGCAATGTATGCCGCCAAACAATCAGGAAGAAACAATATTAAAGTGTATAGGGCGTAATCTGAGGCGCAAATCCATACACAATTCCAGAGCAATTCAAGATAGTGCGATGACTAAGTCCCGAACCCATTATATTGTTGCACCCTTCTAGCCCTTTTGGATATGATTGTACTAAATGGTATTTTGGTTTTGGGAGGGATTTCACATAGAAGAGTTAAAAGGGTATTTAGACAAAATTGATGACCCGAATCACCGTGAACGAATGGAAGAAATCTTTAGTTGGATATTAGAGAAGTTCCCGAATTTGAAGCCGGAGCTTAAATGGAACCAGCCTATGTTTACCGATCATGGCACGTTTATTATGGGCTTTTCCACAGCCAAACAGCATTTAAGTGCTACCCCTGAAGAATTTGGTATGGCGCACTTTGCAGAGGATATTGCGCAAGCTGGTTACAGTGCTACCAAGGGTTTATTCCGCATTAAATGGAATGAGCCGGTAAATTATGAACTGCTTGAGAAAATGATCAAGTTTAATATTTTGGACAAGGCAGACTGTACAACTTTTTGGCGGAAATAGTATAATACGAATTTTTTAAAATTAAAGGTTGGTTCTCCTAAAGTACAGGAGCCAACTTTTTTTATACTTTTAAAACTTTCTATCTAATAGCCTCGTCTAATTGTCGAAATGGAGGGGAGAGTGTGGAAGAGACAACATGTTCTTCGATGGCAACAGTCAATCATGAAGAGCTGATTGATGAATTAATGGGTACATATGGTCAGGAAATCCAGCAGCTCGTTTTTGCTTATGTTCATAATGAGACGATAGCAGAGGATTTGACCCAGGAAATTTTCGTGAAATGCTATAAATCATTGGCCTCCTTTAAAGGGAAATCTTCCATCAAAACATGGCTTTGGCGAATTGCGATTAATCATGCAAAGGATTATTTGAAAAGCTGGTACAGCCAGAGTGTGAAACCAGCAGATGATTTCAGTTTAATAATAGCGGACGAAAAAGAAAGTATAGAGCAAACAATTATCCAGCAAGATGAAGATGCGCAGCTGGCAGATGCTGTCATGCAGCTAACGATTAAATATCGAGAGGTAATTTATTTGTTTTACTATGAGGAATGTTCGATTAAAGAAATCGCCGAGGTGCTCGAAGTGAATCAAAACACCGTTAAGACACGATTACGCAAAAGCAAATCATTGCTAAAAGAAATGCTGGAGGGATCACGATGGAAGAACGACTAAAGGGATTAAAGAAAGCGATGAATAATCGTACATTTCGCCAAGTAAAGTTTACGGATGCCCATCGTCAAAAAGTAAACGAACAAATAGAACAACTTCAAGACGAAGACCTTTGGAGAGTAATTCTTTCGTTTCTGACCCAAGAAAAGACTGGCCTTGAATTGACTCAATTACTCCATATAAGAGGTGTAAAAAGCATCATCAATAATGAGGGAGTTGTTTATACAACCTTGCATGCGCAGGAGCAGCAAGGAAACCTGGAATCTTATTGGACGGTAGAAGAGGAAAAATACTACAAATTAACTAAAAGAGGTTTGAAGATTTTACAAGAACAACAGCTGCAGGAAAGTCGGGGGAATCCATTAAAACAGTTATTCAATGAGGTGACGCCAAATGAAAATTAGTCACTTTATAGATACCGTAACGAGTCAGATCCAATCGAGAGAAGCAAAGGAATATGTGAAGGCAGAGCTGAGCCAACATGTACAGCAGTCCAAACAATCCTGGGTGCAAAGAGGATATAGTGAAATAGAAGCTGAGGAAAAAGCGGTTCGTGAGATGGGAAGCCCTATATCTCTTGGAAAGTCTCTAAATAAATTGCATAAACCAAAAGTCGATTGGCTGCTTATTTCCTTGTTAGCAGGTATATTGTTGCTTAGCTTTCTACCGATTATGGCTGTGAATCAAGGAAAGTATTTAGAGTTCTTCAATTTAAATCTAATAACTATGATACGAAATAAAGTGATTTTTATCATTATGGGGTTTCTTTTTGCGATTTGTATGATGTACATTGATTACCGAATACTAAAAAGGTTCGGCTATCTGTTTTATGCAGCGGGGGCAGGATTAATTATTTCGCTTTGTAAATTTTCAAATAAGCTTATCGAAGGTGAATCAATGATTGAGATAGGCGCATTTGATATTCAAAGTTGGATGGCGATTCCATTATTTTTAATAGCATGGGCTTCATTTTTTAGTACAGCAACCTTCAAGTTATGGCAAGGTATTGGCCTATTTGGAGTTTCGGTACTTCTCTTCTTGCAGCTTGCTAATCTGCCTATGCTATATATTTATATTGCGCTAGTAGGTGTTCTCTTCCTGCAAAGTCGATTTACTCGTAAAGAGAAAATACTAGTAGTTTGTGCAGCTATTCTTTTAGTGGGTGGAATAATTGTTAGCTCTGTCGTTTCTTATTTAAAAGGTTATATCGCACCATATCAAATCGACCGAATATTAGGGTTTATTAATCCTGAAAAGTATCCGACGGGCAGTGGGTATCTATATCTGACGCTAAAAAAGGCATTAGAAAATGCAAGGTTCTTTGGTGCGGAAAATATAGACTTTCTTGCAGAAGCACATACAACTCTTGTATTCGGAAACTTAATTCAAACATTTGGATATGCAATGGGAATAGTAATATTTATGATATTAGCAGCTTTCCTTGCACGATTTTTGCTGATTTCACGATCCATAAAAGACGCCTTTGGAAAGTTGCTTATCATAGGATGTGTAACGATTTTTGCTGCTCAATTCCTTTATAGTGTTGGGATGACCTTTGGATTACTGCCTCTCAGCTCAATCCCCTTGCCATTTATGAGTTACGGACTAATGCCGACGGTTCTGAATGCATTTCTTGTGGGAATGGTTTTGAGTGTTTATCGAAGAAAGCATTTGATCCGAAACACGGTGGGTTATCAGGAGGTTCCTCTAGAAGATACGAAGAAAGCAAATCAATAATCGGTAGATAAATTCCAATGAAAAGCACTGCTAAACTCCGACACTTGTTTAGCAGTGCTTTTTCAATTTAGGCAAAAATAGTTTGGTATAGCAAGAAAAGATTTAAACAAATAATTAAAACGGCAATACTCCATGCTGTTACTGTTGTAATTTTACGGTTAACCAAAGATCCCATGAGCTTTTTATTACTTGTAAAAATAATCAAAGGAATGAGTGCAAAGGCGATCCCAAATGATAAAATAACTTGGCTCATAACAAGAGCCTTCGAAACATTTACTCCAAGTAAAATAATCACAAGTGGGGGAACCATTGTAATGACTCGTCTTAAATAAATCGGTATTCTCATCTTAATGTAACCCTGCATAACAATGTCTCCAGTCATTGTACCAACGGAGGAGCTTGATAACCCGGCCGATAACAGACCGACACCGAATAATATTGCAGCAGTGGGCCCTAATAATGACTCGAATTGGTTGAAAGCCACTTCTAGATCGTCAACTTGCAGCCCTGCTTTATTAAAGAGAGCAGCAGCAACAATTAACATACTTGCGTTGATTCCTCCAGCGATAACCATAGCGATAATGACATCTATGACTTCGAATTTGAAGATTTTTTTTCGCTCATTTTCATCTTTACCAAGAATTCTTTTATTTGTAAGTCCTGAATGTAAATAGATTGCATGTGGCATAACTGTAGCCCCTAACATCCCTGCAGATAAAAGAATACTATCTACTCCTTCGAATGATGGAGTGAAAAGGCCCTCTAAAATCAGTCCAGCGTCAGGTTGAGCGTAAAACACCTGAATCCCGAACGCAATAACAACAATAAAAATCATGGCTGTAATTATCGCCTCTAATGGACGCACACCTCGTCTTTGCAATTCTAGAATAGCAAATGATCCGACAGCCGCAATGAGAGCGGCAGCAATCATGGGGATATTAAAAATTAAATAAAGCCCCAGGGCAGCTCCTATAAATTCAGCTAAGTCTGTCGCCATAATAACTAATTCCGCTTGTATCCATAGAAATACGGAAGTTTTCTTAGAAAAATGATCACGACTAATTTCAGGTAAATTTCTGCCAGTGGCAATTCCTAGTTTTGCAGACATCGATTGTATTAATACCGCCATTAGGTTAGAGGCCAGGATGACCCATAATAATTTATATCCAAATGCTGATCCTGCAGAAATATTTGTAGCGTAGTTGCCTGGATCAATATAAGCTACTGCGGCGATGAAAGCGGGACCTAAAAATGGCAAGAGCTGCTTTAATCCACGAGATTCTCCTTTTAATATCGTATCGGCATTGTCTTGCAGCTTGTTTTGACCAAATTGTTCGGATGCCATAAGTATCCCTCCCCATTAAAAGTTTATATAAGTTTTTGCGTGTCTTTACTTAACGACAATTTGTTTCCTTAGAGAAACATTTGATGTTACCAATTATAATTATGTATTTGCCTTAGTGTCAATATTGTTTTTAAAAGTATTGATCAAAGCGCGTTATTTTCAATACATGCTTTTACTATTCAAAGATGAATATTGTTCGTTGAAGAAGAGACTTCTCACATAATAATAGAAGGAAAGGGTGAAAATAATTTATCTTCAATAGGAGAAAATATAGTCTTTTATTTTTGACAAAAGACTGAAAATGCAACATTATTGATCGACAATTTAAAAGTAGATGATCCAGTTGGAGCTGTAGCGGTTCATGGATTCGGTGGAGTATTTGGGACGATTGCAGTTGGATTGTTTGATGCAACTCATGGGCTCCTTACAACAGGTGAGTTTTCGCTATTTGGTGTACAAGTATTAGGCGCGGCTGTTGTAATTATTTGGGGGCTTTGCAGCGGTGTTGTAATGTGAAATGACAGTTGGTCATAGAGCAACTGAACGTAAGGAAGAAGAAGGTCTGGATATGTCCTACCATGGGATTCCAGCCTATAATGAATTAGAACGCTTTGTAGACCTGCCAACTAGCTTATATGACTTTGAAGAATCTACTGGTATTAGTGTTGCACCGGCTAGAACGAAGGAAGCGGTTCGGTAAATGTTAATAGTTCATTTTAAGACTCACCAGATCGAAGGGTGAGTCTTGTTTGGCTTTTGGCATCTACCTAGATGATGAGTTAAATTAAGAAGGTAGATCGAGCAGCATTTTTCTTGAGTAACGCAAGGTAATCAACAAATAAAGAATCCCTCCGCCAATTGGTAAAATATAGGGCGGAATTAATTCGAGAAGAAAGCCAGAAACAACCATTGCCAAAGGTGTCATTGTCTTTCCGATGCTTATTCCAATACTCATGACTCTACCTCTGTACGCCTCTGGTATTTCTTTTTGCATAAAATATGCAATGGGAATGTCGATAAACGCAATTACGATTCCTAAGCAAAACATAAGTAAGCAGTAGTATGCTCCGTAAATTAGATGGCTGAATGAAGCACCTTCAAAAATCAGAGGAAACCCTGCTGCAACCATACATATAGATAAGAAGAGTGTTAGAATTTTCATCAGAACTGAATAAGGAATTTTCTCTAACAATTTCTTAACAAACAGTGCTCCGGCAATCAGCCCTACAGGGAGGGAGCCTTGAATCACTCCAAAGGTTGTTGAACCAAGCTCCAGAATCGTATTTATGATATAGGGAACCGGGATTGTAACTGCTAAACTCAAAAAGAAGTTTAAAGAAATCAAGATTAGGAACAGGCCCATCATATTTTTTCTTTCGTACAAATAGTGAAATCCCTCTTTTATATCTTGAATAAAGTTGATTTTAACAGATTCTTTTACGGACTCCTCTAACTCTTTATTAAAGTTAAAATTAATAAATGTCATCGACAATCCCGAAATGATAAAGCAAATTCCATTAAAAATGATAAATATCCTTATATCGAAAAAAGCGAAAACCATTCCACCTAGCATCGGTCCAAGTATGGATGAAACAGAGTCTATAATTTTTCCAATGGAGTTAATATTCATTAATTTATTGCCAGAAACGATATTAGGTTTAGCCGCTTCCATGCCAACTCCGAAAAAAGTTGCAAATATCGTTAAACAGAATGCTGTAATATAAATGAGCAACAGGTTAAAACCAGAAAAGCTGCTTATTAGATATACCGAAATTAACAATGTACCACTGAGAAAGTCCATAAGTATAACCAGCTTCTTTTTATTAAACCTGTCTGCTATGACGCCTGCAAAAGGATTAATGATAATCATGGGCAAAATCCCCAGCAACAATGTTATGGTAAAACTTAGTGCGGATCCTGTTAACTTTAAAACATAGAAACTGATAGCGAAGTTATAGATTGATGTTCCGAAAACGGAAATGATTTTTCCAGATGAATAAAGCAGCAAATTTCGGATTTCTCCTTTGTCATTAAAACTTGCCTCCATTAGACGTACCTCCTTTTTTAAGTGGTGGTCCTGAATCCTGGACCGACCATTCCTGAATGCTTTGTTAAACTAAGTATAGGTAGTCGGCTAAACCCCGGTACAATAGGGGAAATTACAATTTTCTTTAAAGAAAAACAAAAAAGATAGGGTTTACCCTACCTTTTGCCCATAAACATATAATTAAAGACTTCTTCCCCTTGAACGAAATAATCCTCATAGCGACCACCTTTGCTGATTACGTCCGACTCATA
>Ga0180215_1004025_pt1 | contig 13378 bp, 11 predicted proteins | sample eDN3rd37CBELigBY_FD_128871 | JGI IMG/M metagenome (GOLD analysis project Ga0180215, IMG submission 128871) | Enriched backyard soil microbial communities from Emeryville, California, USA - eDNA 3rd pass 37_C BE-Lig BY (version 2) (version 2) | ecosystem: Environmental > Terrestrial > Soil >...
CACGGGATTGGCGAAGACGTAGGAGCCGTCTCCCACGCAGGCGACCACCAGCCGGTCGCGATCGGCCATTTGCGCGCCCAGCGCCGCGCTCATGCCCCAGCCTAGCCCGCCGGAGTAGGGCGTGAAGAAGTAGCGGTTGCTGCCCTTGAGATCCATGTAGTCGGGAATGGCGCCCAGCTCGCTGAAGCACATGCCCTCGTCGCCCAGGATGTCCGAGATGTGCGCCGACAGGCAGGCTCCGGAAACGGCGGGGCCGGCGTCGCGCGCCACGGACTCGGCGGCTTGCCGCCAGCGCCGCTCGGACAGGGAGCGGTAGTGCGCGTGACGCTTCCGGACGTCGCCGACGCGCGGCGCCAGGGCGGCATGCAGCGCCTCCAGGCCGGCGGCGGTATTGCAGTCGATCGCCATGTCGGTCTGGAAACTGCGAACCGGCTGGCGCCGGCACAGCGTGTCGGGGCCCAGGTGCGCGATCCATTTTCCGGGTCCGGGGCGATGCAGGTGTTCCACCCAGGGCGTGGAGGCATCCACGACCAGGACGACGTCGGCGGCGTCGAGGTGGCCGGCTGCGTCGTAGCCCAGCATCATCGGATGGCGCGAGGGCATGACGTTGCGCACGGGCGATATTTCGATGACCGGGATCGCGCAGGCATCGGCCAGGCGCGCCAGGGCCGCGCCCACCTTGCCGGCGGGGTCGCCGCGCTCGGCCACGATCAGCGGGCGTTCGGCGCCGGCCAGCCGGCGCGCCAGCTGTTCGATGGCCTGCGGGTCGGGATGGCCGGCGGTCGGCTGGGCGACGGCAAAGCCCTCGAGACGGACGCCGGGCGGCAAGGGGTCGAGCAGGGGTTCGCGCGGAAACCCCAGGAAGACCGGCCCGCGCGGCTCGTCCATGGCGAGCGCGGCCGCTCTGCCCACCAGGCCGCACGCCTGTTCCGGATAGCGCAATTCGTACTCCCACTTGACCAGCTCGCGGATCATGGCGTTCTGGTCGTAGAGCTCCTGCCCGTACTGGACCGGCGTGAGCCTGGCGCCGGGACGCCCGTGCTCGGTGAGCGGGGTGCGGCCGGCCAGCAGGAACAGCGGGATATTGTCGCTGTGGGCGTTGAGCAGGCCGCACAGTGCGTTGGCCATGCCGACGTTCACGTGCACCATCACAGCCTGCATGCGGCCGGTGGCGAGGTAATAGCCATGCGCCATGCCGACGGCCAGGGTCTCGTGCATGCAGGTGACGGGCACGGGAACGCTGCCCGCGAGCCCCGGATTGGCCAGCGCTTCGATGATCGGCGCGAAGTCGTTGCCGGCATTGGCGAACAGGTAATCGGCGCCGCTGTCCTTGAGCGCCATCAGCATGGCTTCGGCGGGCGTGGTGGTCTCGCATATCCGCATGTACGTAGGCTTCCTCGGTGCGGCCGGCAGCTCGCGCATGCCGGCCTTTTGATCGGGGGTCATGCCCGGCGCGCGGGCTTCCATGTGGCGAAGGCCATGCCGCAACCCGTGCCTGCCGGCGTGCGGTAGCACGCCTCGTAGGCTTGCCAGTCCATGCGAAGATGCTCGACGGCGCCGGCGACGGTGATCCAATTGCGGATCTCCGACGAGCCCGAGTTCAGCTTGCGCGGGTCGATGGCCTTGAGGGTTTCCGCATCGCGTTCGGCGCACGCCCGCAGTATCTGGCGGTCGAGTTCCTCGTCGACGGTGAAGTGGCTGAGCCCGCCCGAGGCGACGATCCCCACGCGCGCATCGCGCTCCCAACTGCCCACCGCCCTGGCCAGCGCCTGTCCCAAGGCGTAGCAGCGCGCCGGCCGGGGCTGGTTGGGCGGGTAGTAGGTATTGAGCGCGATCGGCAATATCGGGACCGGCTGCGCGGTCATCAGGCGCCGATGGACGAAGCCGAACGCGTGCCCTTCTCCGTGGGGCTTGGCCAGTTGCCGGGACTGGCTGATGTCGAAGGCCTCGTCCATGAGCGAGTCGATCACGTGCCGCCCCAGTTCATGGGCGACGGGATATTCCCTCGGGCCTTTGTCTTCGTGGTACTGGGAGCGCGCCAGCCGCCAGAACGCCGGCGCCTGCGCCGGCATCGCCAGCGGCCGGTTGACGATGGTCCTGCCCCAGTACACCAGGATGGCGGGCAGGTTGTCGTCGCCGTACTGCTCGTTCTGGTCGTCGCCGATCACGATCACGGCATCGAGCCGGGCGCCGGCGATTTCCCCGGCGAGCCGCCGGATGTGCGATTCACATGCCGCGGCCTTGCGGGCCTGCTCCTCGGGCCGGAGGTCGCCGGCCAGGGCATCCCCCCGGCGTGTCGCCAACGCCTCGTAGGTCGTCGGCCGGCCGGCCTCGTCCAGCAGCTTGCGGCCGCCCTGGTCGATTTCCCCGTGCTTGCCGTAGTCCCCCGCGGGACTGTTGAGCATGGGGCTGTGGGAGGACCCTATACCCAGGACGATTTCTGCCATGGCTGCCTGCCGCCTCGTCGGCGATGCTGAAGATCCGTCCAGTGTAGGGAGCCGCCCGGGCTAGGGATAACGGATTCTTTCCGTAGGCATTAGCAAAAAAGCAGATAACCGGCGCGCCCGCGCGGGATCATGCGTGGCGATCCGGCGCCTGCGCCGTGCCCGCCTTCCTGAAGTTCTCCTCCAGCGCCCCCAGCACCCGCAGCAGGACATCGAGTTCCCGCTCCTGCAGGCCGTTCAGCGCTTCGTCGAAGAACGCCAGGCGGCGGGGCATGGCCGCATCCACCACGGCCTGGCCGGCGGGCGTGAGGCTGACCCGGGTCTGGCGGTTGTCCTGGACGTCCATCTCGCGCGTGATCCATGCCTGCTGTTCGAGCGCCTGCAGCAGCCGCGTCAGCGAAGCAGGGTCGAGCCGGCAGCGTTCGGCCAGCTGTTTTTGCGCGCTGGTGCCGTCCTCGGCCAGCGTGAACAGGATGCGCCAGCGCGGCAGGGCGTGGCCGACCCGGCCGCTGAAGCCGGCCTGCATGGCCCGGTAGGTCTGGCCCAGCCGCTGGATGACCTGCAGGCCGCGCTGCTCGCGGCCCATGGGCGCGGCGGCGTTCATGGCGCTTCCTTCGCGGCAGCCTGTTTGCCGCTGTCGGGATGGACGATCTGGATGGCCGGCACGCGACGTACCAGCCATAATCCGAGCAGGGCGATGAACACCGCCAGGAGCTGGCCGTTGTGGATGCCCGAGACCAGGGCCTCGCGCACGTGCTCGAGCAGCTCGACCGCGCGGCCGCCGTGCTGGGCGAACTGTTCGGCCAGCGCGCGCTGCGCCTCCGGATCCACGAGGACCTGCGGATTGTGGAGCTGAGGCAGCCATTGCAGGGCGTTCTCGGCCTGCAGGACGTCGGTGACCCGCCACAGGTAGCTGTGCGAAACGATGGTGCCGACAATGGCCGTTCCGAGCATGCCGCCTATCATGCGCGTCGATTGCAGCGTGGCGGTGGCGATGCCCAGGTGGATGCGCTCGGCGGTGTGCTGCGCGAAGATGGTCAGGTTGGGCATGGTGAAGCCTATGCCCAGGCCGGCCAGGAACATGTAGAACGCAAACAGCGCATGCGGCGTGTCGTGGTGCGTGGTGACGACGCCCAGGCAGGCCAGGCCCATGGTGCCGAAGCCTGCATACAGCATGCGGTTGGGCCGGTCGATGTGGCTGATGATGCGGCCGTTGAGAATGCTGCCCACGGTGATGCACGCGGCCATGGGCGTGATCAGCAGACCCGCCTGCTGCGGCGACAGGCCGAAGCCGCCCTGCAGCAGCAGCGGTGCATAGAACATCAGCGCGAAGATGATGAAGCCGACCAGCATCGCCAGCAGGAACAGCACGGCCAGCGCGGGATTGCGGAACATGTCGATGGGCAGCAGGGGCTGGGGCGTGCGCTGCTCCCAGATGTACAGCGCCGCGAAGGCGGCCAGGCTGGCGGTGCCGAACAGCAGGACGGTGCCCGAGGCCGTGCCCTTGGGCAGCAGCTCCACCACCATCTGCAGGCCGCCGAGGGCCACCGCGATCAGCAGGGCGCCGGGCCAGTCGAGCTGGATCCTGCCCGCGGTGTGGTGGCGGATGTGCGGCAGGAAGCGCGCCACGAAGAGGATGCCCAGCAGCCCTACCGGTATGTTGACGTAGAACACCGAGCGCCAGCCGTACTGCTCGGTGAGCACGCCGCCCAGCGAGGGGCCGACGGCGTTGGCGATGCCGAAGGCCGAGCTGACGATGATCTGCCAGCGCAGGCGCACCCGCGGTTCGGGGAACAGGTCCGGAATGCAGGCGAAGGCGCAGCCCACCAGCATGCCGCCGCCTATGCCCTGCAGGCCCCGCGCCACGACCAGCCACAGCATGCTGGTGGCCGCGCCGCACAGCACCGAGGCGAGGGTGAACACCAGGATGGCGGCGATGACGAAGGGTTTGCGGCCGTAATAATCCCCCAGCCGTCCGAAAATGGGGATGGTGATGACCGAGGGCAGCAGGTAGGCCGTGGCGACCCACGCGTAGAGATCGAATCCCTGCAGTTCGGCCACGATGGTCGGCAGCGCCGTGCCCACCACGGTCTGGTCGATGGCGACCATCATCATGACGAAGCACATGCCGAGGACGGCCATCAGCGATTGCCGGAAGGGCAGGATCTGGCCTTCGGAATGCTGGGGAAGCGAAGACATGGGGAGAGGATGCCGAAATCATTGATCGATCAATGATTGTAGTACGACAAGCGTGTGAGCCCTTTGTTTATTGTCTAATGGACCGGGTTCATCCGCTTCGTTCCGGCCTGTTCCGGACGCCATCCGAGGGTCCTCCATGCCGCTTTCCGAATCCGACCTGCAAGACCTCGTCCGGGCCAGGCACCTGCTGGAGCACCCCGGTATCGCCGCCCGCATCGCCGGGCTGGCCGGCAAGCCCATCGAGCGCACGCTGGCGGCCTTGCCCGACAAGGTTTCGTCGGTGATCGACGACATCGCCCGCCGGTCCATCGGCAAGGCGCTGGACGTGGCCGTGATGACCATGGATCCGGCCCGGCCGGCGGCCGCCGCCGACTGGTGGCACAAGCTCGCGGCGGGGGCCTCGGGCGCGGCCGGCGGCGCGTTCGGCATGGCGGGGCTGGCCGTGGAGCTGCCGATATCGACCACCATCATGTTGCGCTCGATCGCCGACATCGCCCGCAGCCAGGGCGAGGACCTGAAGGCGCCCGAGGCCCGGCTGGAATGCCTGCACGTGCTGGCGCTGGGCGGTTCCTCGAAGGCCGACGACGCGACCGACGCCGGCTATTTCGCCTCCCGCGCCGCGCTGGCGCAGGCCATCGCCTCGGCCAGCCAGTACCTGGCGCAGCACGGCACCGCCAGCGGCAGCGCGCCGGTGCTGGTCAAGCTCATTTCCGAGATCGCCGCGCGTTTTTCGATCGCGGTTTCCGAGAAGGCGCTGGCCCAGGCGGTGCCCTTGATCGGCGCCATCGGCGGCGGGGCGATCAATGCGCTGTTCATCGACCACTTCCAGGACATGGGCCGGGGGCATTTCACGGTACGGCGGCTGGAGCGCGCCCACGGGACGGAGGCGGTGCGCGAAGCCTATCTGGCGCTGCCCCGGCGCTGACCGCCGGGTCGGCAACAAATCTCCCGCCGAGTCGTATCAGTCTGTTAGGGCTTCCCCAGCTCATCCATGGTGCGCTTACGATTGCCGCTGTGCCGGCAGCGAGCCGGCGATTTTCGCGAGATTCGCCATGAATGCCTCTCCTTCCCTGTCAGACCAATTGATGGCCCAGTTGCAGGGCGCGCCCCTGCAGCAGCTCGCCCAGCAATTGGGCACCGACATTCCCCAGGCCCGGCAGGCCGTGGGCGCCGCGCTGCCCTTGCTGCTGGGGGCGATGGGCAACAACGCGGCCCAGCCGCAGGGCGCGCAGGCGCTGTTCGGCGCCCTGCAGCGGGATCATGCCGCGGGCGGCGGCCTGGAAGGCATGCTGGGGTCGTTGCTGGGCGGCAGTCCGGGCGCATCGGCGGACTCCGATGCCATCCTGGGCCACGTCTTCGGCGCCGGCCAGCAGCGCGCCGAAACCGGGCTGGGCCAGGCCACCGGCCTTGGCGGCGGCAATGCCGCCAATCTGCTGAAGATGCTCGCCCCCATCGTGATGGCCTTCCTGGCACAGCGCGTGCAGTCCGGCGGGATGACCGCCGACAGCCTGGGCAACACCCTGGGCCGGGAGCGCGATGCCGCGCGCGAGCAGGGCGGCCCGGGCGGCGGATTGCTGGGATCGCTGCTGGACCAGAACGGCGACGGGCAGGTCGGCCTGGAGGACCTGATCAAGATCGGCGGCAGCCTGCTGGGCGGCCGGCGCTAGCGCCGGTGCCCGGGGCGCCGCGCAGGAACGTCCGCTCGCGGATGCCTGCGCACGCCATCAGCCATGCGCCCGTCACCGCGAACGCCCCGATGATGTCGCTCAGGAAGTGCACCTGCAGCATCACGCGGCTGTAGCCGACACTGGCGATCAGCCCGGCTGCGAGCATGGCCATGGCGCGGCGCCACGCGGGCGGCGCCAGGCCCGCCAGCAGATAGGCCAGCATGCCGTAGACGGCCATCGCCCCGGTTGCGTGTCCGCTGGGAAAACTCCATCCCAGCTCTTGCGCGAAACCGTGCAGATGTTCCGGACGCACCCGCTGGAAGGTGCTCTTGAGCAGCACGTTCAGGCCCGCCGCGCCCAGCGTGGCCGCCAGCCAGAGCGCCGCGTCGGCCCACTGCCGCCGCCAGGCCAGAACAAGCAGGACGATGGTGCCCAGGCCCAGCAGGAAGTCGCGGTCGCCGGCCACGGTCAGCACGGCCAGCGCGCGCAGCCACATGGGAGAGGCGTGTTCGGCCAGGGTTCCGGCCAGCACCTGGTCGAAGGCGACGAGGCGCGACTCGGCCACGACGTTCGCGGCCACCACGCCGAACACGGCGACGCCCGCTGCGGCCAGCGCCGCCAGGGTGCGCCGGCGGCGGACCGGCGATGCCCGGCTGGCGCCGAGGACGGCGCCTACCCCCAGGCCCAGGGCGCACGCACCCGCCAGCCAGGCGAGAAAGGCCACGCCGGCGTATCGGCCGGCCACCCATTCCAACGTCGTCATCGCCCGATCCGGCCTCTCGCGCAGTTCTTGAATTCCGACAAGCATACAGGCGCTTCGGCGGCATCATCACGTGCGGGCAATGGCCGCATTGCCGCCGGCCTATGGCGGCGGCCGCCTATCCGGAGCGGCCGATACGGCTCATCGTTCCGTTCGCGGCCAGCGGCTCCATCGACCGCGTCGCGCGTCTGCTGGCCGAGCGTCTCATCGGCGGCCGCGGAGTTCGAGAAGGACTACACGCGCCTCGGCCGCCTCATCAAGGCGCGCGGCATCCAGGCGGAGTGAGTCGGACCGGGGCCGTTCAATGCACGGTTGCCGTCCAGCCCGCGCCCGACCGCACGACGGCCACGCGCAGGAGCACGGACGGCGCCGTATCGCCGGCCTCGCCGCGCGGCGGGCCCGCGTCGACCTGGACCGTGCGCAGCACGCCCTGGTCCGCCGTGGCGATCTGCAGTGTCGCCTTCCGGCCCGCGGGGGCGGCGTAGTTGTTGAAGCCCACACTGTAAAGACCCGGCTGGAGGCGATCGGGATCGCAGGCCGCGTGATAGTGCTCCGGCCCGTAGCCCGCGGTGTTGTCGAGATCGAGGGCGCCGCTGGCGCCGATGCGCGCGCCGTAGTGGACATGGGTTCCGTCCGGTTCCATGACGTGAAGGTCGATGTCGCCATCGCCGTCCCAGGCCAGGGTGGCCGTGAAGAATCCCGGGCTGGCCCGCGGCTCGGGCGCGCGCAGGGCGAGCAGCCGTTCGGCCATCAGGGCGCCGACGGCGGCGCGGCCATCGCGGTCCGCGTCGAGATAGGTCTCGACCAGCATATGGCCGCTGGTGTCGCCGCTGGACGGCGCGATCCAGAGGTTGGGCGGCGGCGGTTCGCCCGGCGCCATGCCGCGCAGCGCCGCGATGACCATGTCGTTGCCCGACAGCAGGTGGGGACCGCTGGTGCGGGACGAGGCGGGAGCGACATGGGCCGCCGCGACGGCGGAGGGCGCGGACGCGTCGCGGTAGGCCGTGTTGAGAAAGAAATTGCCTTGCGAATGCCCGACCAGCAGGACGCCGCGGCCCAAGGCCAGCAGCGCGCGCAGGCGCAGCCGGTGGGCGGCGTAGTCGGTCAGGGTGGGCGGATGGGCGGCGAGCGCCGCCGTCTGGGCGATCAGGCGCGCGTTGCGCGCCTCGGACAGCGCGGTCGCCAGATCGAGGGCGCGCGGCAGCACCGCGGCGATTCTGCGCCAGCCGACCAGGCGCCCGTCGACGATTTCCCAGAATAGCTCCCAGCGCCGGCGCAATGCTTCGTCGAGTTCGGCGGCGCGCTGCTCGAACACCTCGACCAGGTCCTCGATGCCGCCGCGGGCGCCGCGCTGCAGTCCGCTGGCGTTGTAGAACACTTCGGCGCCGATCGAGAATCCGCCGTGGTCCGGATGCGTGCGCAGCGTCTGTTCCAAAGCCGCAAGCAGCTCCCGTGCGCCGTGGGCGGCGGTGTCGGGCGTGTTCCAGACGCCGTTGAAGAACGCCAGCGTGTGGGTGTGGGCGGCGCACAGGCCGGCCGCCCAGGCGTCGGCGGGCAGCACGCAGGCGGCCAGCAGCGCCGCCCGCAGGCACCGGTGCAGCATGCTAGTCATCGCATCCATCTCCGGCGGGCAGCGACAGCACCGAGCCGTCGAGCGCGGCCGAATAGTCGAGATAGGCGATGACCCGCGCCTTGGTGTTGGCCGACATCTTGCGCAGGTCGGCCAGGGCCTGCGCGCCTTCCGCGGCGGAGCGGCTGCGTGCCATGATGCAGGCGACCGCCCGCGTGTTGTTCCGCGCGGCCGCCTGGGCGGCGGTGGGGTCGCCGCCCGCCGCCACGGCATCGCGGAACGAGCGGGCCAATTGCCCGAGCGCCCGCTGCCAGGCGGGACCGCCGTCCTGCCGCGCGATCCAGGCATCGATGTCGTCGCGCACGCCGTTGCCGTCGGCGTCGGGGCCGCCCGGGTCGTCGGAGCGGTCCAGGACCGGAAGCTGCCCTTGGCGTTCGAGGTCGGCGATGGAGCGGGCTTCGGGCGCTGCCGGATCGTCGCCGCCGCAGGCGGCCGGCAGGAGCAGGGCGAGGAGAATCGTTCCCAAAGGGCGGAGCATCATGGCGGTTCCGGTGCAAGGCGTCGAGTCGCCATTAGGCCGGGAAACGGCAGCGGGCAGGGACGATGTGGGACGGCTTTGTCGTTGGGGATGGCACGTAGGCGGCCGGACGGGCATCCCGCTTTGCCAGGAAGCGCCGATCGCGCCAAACTTGCCGCAATATGAAGACATCACACCGCATCCGGGTGGCCGTACTGGCCGCATGGCTCGGGCCGGCCGCCGCGGCATGCGCCCAGTCATCCCTGTCCCTGTACGGCGTGGTCGACGCCGGCATCTACAAGCTGGGGCGCGGTGCCGCCTCCCTCGGCAACATCCAGCGCAGCTACTGGGGGATCAAGGGTTCGGAGGATCTGGGCAATGGCTATGCCGCCGTTTTCCACCTCCAGTCGCGCTTCGAGATCGATACCGGACGCCTGGAGGCCAGTGGCGGCTCGCCCCTGTTCTACGGCGAATCCACGGTGGGCGTGAAAGGTCCCTTCGGCCAGCTGCGGCTGGGGCGGGCCATGACGCCGATGTGGGCGCTCGATTGGCAGTTCGATCCCTGGTACAACTTCGATCGCGTGGCATCCATCGCCTGGCGGATCTACCACCCGGCGTACCGGACCGATCCCTACCGCAACGGGCCGGCCGGCGACTACAACCGCGCGAACGATGGCGTGTTCTACGACTCGCCGGTTGCCGGCGGCTGGTCGGCGCACCTGGCCGCCAACGGGGAGCGCCGCAAGGTGCCCGATGCCAACGGCATCGTCGAAAGCCGGCGCGGCCTGGCGGCCGGGCTCAACTACGACGACGGCGCCGTGACCCTGCTTTTTTCCGCCGAGCGCAACAGCGTGAACGACAAGACCTATTTCGCCGGCCTTGCCTACGGAGCGGGGCCGACACGGATCATGGCGTCGGCCAGCCTGACCGATCTCGCGGCTGCCAGCCAGGCCTTCCTGGGCGAGTCCCGCCGGCGCCGCACGAGCGCCATGCTGGCGGCCACCCATCGCATCGGCGCCGCGACACTGAAATTCGGCCTGGGCCGCGATTTCCAGGGCTACGGCCGCAGCGGTGCGACCGACTATGCCAGCGCCGGTGTGTCGTATGCGCTGTCAAGGCGCACGCAGGTCTACGCCGGGCTGGGCCATAGCCGGCCGGCGAACGAAGGCAGCCGTACCAACGTGGGCGTGGGCGTGAATCACAGCTTCTAGGAAAGCGGTTGTCGCCAGGCGTTACACCTGCCCGGATTCGGCGCTTCTACCATGGCGTCGACGGTCAAGGAGATTCCATGGCAGGAAGCAGTTTCTTCGCCTTGCTCGACGACATCGCCTCCGTGCTGGACGACGTCTCGCTGATGACCAAGGTCGCCGCGAAGAAGACGGCGGGCGTGCTGGGCGACGATCTCGCGCTGAATGCGCAGCAGGTGACCGGCGTGTCGGTCGACCGCGAGCTGCCGGTGGTATGGGCGGTGGCCAAGGGGTCGCTGCGCAACAAGGCCATTCTCGTGCCCGCGGCGCTGTTCATCAGCGCGTTGGCGCCCTGGGCCATCACGCCGCTGCTGATGGCCGGCGGCGCCTTCCTGTGCTTCGAGGGGGCGGAGAAGCTGGCGCAGAAACTGCTGCCGGGGCACGACAGGCAGGCGCGCCATGGCGAACGGCTCAAGGCCCTGGAGGATCCGGACGTGGACATGGTGGCCTTCGAGCGCGACAAGATCCGGGGCGCCGTGCGGACCGATTTCATCCTGTCCGCCGAGATCGTGGCGATCGCGCTGGGAACGGTGGCCGGCGCCGGCTTCGGCACGCAGGTGGCCGTGCTGGCGGGCATCGCGCTGCTGATGACGGCCGGCGTCTACGGCGTCGTGGCGGGCGTGGTGAAGCTGGACGATGCCGGGGCCTATCTGGGCGCCAGGCAGTCGGGGCTGGCACGCGCCGTGGGCCGCCGCATCGCCGGCGCCGCGCCGTTCCTGATGCGCAGCCTGTCGGTCATCGGCACGGTGGCGATGTTCGCGGTCGGCGGCTCGATCCTGACCCACGGGCTTGCGCCGGTGCACGAGGGCATCGAACGCCTGGCGCACGCGGCGGCCGGCCTGCCCGTCGCCGGCGCCGCGGCGGCCGCGATCCTGCCTCTGCTGCTCAACACTGCGTTCGGCGTGGTGGCCGGCGCCGCGATCGTGCTCGTCGTGGAGCTAGGGCGCAGGCTGCTGCGCCGGTGACGGCGGCGCCTCGCCGCCCTCCACGCGGAACCGCAGCGTGCCTATCATCTGGCCGGTGTCCGTCACCACCTTGACCTGCCAGCGGCCGCCGGACCGGGGCGGGAAGTTCTGTTTGTGGGTCCAGGCGCGATAGCCTTCCTTGCGCCCGCCGCGGATATCGATCGCGATGCGGTCGACTTCGCGGCCATCGTGCAGCCACACGTGGTAGATGTGTTCCTTCAGGCCCAGCGGCGCGTTGATCGCGGTATAGGCATAGATGCCCTGTTCGCGCATCTGCGCCGGCGTGACCGAGCGCAGGCTGGCGCCCGCTTCCATGTTGCGGCTGTCCATGCTGGTCGCGATGGCGACCTCGGTCAGCCATAGCGTGGCGGGCGGCACCCACAGGCGCAGCAGCCATCCCACCGTGCCGAGCGCCAGCATCAGGGCCACGACGGCCCATTTGCGCCAGCGGGTCTCCAGCGGGACCAGTTCGGCCAGCGATGGAAAGGACAGCAGCACGGCCACGCCCAGCGCCAGCCTGTAGCTGTTGCCCGTCGGTACGTGCAGCACCAGGGGCAGCGCGGTCAGCAGCACCGCGAACAGGGTGAACGTGTGATAGGTCAGGAACACCCAGCGCCGGGGCGCCAGCCAGCGGAAATACAGCGGATCGATCAGGGCCACGAGCGCGGCGGCGCTTAGCAGGCCGGTGAACAGCGCCTGCGCGCTGTTCCAGGTGGTCGCGGTGTACAGGAAGGGCAGTACGAAGAACAGGCCTTCCTGATGGATCATCTGGGTGCCGTAGCGCAGCACCGGCGTCGGTATGGTCCAGCCGAAGCGCTGCGCGAGGCGCTGGCGCAGCGCCTGTTCGAGCACCAGCCAGAGCCAGCTCAGCAGCATCACCGCCGCGATCACCCGGGCGAAGGCCTCGTGGCGCTCGACGGTGAAGAAGCTGACCGCGCCGGAGAGAAAGCCGAAGGCGGCGATGGTCCCCGGGTAGCGCTGAGCCAGGGCGATGAAGCGTAGGGGGAGGGTTTTCCAGATAGGCACGAGGTGCCGGCCAGGCATGCAAAAAGTGCTGGGGCCGCCGCCGTCCGGGCGCCGCCCGGACGGGCCGGTGCATGAATCTTAGCACCGCGCCGAGCGGCATCCCGCGTCGCGGCTGGGCATGAAACTTGTTGACGCGGACGTTCTTTCCACTCGCCGAGGAGAACTCCCATGCACGCCCCGATTCGTTACGGACTCCTGATCGTCGCCGGCGTCGTGCTGGTCGTGCTTGGGCTGGTCCTCGCGCTGGGGGGCGCGTGGCTGATCTACCTGGGGGGATCCTGGTATTACCTGGTGGCGGGCATCGTTCTGGCGGCCAGCGGGATCCGGCTGGCCGGCGGCCACGTCTCGGCGATCTGGCTTCATGCCGCGCTGGTGCTGGGCACGCTGGTATGGGCGCTGTGGGAGGCCGGGCTGGACTGGTGGCCGTTGGCCGCGCGCGGCGACCTGCTGTTCGTGCTGGGCCTGTTCCTGCTCACGCCGTGGGTGCGGCGCAGGCTGGAACCGCCGAGCCTCGAGGCCGGCGCGCTGCTGTCGCCGTCGCTGCCGGTGCGCCGCGCCCGGACAGGCTTGGCGGCCGCGCTGGGCCTGTTCCTGGCGGTCGGCATCGTGTCCTGGTTCGTCGATTTGCACCAGGTCCGGGGCAGCTTCGCCGGGGACGCGCCGGCGGCCGCCGCGCCGGGCCCGACGGCCGGTGAGGAGTGGACCGCTTACGGCGGAACCGGCCGTGGGCAGCGCTATTCGGCGCTGGGCCAGATCACGCCCGCCAACGTCGGCCGCCTGGAGCAGGCCTGGACGTACCGCACCGGCGACGTGCGGGGCAGGGAAGGGGATCCGGAGGAAACGACTTTCCAGGCGACGCCGCTCAAGATCGGCAACCGGCTGTTCCTGTGCACGCCGCACCAGTCCGTCATCGCGCTGGACGCGACCACCGGCCGCGAACTGTGGCGCTACGATCCGCACGTGCAGGACCGGCTGGCGCTGCA
>Ga0180215_1004027_pt1 | contig 13375 bp, 13 predicted proteins | sample eDN3rd37CBELigBY_FD_128871 | JGI IMG/M metagenome (GOLD analysis project Ga0180215, IMG submission 128871) | Enriched backyard soil microbial communities from Emeryville, California, USA - eDNA 3rd pass 37_C BE-Lig BY (version 2) (version 2) | ecosystem: Environmental > Terrestrial > Soil >...
AGCCTCGCGAACTGCGCATCCGTCAGCCAGAAAAAGTCCTGTTTCATCAACCGCCTCCATCTGGAGACCGTGAATCACGCAACGCCATTCAATGAAAGCGGTTATGGGTCCGGACCCTAAGTCTCCTCTCGTCTGGTGCGCCTTGGGTTCGTGCGGCCGATCACTGCGCCAGAAAGTCTGCGGCCACGGGGAGCGTGGGCCCCGTAGTCAGCGATGTGCGTGGCCCGCGACGTGACCGTCGAGCGGGGCGCGCAGCTCCCTTTCGGCATCTGTCCTCCGCTGGCGGATCTGACGCGGCCGCACCAGATCCAAAGCGCGCGAAGCCTAGGCGACAGCTTCGCGAAAATCCCTGCAAACGCATTCCGATTCTAGCAAATTAAATCATTCATCGCACGAATCGAGAGTGAAACTATGGAAACGAGTGTGAATCTAGATGCATGGACAGGCGCATCCTGGCCGCCCTTCGCCTCAATGCGCGCATCAGCAACGTCGAGCTGGGCGCGCAGGTCGGATTGTCGGCCTCGGCGTGCGCCAGGCGAATACGTGCGCCGGAAGAGGCAGGAGTCATTCGCGGCTACACGACCGTGAGCAACGTCGCGACCGACCAGAAGCGCCGTCCGGTCTTCATCCTGATCAAGCTTGCCAATTCGATGGCCGAACATCTTCACGCGTTCGAGATGGCCGTACGCAAATGCGAGGAGGTCCGGGAATGCTTCCTCATAACAGGCTCGGCCGACTATCTGCTCAGAATCGAGATCGATGGTTTCGAGGAATTCGAGCGCGTTCATTCCGACGTCATCTCGAGATTGCCCGGCGTGTCGAGCATCCTCTCTAGCTTCACGGTCCGCAGTGTCTTTTCGTTCAGGTAGCGCCGGGCGCTGGCGCGAGGCCGCTCAGGTGCAAGAGGCCGGTGGTGGATGAGTCGAGCGAGATTAAAACGGTTCAAAATGCCGTTTCCACGTTCGTCGTTTCATGAAACGATCTTTCGCGGAGTTTGTCAAGGAAAGCACGGAATCAGCCCAGGATTGCGGGAAAGGAGGTAAATGGCATCGGCCAGACGGGGATTCTCCCAATCCTGCTCAATGAAACGTTTTATTGACAGCCTGTTTCCCCTGCCCTATAGCGGCTGTGTGACCTGTGGTGGGTTGGTGATCGGGCAAGGAGGTTGGCGATCCGTCGCCGTGCGACCCGAGCCAGAAGAGCATGGTCACCTGAGGGAAGGAGATGGGAATGACCCAGCATTTTGGCCGCGTCATATGCGGTGGCTTGTTCGCATCTGCCGCCATGGCGGGTGCAAGTTCAGCTTGCGAACTGAAGATCGGTGTGCCGGCGGTCCTGTCCGGGCCGGCGGCGCAGTGGGGCATCGCATTGCGCGGGGCTGTTGATTTCGTGGCCAAGGAAACGATGGAGGAAGGCCGGCTGAAGATTGACGGCACGGATTGCGCCGTCTCGTTCGTGGCGATCGACTCCAAATACACCGCCGAGGGGGCGGCTTCCGCCACGAACGCACTTGCCGCCGAGGGCATAAAGGTGATCGTCGGCCCGGTCGGTTCGCCGGAAGTTACCGGCATGAAGCCTGTCGCGACGCGCAATGGCATGGTCGCGATGGTCAACAGCTTCGCCAAGGACTCCATCGGGCCGAAGTGGCCGAACATGTTCCACATTGGTCCCGGCCCCTCCGGCTGGGCGGGGCCGATCATCGACGAAGGGCTGAAGCGCTTCAAGTTCGACACCGTCGCCATCGTCGCGCCCAACGATCAGGGCGGCACCGACATCGCCAGCGTCAATGCGCAGATCTTCAAGGCGAAGGGTGTTACCCCCACCGAGGAATATTATCAGCGTGGCACGACCAATTTCGGCCCGATCGTCACGCGCCTGTTGAGCGCCAACCCTGGCGCCATCGATCTTGCCTCCACGCCGGCCGGCGATGCGGGGATCATCGTCAAGCAGCTCCGGCAGGCCGGATTCGAGGGTCCGGTCTTCCGTCTGGGCGGTCCGGGATTCGAGGAAATCGCGCGCGTCGCCGGCGGCGTGGAAGTGCTCAAGGATTTCCTGTGGTACGAGCCGGTATATCGCGACGAAAACACCAAGGCGCTCGACGAAAAGTACAAGAAGCTCATGGGCGAGGAACGACCCGAGAACGCCGATTTCTATCGCTGGACTTTCGCCGCGCGGATGATGGTGAAGGCGGCAAATGCCGCGGGCACTGTCGATGACGCCGACAAAATCGCCGAGGCGATGCGCAACCTGCCCGTCGAGGACGAGAACATCGGCAAGGGCCACTGGATCGGACAGAAATTCTTCGGGATCAACCAGGAGATGTCCTATCCGTTCGCGATCGGCGTCGTTCAGGACGGGAAGGTTCAACCCCCAATTCACGCACCCGCCGTTGCCGAAGGCTGATCCTTCGGAGGAAACATGGAAACGTTCATCGCAACGGGGCTGATTGGCGTCAGCCTCGGCTCCCAGTACGCGCTCCTTGCGCTGGGGTTCACGCTGATCTTCGGCATTCTGGGCGTCGTCAACTTCGCGCACGGAGGTTTCTATGTGATGGGCGGCTACATCGCCTATTACTGCTCTGTCGTGCTCGGCTTGCCCTATGCCCTTGCGCTTGTGATCGCGTCGGCGAGCACGGCTGCGGTGGGCTGGCTGCTCGAGAATCTCATTCTCGAGCGCGTCATTGATGACCATCAGGCCACCCTGATGGTCACCCTGGGCTTCAACCTCATAATTGCCACGGCCGTTCTCGTGATCTTCGGGGCTGAATCTCCGGAATTCACGTTCCCGATCGACGGCGTTTGGCGCAGCGGCGGGATCTACATTCCCTACGCCAACATGGTCGTGCTCGGCGTCTGTCTTGTCGCGATCGCGCTCGTCTACTGGCTGGTCTACCGGTCGAACGTCGGTCGCGCGATGCGTGCAATGGCCGAGGACCGGGCTGTGGCAAGTGCGCTGGGCATGCGCACGAAGGTGCTGTTTCCCTTCGCCTTTGCGCTCGCGACCGGCTTGTGCGGCATGACCGGAGCACTCGTCACGCCGATCCTGGCTCTGTCGCCCCATGTCGGCGATCCCGTCCTGGCGTTCTCGTTCCTGACGGTGATCCTCGGCGGCCTTGGAAGCGTTACCGGGGCCACGGTCGCCGCCTTCATCGTCGGGTTGGTGGACTCCTATGCCGCCGTCTATCTCGGCGGTTCGAAAGGCGCGCTGACGCTCTTCGTGCTCGTGCTCATCATTCTCGTCATCCTTCCGCAGGGGCTCTTCGGTCGGGAGGTCCGTCGGTCATGACAAGCCCGTCCGCTGCACGTCTTCCCGAGGAGCGTCGCCAGCCGCTGTTCTCGGGGGTGGAATGGATCACGTTGGCCCTGGTGGCGATGTCGTTTGCGATCCCGCTCCTCGTCACCAATCCGCAGGTCCTGTCGCAGACGAACCTGATCCTCATCGGCGCAACCGCAGCCCTCGGCGTCTTCATCATGCTGCGCATGGACCTGATGAGTTTCGCGGTCCCGTGCTTCATGGCACTCGGCGGCTATACGGTCGCGATACTCGGCATCCAGCTGGGCATAACCGACGTCATCCTTCTTGGTATCGCCGCCTTCCTCGTTCCTGCGATCTGCGCGATCCCCTTGGGGGCGCTGATCCTGCGGCTCAAGGGAGTCTACTTCGTTCTGGTCACGTTCGTGCTGACCGAGATCGTTCAGTTGCTCCTGTTCGAAGGCGAGCCGTTGACCGGTGGCGCCAATGGCCTGGTCGGCATGCCCGCGGTGACGTTCTTCGGCGTCGAACTGTTCAGCAACGCGCAGGTCGTCCTCACGACATGCGGACTGGCATTGGTCGGCTTTCTCGTGACCGCCATCTTCACCAGGCGTTTCCGCTACGAGTTCGCGGCAATCGAGAAGAACGACGTCCTTGCCGAAAGCCTCGGTCTCGCCGGCTGGAAGTACAAGGCGATCGCCTTCTCCGTGTCGGCGGGGGTTTCAGGTCTCGCGGGCTTTGCGATCGTCAACGTGCTGATGACGGCACACCCCTCGTCCTTCGCATCGATGTCCTCAGTCAACTACATCACCTACACCATCGTGGGCGGGAAGGGTCAAATCCTCGGCCCGCTGGTCGGCGCCGGCCTACTCGTCTCGGCTACCGACTACTTCGCCCTGCGCGGCGAATTCTCGCCCGGTCTCTTCGGACTGTTGATCATCGTGGTCACTCTGGTGGCGGGCGGCGGCCTGGTCGGTCTTGCCACCAACCTGCTGCGGCGCCGCGAGCGAAAGGCCGGCGTCGCGGTGAAGGAGCTGTCACGCGTGGAGGCGCGCTCATGAGCACGTCGACACACACGCAGGGCGCTGCACTGCACGTACAGTCCATCTCGAAGGCATTCGGCGGCCTGAAGGTCTTCGATGATGTGAGCTTTGTCGTCCCGGCCGGCGGGCTGGTCGGCGTGATCGGTCCCAACGGCGCCGGCAAGACGACGATGATCAACATCATTTCCGGTCGCCTGCGGGCCAGTTCGGGCCAGGTGTTGCTGGGCGACACGCGGGTCGACGGCCGGCCGGTTTATACCAACTGCGCGGGTGGCCTGGTGCGCAGCTTCCAGCAGACGGCCACCTTCAGCGGCTACACGGTCGAGGACAATCTCATCTCGGCGTGCCGCTTTTCGGGGGGCAATCGATCGGTCCTAGAGCGGCTGGCTCCCCTTCTTGCCCAGTTCGGCCTGATCGAGAACTGGCATCGTAATGCCGATGTCCTGCCCTACGGCCTGCAGAAGATGCTCGGGCTGACCCTGGCGCTGGCCACCCAGCCCCGCATGCTGCTGCTCGACGAACCGGCGGCCGGCCTGGAAAAGAACGAGAGATCGAACATCGACGCCTACGTGCGCTTTGCGCAGCAGGAGCTCGGTTGCGGGGTGCTGCTGGTGGAGCACGACATGGATCTCGTGAAGCGGCTCTGCCCTTACGTGATCGTCCTCGATGGCGGCCGGCTCATTGCCGAAGGCGCTCCTGCCGAGGTGCTGGCCCGCAAGGACGTCATCGACGCCTATCTCGGTGGCAGTGACGAGGAGGACGACGATGCTCAGCATTCGTGACCTGCACGTTGCCTATGGCGGCACCCGCGCGGTGGACGGCGTCGACCTCGATGTCGCAAGCGGCCAGACGGTCCTGCTCATCGGAGCCAACGGGGCAGGCAAGTCCAGCCTGATCAACGCCGTCATCGGACTCGTCAGGGCGCGTGGCCAGATCAGGTTTGATGGACGCGATATCAGCAACCTGTCGAGCGAAGCCCGCGCGCGGCTGGGCATCGGCTATTCGCCCGAAGGCAGGCGCGTTTTCCCCACGATGTCCGTGCGCGACAATGTGTTGGCGGGCTGCGTGCGCCTTCCGGCACGCGAGCAGGGCAAGCGATGGGACAACATGGTGGAAGCTTTCCCATTCCTTGGAGAGCGCCAGTCCCAGCCTGCAGGCCAGCTCTCGGGTGGGCAGCAGCAACTCGTCGCGATCGCCAGGGCCATGGGGGGCGCGCCGAGGCTTCTTCTGCTGGACGAGCCGTTCCTCGGATTGGCGCCGGTGTGGATCCAGCAGATTTCCGCGGCTGTCAGAAAGATGCAGGACGAAGGCATCGCCGTTCTGATGACGGAACAGATGGCGCGTCCCGCACTCAAGATCGCCCACTACGGACACGTCATGCGCGGCGGCCAGATACGCAGATCAGGCTCCACCGCGGAGATAAAGGGTGCGGCCCTCGCCGAGGAATACCTCTGATCCAGCGGGTCGACACCAATCCAAAGGAGAAATGAATTGATGACTTCCGCACCGCTTCGCGGTCTCACGATTCTTGAGCTGGGTCACAGTGTGGCTGCCCCCTATGCCGGCCTCATCCTTGCCGAGTTGGGGGCGCGGGTGATCAAGGTCGAGAATCCTGCAACGGGCGACTACGCTCGTGGCTGGGGGCCGCCCTTCTACAAGGAGGACGCCACAGCCTTCCATGCGCTCAATAGGGGCAAGGAGAGCATCACTCTCGATTTCGCGGATCCCGCCGATGCGGCGATATTGAAGCGGCTCATCGGTGATTCCGATGCGGTGATCCAGAACCTGAGACCCGGTCTGCTGGAAAAGTTCGGCATCGATGTCGAACAGATACGGCAGGAGAAGCCGGATCTGATCTGGTGCGATATCGGGGCCTTTGGCAAGGACGGGCCTCTTTCGCGCAAGCCGGGCTACGATCCGCTCGCACAAGCCTCTTCCGGCATCATGTCGGTGACCGGTGAGGAAAACCGCCCGCCTGTCCGTGTTGGTGTATCCATCGTCGACATGGGCTCCGGCATGTGGACGGTGATCGGTCTGCTTGCTGCGCTCTACGAACGTCAGCGCACCGGCAATGGGGCGCGCGTCGCCACCTCCCTCTTCGAGACCGGTCTTGCCTGGATGACCATCCCGCTGGCTGCTCACGCAGTATCCGGCGAGGTCCGCAAGCCGCATGGCTCCGGGCTGGCCGAGATCGTTCCCTATCAGGCCTTCGAGGCGAAGGACGGTTGGGTGATGATCGCTGCCGGCAATGACAAGCTCTTCGGCAAGATTTGTGAGGCGCTGCCGGGCTTGAAGCAGCTCGGAAAGGATCCGCGCTTCGCCCGCAACCGGGACAGGGTCGAAAGGCGCGGCGAGCTTCTGCCGCAGATCGAGGCCGCCGTGAAGAAGATGACGGTGGCCGAGGTCGGGGAAGCTTTGGACGCGGTCCAGGTGCCCAACTGCCCGCTTCTGCAAATCGATCAGGTCTGGAGGCATCCGCAGACGGAGGCGGTCGGCATACTGGTCAAGAGTGACGACCAGAAATGGGTGGGACTGCCCTTCACGCTCGATGATGAGCGCCCGACGTCTGGTGGTACGTCTCCCGCGCTTGGAGCCAGCAACGAGGCCTTGAGGCAGCAATACCAATGACTTCGAACTATGAAACGTTCGTGCTCGAGCGCGTTGACCAGCACGTACTGCTGATCCGTCTGAACCGGCCGCACGCCGCAAACGCGATGAATACGCGCATGGGCGAGGAACTGATGGACCTCTTCGAGGGGTTCCAGCTCGACACCGGCGGCCTGCGTGCGCTGGTCATCACGGGAACGGGCGAAAAGGCCTTCTGCGCCGGCGGAGATCTCAAGGAGCGCAACGGCATGACCGACGAACAGTGGCTGCGACAGCACGCCATGTTCGAACGGATGTTGCGTGCGATCGTCGCCTGTCCGATCCCCCTGATCGGCGCCATCAACGGTGCCGCCTATGGCGGAGGATGCGAGCTTACTGCGGCGCTCGACTTCGCCTACGCGTCGGAAAATGCGCGTTTCGCGCTGACGGAGGTCACGCTCGGCATCATGCCCGGCGCCGGCGGGACCCAGAACCTGCCGCGGGCGGTGGGCGAGCGGCGCGCCAAGGAGATCATCCTGACAGGGCTTCCGTTCACGGCGCAGGAAGCCTTCGAGTGGGGGCTCATCAATCGCGTCCTCCCTCAGGCCGAGCTGCTGGATGCGACGCTGGCGACCGCGCGCCGCATTGCCGGCAACGCGCCGATCTCGGTGCGCCAGGCCAAGCTGTCGATCCATCGCGGCCTGCAGATGTCCCTGGCCGATGGGCTGGCATTCGAGATCGAATGCTACAACCGAATGGTCCCGACCGCAGACCGCCTCGAGGGCGTGCGCGCCTTCAACGAAAAGCGCAAGCCCGTTTTCCGGGGGGTGTGACATGGCGGAGCAGGTTATCCTGCGCGAGGTCGGGCTGCGCGATGGCATCCAGATGGCCAAGCGCTTCCTGGAAACCGAGCGCAAACGCGAATGGGCGCTGCGGCTTAAGGATGCCGGCATTCGCGAAATCGAACTCACTTCCTTCGTCCCTCCGAAGGTGGTGCCGCAATTTGCCGACGCAGACGAGCTGGCGAAGTGCATTCCGCTCCTGTCGGGCGTGGTGCCTTCGGCGCTCGTGCCCAACCTCAAGGGGGCCGAACGGGCGCTGGCGGCGGGCTTCAGGCACATGAACTACGTGCTTTCCATTTCCGATGCGCACAGCCAGTCCAATGTGCGCCGGTCGACCGATGAGGCGATCGCGGAATTCGACCGGATAGCGGCGCTGAAGGAGACGGAGGCTGGCCGCTCGATGGTGCTGGGCGTGGGCCTGGCCACCGCCTTTGGCTGTACGCTGCAGGGGTATGTCGATCCTGAACGGGTCTGGCAGGTCGCCCGCCATGTCGTCAAAGGCGGCGCCGACGAGCTGATCGTCGCCGACACCGTCGGTTACGGCAATCCGGCGCAGGTAAAGATGCTGCTGCCGCCGATCATCGAGATCGCAGCGGGGCACCGCGTCATCTGCCACTTCCATGACACGCGTGGCCTGGGACTCGCGAATGTCGCGGCGGCCTTGGAGACCGGCGTGAGGGTGTTCGACAGCTCGCTCGCAGGGCTCGGCGGATGCCCCTTTGCGCCGGGCGCCACCGGCAACATCAACACCGAGGACACCGCCTTCATGCTGGAAAGCATGGGCTACCGCACCGGCATTTCGATCGAGGCGCTCCTTGAATTGCGCCGCGACGTGGAGAGCTGGCTCGGCGACGAACGCTACAGCGGCGCCATTGCGCGCGCCGGCCTTCCCAAGACCTATCAAGCCGTACAGTGAGAGACCGGATATGGGTGGAGAGCACATCGCACTCGAACTCGGAGAAGACTATCCCGAGCTGCGCGAGTCGGTTCGCAAGATATGCGAGAAATACCCGCTTGAGTATTGGGCGAAGCTGGAAGAGGAATCCGGTTATCCGTCGGACTTCGTGAACGAACTCACTGAGGGCGGCTTCCTCGCGGTCCTGATTCCGGAGGAATATGGCGGTTCGGGCCTGCCCCTGCGCGCGGCCGCCGTCATCCTGGAAGAGATCAACGCCTGCGGGTGCCAATCGAGCCCGGCCCATGCGCAGATGTACATCATGGGCACTCTTCTGCGGCACGGCAGCGGGGAGCAGAAGCGGACCTACCTGCCACAGATCGCCAACGGGTCGCTGCGGCTACAGGCCTTCGGGGTTACCGAGCCGACGACCGGGTCCGACACAACGCAGCTCAAGACGCGCGCCGTGCGCGACGGCGATCACTACGTGATCAATGGGCAGAAGGTCTTTACGTCGCGAGCGCTGTACTCCGATCTCCTTCTCCTCCTCGCACGCACGACGCCGCTGGATCAGGTCACAAAGAAGACGGACGGCATCTCCGTCTTCCTCGTCGATTTGCGCGAAGCCCGAGGTAACGGGCTAGAGATCCGGCCGCTCAAGGCGCTGATGAACCACAACACGACGGAGATCTTCATCGACAACCTGAAGGTACCGGCCTCGGCGCTTGTCGGCGAGGAAGGCAAGGGCTTCCGCTACATTCTCGACGGGATGAACGCCGAGCGCATTCTCGTTGCGTCGGAATGCGTCGGCGACGGTCGCTACATGATCCGTCGCGCGGTGCAGTACGCGAACGAGCGCATCGTGTTCAAGCGCCCGATCGGTGCCAATCAGGGGGTGCAGTTCCCAATTGCCCGCGCCTTTGCCGAGCTGGAGGCGGCGGATCTGATGTGCCGGAAGGCGGCGGCGCTGTTCGACAGCCATCAACCCTGTGGCGGCGAGGCCAACATGGCCAAGCTGCTTGCGTCGGAGGCGACTTGGAAGGCAGCCGATACCGCCATGCAGACCTTTGGCGGCTTCGGCTATGCGAAGGAATACGGCATCGAGCGGAAATGGCGCGAATGCCGGATCTACCAGACCGCGCCGATCTCCACGAACCTGATCCTCGCCTATATCGGCCAGCACATGCTGGGCCTTCCCCGCTCCTATTGAGACCGGACATGGACGCGATTACCCGAAAGGCCGCGAAGTTCGTTGCACAGGCCGACGCGACGTCGGCGCCCGCGGAGGCGCGTCAGGCAGCCCGCATCGGCATCGTCGACTGCGTGGGCGTCATGCTGGCAGGCGCCCGGGAGCCGGCAGTGGAACTGGTCGCCAAGATCGCCACGCCGGTGTCAGGCAGCAACGAGGCGCCGCGCGCGGTTGACGGCAAGTCCTATGGCGCGGCGGATGCCGCTCTCATCAATGGTGTGGCGGCGCATGTGCTGGACTATGACGATGTCGCGCTTGCCGGTCATCCCAGCACCGTTCTGGTCCCCGCCATCCTTTCCGAGGGGCATCATGTACGGGCGTCCGGCAAGGACGCGATCGACGCCTATCTGGTCGGCTACGAGTTGTGGGCTCATTTGAGCAACCTCGAGCCCGGCCATCTCCACGATCGCGGTTTCCACCCCACCGCGGTGATGGGGACGCTGGCCGCCGGGGCCGCAGCCGCACGTCTCAACCGGCTTTCGGTGGAGGAAACCGTGAACGCGCTGGCGATCGCGGCCTCGTTCGCATCCGGACTGGTCGCTAATTTCGGTTCGATGACGAAGTCGCTCCATGCCGGTCGCGCTGCTCAGGCGGGTATCCAGGCTGTCCGGCTTGCAAAGGAGGGCTATACGGGAAGTTCCGACGCCGTGGAGCACCGTGTCGGCTTCCTGAACGCCTTCTCGCCGTCGGGTTCGCCCAATCTTGCTCCAGACGCCTTCCGCATCGGCGAAGAATGGATGGCCGCCCGGTTTGGCGTAAACATCAAGCGGTATCCGACCTGCTACGCCACGCACCGCTCCATTGACGCGATGCTCGACCTTGCGCAGCAGCACGATCTCAGCGCCGAGGGAATCGAGAAGATCAACGTGCAGACCGGCATCACGCAGCGAACGATGCTGCGCAACTCCCGGCCCAAGACGGGCCTGGAAGCGAAATTCTCGATGGAATTCGCCATGGCCAGCGCGGTAATCGCCCGCAAGGTGGGGCTGAGCGAGCTTACCGACGGGTTCGTGTGCCGTCCCGACGTCCAGTCCATGCTGGAGCGTGTCGAAGTCTCGGTCAGTGATGACAAGGCAGGCGCCGACCTTCCGTTCGCGCCTTTCGATCTGGTGTCGGTGACGTTGAAGGACGGCGTCACGCACCGTCATGACCCGGTGGAACACGCCAAGGGGAGCTGGCAACTACAGCTCGGGCGGGACGAGTTGAAGGACAAGTTCAAGGAGTGCGCACAGCTTCGTGTGTCGGAGGAAGAGGCGGACCGACTCTTCGAACGGCTCTACCGGATCGAAGAGGTCGGTGACCTCCGTGAACTCGCTATATTCTAACCGGCAATTGCTGGAGATTGCGGAGCCCATGCATGGCTAGCCTGCCAACAAAACAGATCCCCGGCGTCTATCACCGCCGCTTCGGTGACATCCTCGTCACCGCGCTGTCCGATGGCTACGTCGAAATGGGCTACGACATCTTCCGCGAGTTCTCGCGGGAGGCCGTCGATGAGATGATGGCGCGCGATCATCGGGTTTCGCCGCCGCGCATTTCCATCAACTGCTTCCTGCTGCGCGGTCCGGCGGGCACAGTGCTGATCGATTGCGGCTCACAGGAGAAGTTCGGCCCGACGGCCGGAAAGCTCTTCGAGAACCTTGCGGCCGCCGGCGTCGATCCGGGCGAGGTCGAGCATGTCCTGCTTACGCACTGCCATCCGGATCACTCCTGCGGGCTGACCGATACCCGGACCGGCGAGCGACTGTTTCCCAACGCCACCGTGGTGGCGAACCGAAAGGAGATCGAACACTGGTTCTCCGACGAGCAGATGGCCGCAGCGGACGAGCGCAAACGGGTGCGCTATTTCGGCTGGGCGCGCGAGCAGGTCGGACCGTATCGCGATGGCAGGCTCAAGCTGGCCTATGACGGCATGGAGGTGCTGCCCGGCATCACCCTGGTTGAATGCGCCGGCCATACGCCCGGCCACAGCACGTGGCTTGTCTGCTCGAAAGGCAAACAGATGATCGTGTGGGGCGACCTGGCGCATGTGCCCGAGATACAGGTGGCGAAGCCCGAGATCTCGATGAGCTTCGATCACGACCCGGATCTGGCCGCTCGCAATCGCACGGCCCTGCTGGCGCGGATCTTCAAGGAAGACATGCTCGTCGCCGGCATGCACATTCATTTCCCCGGCTTCGGCTACCTGGTGTGTGAGGGCTCGGGGTATCGCGTCGCCACGGAACAGTGGAACTTCGAGATCTGACGGATTGAGCATGGCCAAGCCGCCGACCATACGAGATGTTGCCATGCTGGCGCAGGTGTCGATCGGCACCGTGTCGCGCGTGATCAACGACGTGGCCGATGTGAAACCCCACATCCGCAAGGCGGTGGAGGACGCCATCAAGACCCTGGGGTACGTCCCCAACGCCGCCGCCAAGTCCATGCGCATGGGACGGACGCGCACGGTCGGATGCATCCTGCGCGAGATCAACATCGCCCAGCTCGGCGGCTTCGTCTCGACGGCGCAGAACGTGCTCAACGAGTCTGGCTACGCGCTGCTGATATCCAATTCCGATGGGCGCGCGCAGCGCGAGATCGAACTGCTGCGCAGCTTCTCCAGCGGACAAGTCGATGGCGTCCTGATGGGGCCGTACACGCCGATCAAGGGCGAGTTCGAAGAGATCCTTCGCAATCTGCCCATCCCGCTGGTGATGATCGACCGGGATCAGCCGGAATGGTGCGACGCGGTCTATGCCGATCACGAAGGCGGCACCTTCGCGGCGACCGGGCACCTGCTCGATCTCGGTCACAGGCGGATCGCCCTGCTGACGGGGCCGACGCGGCTTCATCCCGGTGCGGCGCGCGTGCGGGGGTTCGAGCGCGCACACCGGGTTCGCGGTCTCCAGACTGTCCCCGAACTGGTCATTTCGGAGAGCTTCCTGCGTGACCATGCCTACCGGGCCACGTCCTTCCTGCTCGGCATGTCGAAGCCGCCGACTTCGATCATCGCGGGGGGCATTGACATGCTTTCGGGGGTCCTGCGCGCCATACGAACACGCGGTTTGACGATCCCGCAGGACATTTCCGTCGTTGCTTCCGGACAGAGCGATCTCTGCGACCTGCATCAGCCGCCCATAGGGGTCGTCGGCTGGGACCAGAACGAAGTGGGCGCAACCGCAGCCCGGCTGCTGCTCGACACTATGACCTACGGCAAGAGGGAGGAACCGCGCCGTGTCATCATTCCGACCACCTTCAATCCGCAGGCCTCGTGCATGCCCCCCAAGGGAGTAACGCTCGGCCCCCTGGTCGACTGACGGCCAGCCAGATCCTGACCCAGTCCGCCGCCCTGCAAGGGGCGGACGGAGAACTGTTGCCTGAAAGGCGGCAACGGGCGCTGCCAGAACGGAAGTCGCGAAATGGAGGAATTGATGTCGCCGGACGTGAAGCTCTTCTCGGAGTTCAGCCTTCGCAGCGTGACGCTGAAGAACCGGATCGCCATCTCGCCCATGGGGACCTACTCGGCCGA
>Ga0180215_1004028_pt1 | contig 13374 bp, 26 predicted proteins | sample eDN3rd37CBELigBY_FD_128871 | JGI IMG/M metagenome (GOLD analysis project Ga0180215, IMG submission 128871) | Enriched backyard soil microbial communities from Emeryville, California, USA - eDNA 3rd pass 37_C BE-Lig BY (version 2) (version 2) | ecosystem: Environmental > Terrestrial > Soil >...
CCGCCGCAGCGCTGGCTTGTCGTCCAGCACAAAGAGTACCTGCCAGGTCAGCCATGCCTGATATGAAGTATATCAGTTGTCAGCCGTGCAGATGTCAACCAGCCAGGCAGCGCTAAGCGCTGTCAGCACCTCGAGCAGGGCCTCGAGCAGGTCATCGTTCCGTGGGCTCCGCTGGACGGCTTGTTCGAGGGCGTACCGAGCGAGGCGGTAGTTGCTTTGGCTGGGCGCACGCCCCGGTAATCAATTGACTGGGCGAGACGCCGCACAACCCCGTCAGCCACGGGATGCGGCTCACACTTAACCTGCCCAATCGCAACCACGCACGTTCGAGCAAGGCGGGCGATCAACGCCCACAGGGCCACATCCCGGTTGTCGGCCTCCGTGGCCTGAAATGCGTGCAGCGGCTCTTGTTTGTGGACAGTGCCAAAGGTCAGCCTCACTTCCTCAACAGGCGCAGTCCACAACCACCCGCGAGCACAAACCCGAACAAAGTACGCAAGCGCCTGCTTGGCGTCGCCCGCCTCTTCGGCGAGTCGGCCGAGGTTGCGGGCGGCCAGGTAGCGCAGCTTAGCCGCCGTACGCATGCGAGCCGGCGGCTTGGCGGCGCTGTCGGAGCGAAGGGGGGCGCTGGCGTTGGCGATCGCCGGGCTGGCGAGGATCGTCTGCAAGACTTGCGTCAGCGTAGACCGCGGCCCGGTTTCGCCGTCGTCGGCACCCGCCGGGCGGTCGACGGTGGCCTCCGCGTACGCCTGAATGGACTGGCGATACTGCGTCGCCAAGCCTTGGATGATGCGGTCGTCGTCGTCATTGTCCTCCACGACCTGGCTGGCCGGCCGCTTCGCGCCAACGACGGCCTCGACCTCGACGTCGTCGACGTTAATGGCCGCGAACCGCACCATGACTGGTCCGGCCTTTCGCCGCCGCCGCGGTGGCCCGCAGGTCGTCCTGAAGGCGCAGCCGCCCTGCTCACGTTCGTCGTGCCGTCGTCCTCCCCCCACGAGTTGCCTTGTATCGTCTCCTCTCCTGCCAATAGCCTTCTTTTCTCTTGCCGGTTGCTTTCGTGTCTTCCTCTGTGTCCTCGTTTTCTGCTGCCTGCCGCCTCTGCTGCCGCAGTCTTGCCTCTCAGCAGTCTAATACGCCCAGGGAACTATACTGCGCGGATGACGTCATTAGTTCCACTGCTATTTGGGCGCTTCCGAAGACGTGATGGAAGTGATGCCAACGATTCCCATATGCATTTAACAGATTTCTGACAAGGAGAACGGCCGTTTCGAAGTTTGGCGCCAAAATTTTTGAACGCGAACGGTGACTGTAGTTGATGGTGCTGAGCAGCCATGGCGACGACGCGGGCGGCCGCGGCGAGCGGCGCCAAGCCGTCTCTTAGCCTGAAGCCCAAGAATGGCGAGCCCATGAAGTTCTATCTGCCACGGTTTCCGGGACGCTCCGAAACCGAGAAGTTGATCAAGGTCGAACGCGCAACCGCCGTTCTGGTCAACTATGGCGACCATGCAGCTAATACCTTCGGTTTCGATCGTGCCGGGAAGCTGATAAGCCCTGCAGAAGTATGGCGGCGAGATCGTGGCTGCGGCCGACGCCGACACCGTCGTGCTCGTGGCCAAGGCCGACCCGCGCGCCACGTACGAGTCGAACGCGTACTTGCTTAAGTGGCTGGAGGACTCGATCGAGCAGGACCAACTCCTGCCCCTGCCCGCCTACAGTTTGGCGAAGCAAAAACCCGCCGTGGAGTCTGGCGCAGAGAAGCGGTAGGGCAACGCCTGCTGCGGAATTTTCCCGGGCGATGCCGATTCACCAGGCCTCTGCCAAGCGGACCCCCCTGCGCGTCGTCGCAGGACGCCCTACTCGCCTGAGGAGGATCGGCTGCTGGTGTGGCTCGTGCACACGTCAGGGCTGAAGGCCGGCGGCATCAAGGTGTATTCTCTGATCAGCGAGTCCAAGGTAGAGTGGGCAGAGAGTTGTCGCGTGCGGTCGCCGCGCTCGCTCACCAGCCATGAGCCATGCCGCAAGAGCTGGCGGTGATAAAGGCGCTCAAACGATCGGTGCAGTCACTGCGGGAGCGCTACAACCTGCTCAGTGAGCGTGGGCAGCTGAAGCAGATCTTTCGAGAGGCTGGTATGTCGCATGAGACTGTCTTAGTGTTCCGCAACAGGTTGGGCCACGACTAACGCTGACCTGACCAGCCACGGTCGCAGCTTTGCAACCCATAGTGTCACTGATGAAGGATGGGGCTGTAAGGATTTTCTGCTGGCCCTGTGGGTTGGTTTACATGCGGCAACGCTGACAATGTATGGTTAGGATCGCGTACCGGATCGGTCCACTGCAGCTGTATGGCGTCCAGCCGATCGGCGACGCGGCAGCAGTCGCCGAGGCCGTTTCGGACGACACCTTGGTGCGTTGCATTACAAAAAACGAGCTGCAGACTTGGATGGCTGCGCTAACCACGGACATGACACTGCTTTGCAGGATTACTGCTGGCCCAGAAGAAGCCGACGGCCGCCGCGCCAACGGACGCGGCCGCGGTCCAAAAGAGATCGAGCCGTACGTCCATGCTGCTGCGTGAAATGGATTATGTCAATAGAAGCCTAATCAATTCGGCCTGAAGCTGCTGTCGTGCATTTCGTTCTAACAGCGATTAAGAGCGACAGATCACCCTCCCGGAAGAAGGTACGATTCTTGTTCGGCAGTTCGGTTGCTTTTACAGCAGCTGACCCCTCTGCCTTACGTCCTGTATGCCGGCATTACAGGCCCGCCAATCGACTGACAAGGATGACATGGAGATGCGCAGCTTCTTGCTGCAGTCGGCGGTGCTGCCGCCGGCGGCGCCCAAGAACCCCAAGACCGCCGTGTCAGCCGCGCCAGCCGTGCCAGCCGTGCCAGTCGGCCCTGTGGCACCGCGGGCGAATCAAGGGCGTCCGGTAGCTCCCAAGACTCCAGTTGCGGTGCGGCAAACGGCTGCATCACCGCGCGTGGCGTCGACGTCCGACGATCCCGTGGTGCAGGCGCGTTTCTTCATTGACGAGCTCGCGCGCGTCATGTAAGTCGCGATGTCGCAGCGACAAGCTAATCGAGCGCTGCTCACACAAGGACACTGTTGATGAAAGATCTTGACATGTCATCCAGGTCATGTGCGCGGAGCGTCGCGGTGCATGCGCTCTACGTCTGCAACGGCGACGTGGAGCTCGCGGCCCGGTACCTCACCGACCCCCGCTGTATGTGTGTTGCGCGGTTCGTGGCAGATAGCCCCACATGGCCTTACTCTCACACATGCATTCTAGCATGTATCCTTGGTGGTACACCGGTGGCACAGCGGTGGACGTCTGGACACCTGCGGACGATGCCTTGATTGTCGGCGGCGATACCGTCGAGCTTAAACGGCGTAAAGGCGGCGTTGCCAGCCGCGCGCGCTTCCTGGACGATTGATATGCCGCAGCCCGACTCTATGTGTTTGTGTACTGTATCCTTGCGCCTGTAATTGATGAATGCTGGTACCAATAGAGTGCGTTTTGTGGCCCTGGCTACGACCTGCTGTAAAATACTGGCCTTGCAGTCCGACAATGCTGCGCTTCGCTGCTCGCCGATGCACTGTTCCTTGGCCGCCGCCACATGACGTAAGCGCCTCTCAACGATGGGGTCGCCAGACGAGCAGGGCCCGCAGACGGTGGCGTCGCCGGCGGCATTGAGCCGGCGCGCCCTGCCGGGCGTCCCCAACCCCGCGGGCGCGCCCATCTGGGTCCGCGAGGCCATGTGGCACGAGACGAGCACGCACGGCGACTGGGTCACGTCGCTTCTCAACTGGGTCGACAACGCCCGTGATCTGCTTTACCTCGACGACCAGGCGCTCGCGCTCCGGGCCGTCATGGTCGGCAGCCAGGTACTCCGCGCCCACCGCATGAAGATCTTTCAGGGTCGTATGCGCAACGGCACGCCCATCGCCATCACATCATGGGTGTCCAAGGTGGGCACCAAGAGCTACGACGTCTCCCACGAGGTGCGGTGACCTAGACAACGGGACTGTGCAGCGGTGTATGGCGAAGGTCACAGTACTAAGGTGGACACGCCGTCGATGCCGGTGCCAGCGTCTCGCGTAGGTGTACCGATTGCCGGACAACGTTTTGGTGGCGCAGATCACGTCGACGGCGGTCGTCGTGGTCGACGGTAAGGCGACGGCGCTGCCGAACCGCGATGCCCTTCTGGCGCTGGTGGTGCCGCGAGAAACCGCCTTGGACGTGAACCGTGACGAGGCACGCCCTCCCACTGCAGGTACGGCGAGGACCAGCGAGGTGGAGAGCCCGCCGACGCCCACATGGCTTATTCCTTTGCCGGGTCTTTTGTCTCCACCCCGCTCTCCAAGCTTGGGCGCACCGGACCCAGGTGCGGCCGTCGGACGCGGACAGCCTCGGCCACATCAACAACGCCAAATACATCTTCTTTGTAGAGGACGCCAAGGACGCGGCGGCGCGCGCCGGCGTGCTGCCCGCGGACTGCCAGTGGAGCATCCGGTGGACGGACCCGCAACGGCCACCGTCCGAGACCGTGGAACTCTACATCGACTACAGCCGCGAGGTGCAGCCGTATGACTGGCTGGACATCCACGTGTGGCGGTCGCCACAGGCCGCCGACGCCGTGCACTACGACTTTGTGCGCAATGGCGAGGTCGTCACGCGCGTGCGCACACGGACCGGGCCCCTAGCACGCTTGTGACTTTTTGGTGGTATCACACAGGCATCTGTACACAGCCTACCGGCACGCACACACAGCACACATGACATGTTGTACATAGTCATTACGTCCACACGCGCAAGTGTGGTGATTTTAAATTCATTATGGGCCGTCGACGCCCTCACACCATCTCGAGCTCGGCCGTGGCTGGCGTGGGCGCGCCTAGTTCCCGCTGTAGGTTCTTGGCGTGTACGATGGCTGATATCTGGGCGGGCGGCAACGCGGACCGCGCTGGGCCGCGCGTGGATCAGCGATGTACAGCATAGTGCCGCGTTTAGATGTATACTGTACCTTATATGTGAATTCGACGCCATAGAAGAGCACCAGCGCGACGGCGATCCAGCCCGAATAGTGCAGCACGACGATGGCCACGAACGACGTGATGAAACCCACGGTGTCGATGGCCAGCGACGCCAGCGACAGCTTCACAAACTGGGGCCGACCGGACGCGAACATTGCGTGATGCGTAGAGGATGAGCGACTAGCTAGTAGCCGACGCATGGTGGCTCTGCGCAGGTGGCAAGCACGCTACCAGGCCAAGCGATGAGTACCGTAGCAAGTCCTGCGCGAACCAGCCAAGCAGCTGAGCCGAAGCCCCAACAGCTATTTCCATGAAGCGCCTTCGTTAGCCGGCCGAGCCGTTCACAGCCAGGCCTCTTGACGACGGTTGGCGTACCAGGAGCACCATGTCCGGCCCCGTTGGCGAGAACTGCGCGATGGTGCTCTCCAGGACGTACAGGAGCAGGTTGATCCCCTGCAGCCAAGCCAACCAGCGGCCTTCCTCCCGTTGGCCATTGCCAGGTGAGTCATCCTGACGTGGACAGCGGGCAGTCTCCAGCCGGCGAACGCACCAGGAGTCCCGCGAGCGCCGACTTGAAGCGGTCCTGCAGGTGCCGCACCGTGGCCGAGTGCACATCGTGGTACTGTGGCCGCGGCCCGTCACCGTGGCTGCGCTGCGACGCCTGCCGCAGCTGGCGCGGCGGCGGCGGTTGGGAGGCGGCCGGCGCGTCATCGGCCGGCAGGCTGTCGTTTGGCGTGGACGGAATGGTGTCAGCACTCGGCGGAGCAGCCTGCCAGACCAGCTCGTTGTCATCGCCGCGGACACCACCGCTGATGGGGTCCGCCATGGCTGTGTCGTTGGTTGGGCGCATGCCTTGGGAGCCGTGCGTCATTTGCTTGGCACACTTTGACGAACCGTTAAGTGACGATGATGATAACGACGATGATGTGTGTCTGAAGCTTGCGAAACTGCATGCAACATAGGCCAAAATGCTATGTTCGTCTGCCTAGGCTGCCTAGGCTGTAGCAATGTATGCGACTTGTGTATTTTACTGGCGGCGTGTACAATGGCGATGCATTTTATGCGCGTTTGCTGTTCTTTCCTTGCTGTGTACAGTACGGGGGGAAGAGCGTGCGATTACCGGCCGACCGGCACGCCCCAGCCAAAGATGGTCTTCATGCGGTCAAAGTAGAAGCGGTGCCAGTCGTTCTCCAGCGTGTCATCGTGCTCCACGGGGATGTTGGTCTGCTTCACCCGCACCGTCGTCGAGGCGGAGCCCTGGTCCAGCTCGAAGGTCACCTGGGAATAGTGGCCTAGCAGATCGCATCCACATCAATGCGCATCGTTTCACCGCGGCAAAGCAATCAACGCTCGGCCCGCGCAGCGCCAAGTCAGGCAGATGGCGAGCACGCACCTGCGGGCCACGACTGCAGGCGCCACTCCTGGCGGATCGACTTGTTCGGTACCGTTGCCAGCGTCTTGCCGGACACATTGCCGCCGTACAGCCGCAGCTCCGAACTCTCGGCCGTCGAGACGGTGGCCTCGGCCTGCGTCCAGATCTGCACGCGGGCCTGCTGCATCATCGTCTCAAACACGTCTTGTGCGCTGCGTCGTCCCGTACGTCCAGCAATATGGATCGCAGTGCGCGGATGTCAGCACGTAATGGGCGGCGTCCTCCAGGCCCAGCCATTTCTCCTTCGTTCCGGCCGCCGTACCTCGCCAGCAGCTCCACCTCGAACGAGAGAGACTTGCCCTCCGCCTTGGCCTCCGCCTTGGCCTGGGCCGCTGGCGTGGCAGTGACAGGAGGCGACGCCGCGGCGGGGCCATGCGTGCCCGGCCTCTGAGACGGCGGCGGCGTGCCGCTCTTGCCATCGCGCGTCGGCAGCAGAACCTTCGAGGCAAACTCTGCGCGTGTGCCGGCGCGACTGCCGGCGAGGCTAGCGAAACAAGGTCAGTTCATTGTGAGCAACAAGGTGAGGGTCCTTCAAGCCAAAAACAAATGCGTACCGGCCTTGAGGTCCTTTACAAACTCGTCCAGCTTGACCTTGATCAGCTTGAGCAGCTTGGTCTTGGCCGTCTCCTTGAGTTTGCGCTTGGCCTGAGTCTCATCATAGCACGTGATCTCGTACTGGCGCACGCCCCGTCGTCGACATGCTGGCGCACGTGCAAGTGAGCTCCATGTCACGGCGGACCTAACCGGGGGGTAACGGGCAGTCTCCTTACGTTATAGTCGTCCACGTCCTCGTCCTGCGTGACGTTGGTCACCTTGAAGGTGCCCTCGGCGCTGACACCGTCTGGGCTGTGCCCTGCCGCGCATGTGCCGGCCGGAGTGGCGGGGCCAGATGGTGTGAGATGCACACAGGGCCCAACTGCCGCGCTTGCGCTTAGTCCGGGCCCGTACCTTCCCAGACCAGCGAGATTTCGAGGTCGTAGAGGTTGTAGACCTTGCCCTTGCGGTTGCCAAGGGTCACGTCGCCCTCGATAGAGCTCACGGACTTGATCTTAACGAACGTGCCATCGTCCTCCGTGAGCGAGACGTCGGCCAACGTCCGCCGCAGGTACTGGTCGGCCCACGGGAAGCAGTTCTTCTCCGTCCTGTCCGTTGACGAGTGATCGCCTCAGGGGGAGCGGGGCCATTACCAGGCAAGGTTCGTCAGCGTGGCCGTAGCACCGGCGGTCTCACACCCTCAAATTGGCGGCGTACCAGTGCCAGTTGTTGACGTTGGTGCTGTCGGGCCGCTCTTCGACGATCCAGCGGGGGTCGCCCTCGCCCCACTTGGCCATGGTTGCACGTTCCGCACACCGGCCGGCACCGGTGGGTCACAGCAGGCACACGGACAGGCGAGGCGCGTGCAGCAGCAGCAGGCGGCGGTGTGTCGCAGAGGCAGGCGTGGCCGTGGAACCTTCTGGAAAAAGTGGATGACGTCAACACAGGTTGGCACTTGGGTTAACATGTCGTCCGCCGAGTCGGTGGTCAACTCGAGCATAACCGAGCTAGTAATTGCGAGGGCAGCATGCAACCGGAAGGTGGTGTCTCGGAATACTCATTACTCAATGCGGAATGGCACCGTGGACGCGGTTGACTACGACTCAATACGTATTCCTAGATGCGCCAGACGCTGCCAAAAAATAGTACGGTGCAATTGGAGCACGCTACGGTCGGAGCTCTCTATTATTACCTTCATTACAATGCTGTACAACACCTCATGTTGCGCCGAGCACTCTAAAGTCGCTGCTAGACGGAGCGACGGTTACATATATGTACAAAAAACATTACTTTCCCTTCTTCACGTTCAAGAGCCGCTCTTGGACGGCGGCAAACTCCTCCTCGGACGGCTCCGGATTGGACGCCTTGGTGCGTTTGCGTCCACTGCCGCTGTTGTTGCCGCCGCCGCCGTACTTGGCCTCCAGACGCGCGATCAGGTCCGCGTGGCCGGCCTCCCGCCGTTTTTGGATCACTGCGGCCAGGTCGCTGTCCGTCTTGAGGTTGAGCACCGCGGCGTGCGCCTCTGCTTCGGCCCGCTCGCGCTCCGCGCGCTTCCGCCGCGCCGCTTTCTTTTGCGCAGACTCCTTGGTGAACGCCGCGTACGCTGGCAGCTCGCCCGACGCCACTAGCGGTTCCAGCAACTGCCGGTACCGCAGCTCCTCGTCGACGTGGCCAAAGTAGACGTTATCCAGAATCACGTCCATGCTGCCCTTGGCGGCCTTGTACGCCGTCTTCAGGTCTTCGAGTTCCTCCGCCGAGCCTACCGCCCCAAGCAAGCGCGACGACTGGGCAGCCAGGTCAATGAGTGACTCCCACAGGCATTCGCAGCAAGAACTTGTCGGACACAGTAGCGAACCTTTGTACTTTTTCTCGAACGCGGCAATCTCCTTGGCGGTAACCGGCGGGAATAGTTCACGCCAGTACGCAGCCCAGTCGCGGTCGTCGTCTGAGAACGAGCGCGCGGCCTCGTCCTCCGGCTCGATGGAGCCCGTCTGGTCGTAGATTTGCCGGAGACGCGGGTCACTCAGCACGCGGTAGACATAGCCGAGCTCCTGGAACCGCTTGGTCGCCGCCTCGCGGTCGTTGCCCTCCGCGACCTTGTCCGGGTGGTACTTGAGCGCGCGCCGGTAGTACGCCTGGAGCGAACGCAACGGCTTCAACGGAGAGGCTCAAAGAAATTAACACGTGCCGTTTCTTGGGCGCCTTTGGCGCGTGTGCCAACCTTTTTCAGCTCCTCGGCGCTGGCGTCCTTGGCCACGCTGAGGATCTCGTAAAAATCGCCCGTGACCTTCATGGTGGCCAACCCAGTGAAGTAGCCTAAGGCTGAACACCGCCAGGGCTGGTCGGTACCGCGTAAAAAGTAAAAAGCGCGCCAAAAAACAAACTGTGGCGCAAAGGTGGCGCAACTGAGATTCGCCGTGGCGACGGCGGTGACAGAGGTCGACGACACGCGCAGCCCGACAGCAAGCGACTTGGGTGCTTCTCGCCTGCCGCACGGCAGGACACACCGCCGGAAGGCACCGCGGTGCACGCCTGGGGCAGACTGACGAGGCTGCGGACGGCTGCATCCAGTGGATCCCCGGCGAAACACGGCCATCATGGCGTCCGGCCCGCCGCTGGAGCCGGTGCCGCTGACGGCGGTTGTCGCCGCCGTGCCGGACACCGACACAGCACGCCACCTGGTACGCCAACGGCGACCGTGCGTTTCGATCATGCGTCGGACCTAATTAACGTCCTTGGATGCGGCAGCCGCGGCTCAAACGCCGGCTCAGGTCAACGGCGATACAGTGGGATGGACGGCTATGCCCGACCCGACGCCTGACGATCACGACGTGACGGTGACTCTGCAGCTCGGCCGGCCCACCCACATCGCCGGCCTGACCATCGGTACGTATCGCAGCGTAATAAAGCATGGCGTCTATGAAGTTGCTCACACAGTGGTTCGCAGGAGTACGGGGTTGGCGCATGTTGCAGAGAATGCCGGCTCAGCCTTTATCGAGGTGCTGGTAGGCAAGTCGTCCTGGCCGCCGAGCGAGCTGTTTCAGGTACAAGCTCGTTGGCGAAGTGCCATTTCCGTGTGGGTCCGTCACCATTGCTAAGAGTCCTTGGCACTTGCTGGGCTGGTTTGGGCCCCGCGGCAGCTGCTGCTACCCATGACGTTGTTCATGTCACCGCGCGACGTGCGAGAGCATTGCAACGCAACGCTGGCTCGGACCTTTGCGCGCGGCGAGCTGGACCCGAAGGCGACGTTGGCCACGGCGCGTGACTGGGATCTTGTCCGCGTAGTGTGCCGACAGCCGTACGCGCCCGGGACTGCCTTTGGTGTCCGCCGACTTGCCGTCCTGGCCGAGCCGGCGTCGGGTGGCGCTGCGGTCGCGGACGGCATCGGCGCGGCGACCGCCACTGCATCTGATAGCGACGGCGTACGGCCATTGCAGGATTTTGACACGGTTCCACGAAAAGGCGCTCACGGATGAGTCTGGTGTGCTTGACGTCGGGTGAATCCGTTCGTAGCCAACGCTGGGCGCGTTCCGGTTGCGCACCGCCGTGCCAGCGGCGACAGCTACAGATCGCTCGGCGCACCTGCTCTTCCGATCGCGCACGGGCGCTGCCACCGATGCCCGGCCGCCGGCCCCGACCGCCGCCGCCCCGGCAGCAGCCCCGCCGCCGACGCAGTCTGTCAAGGCGGAGCCTGCTGCCACGCCGGCCAAGCGCTCGCTGCCCCCGACGCTGGGTGGCGGCGGCCACGCGAACGCCAGCGGCGCGGCTTCGCCATCCAAGCGGCGCGCTGTGGACAAGGCGCCTGAGACCGATGCGGTGGACCAGGCATCCAAGGCAGACGCGATGGACAAGGCGCCCAAGCCCTGCGCCGAGGCGCTATACGCGGCACCAGCGCGGGTGAAGCAGGAGGCGGCCGGGGAAGCCGCCCCGTCTGCGGACCGTACCGCGCGCTCTGCCGCTGCACCATTGGAGGGGACGGTACAGCCAGCAGAGTCCATGCGTGATGGCAGCAAGCCCCGCAATGACGGCAAGCCCTTGGTGTGCCGGCCTTGACCATGGTCGCCTGCGTTGTCGTGCATGACACTAACGCGCGGGATGGCTCGATGGCTCCGCTCGAGCCTGCGCGGCTAACAGGCCACGGTGCGATTTGCCATCAGCGGCATCCAGAACCCCGAGCGCGCGCACGTGCGCGAGCGGGCCGTCGCCCTGGGCGCCCACTACCAACCCGACATCACGCCGGAGACGACGCACCTAATCACTCCAATTGCGGGCACGCCGAAGCACGAGCAGCTCAAGCAGCAGTGTACGAAGTGCCACCGGCGGTGTGTCCTGCGACGGGGTACATATTAGCTTGACATCGCTGCCTATCGCGCTTGGGCGGAACGGTTCCAGGCCCGACAGCGGTGGCGGTGTCGCCGCACTGGATCAATGATTGCTACACAGAGAAGAAGCAGTTACCGGCAGAGCCGTGCGTGCGGCTGCCTTGGATGCCATCAAGCCATTGGATTGAAGCTTATGTGAGCGCAGCTCTCGTCGACCTGCAAACATATTGGCGCAGATATTTTGTGGACGGCGGCAAGTCCGACACCGATGAGGCGGACGCGTCGGATGGCGCAGTCTCTGCTGGCACGGTGGGCGGCATACTCAACCTGCCCAAGATTTTGAAGGGTGTCCACGTGTTCTTTTACAAGATGGGCGCGACCGAGCAACGGCGTTTGACCCGGCTTGCGATCGGCTACGGCGGGTGCGGCCGCCCTGCCTTGTTAGCCTGGCGCGAATGTGTGGCGACTAAAGGCCGCTGGACGCCCACAGTTTTCGGTGTTAATTCGATAGGGCCGTGGACGCGTACATGTCGGACGATACGACGCACGTTGTCACCGACCGAAGCTGGGATACCCACTTTGACCGTGCACAGCGGGACAACGCCAACCTCGTCTTCGTGCGGCCGGCCTGGCTGGACACGTGTCACCGTCAGCAGCGGCAAGTGGATCCCTCGCCGTTTGCGATCCTGCCGCCCGACTAGCTAGTGTCCGGACATTGTCTTTCGGTAGTGTACAGTTCTTTCGCGCATTCAGGCAAGCTCGGCCAGAGCCTGCGCCGCCAATAGCAAGCATGCGAGCGCCCCAAACGCCACAGCAATCGCCCTGAATATCGGATCACGCAGCGATGTGCCTTCCGTGTTAGCTTCAGGGGGTGATCGAACAGCGGCGACGTGAGCCAGGATGGCGTACCCAGTAACCAACGACTCTCCAAGGGCGAATGTCCTATCGGTAAGGAATGCAAAGGATGGTCACACCAGGTGCAGTCAGCAGACGTTCTGGCCTTTGGTGGTGCCCGTCCAGAGCATTCATACGCAAAACCGGCCAGCAGCACTGACGGCAGGCACACCACGCCAGCTATCCATGCGAGCTTGAACACGTGGCCGCTGTGCCGCCTCCCCGAAATACTTTCGCGCGCAATCCAGCGTGTTTGCACGAACGCCCACGGCTGTTTCTAAAAATCTTCAAAGAAGAGCTCTGCGCGTACACGATCTTAGGTACGCTGGCCGGCGACAGCATGCGGAGCGAGTTGTAGAGGTGCCAGGCAGATGCCGTCGCACCGCCCACTGCGGTGACCAGCAGAATGGCGTTGCCCAGGCTGCCCGCAACGGTAGGAAGGAAGCGTTGGCGGCGGCAGACAGCTTAGCGCGAGCCGCGCTGACGCGAGGCCGTTCAGAAACAACGACCGACAAACCCCGCCAGATGCAGAGCGAAGCTGATGGGGAATGCTGCCGCGACCTGCGCAACCTCGGCGGTGAAGATTGGCTTCGACTATTGGACCGCCACGCCCAGACTTGGCGAATAAACCATCAGCATCGCGGCGGGCATCGTTGGCATGCTGGGCATGACATCAGCCGCACCTCAAGCGCGCGGTCGGCCGCCGCCGCCGTGGCGAGATGTGCCGCGTAGGCCAGCTGCGCAAGCAGCATGAATAGCGCGGTGCCACAGCCACGGACATAGTTAGTCCATGTGTTCATACACTGGCGAGGCGCAGCCATCAGCCAGCGTACCAGAATGATCACGACAACTTTGGCGGACGGCCTGTCGATGCCCAAAACATGCTTGTGTTCCTTTAAACGCGAGGGCTTAGAAGGATCTCATGCATCGCGCTCCATCAAGCGCACGCATACGCAAAGGCAATCTGCGGCCAACCAGCCCAGAGCGACGACGGACGCTGGATCCACTTGGCCTGTGGGTCATCAAGTCATCAAAGGGTGCCCTGGGCGAGCGCGTGAGAGGTGGTCTGGGGTGGCTGCTCAGGAGCGTTACACTAACGCCGGACTTCGATAGTGGTGCCAGCGACAATCGCCATCACTGCGAGCCAAAAGGCA
>Ga0180215_1004029_pt1 | contig 13374 bp, 14 predicted proteins | sample eDN3rd37CBELigBY_FD_128871 | JGI IMG/M metagenome (GOLD analysis project Ga0180215, IMG submission 128871) | Enriched backyard soil microbial communities from Emeryville, California, USA - eDNA 3rd pass 37_C BE-Lig BY (version 2) (version 2) | ecosystem: Environmental > Terrestrial > Soil >...
GGAAGCGGTGCTGGCTGCTCTGCAACTGTATTATATGGTCATTTATTAAATGAAATGAAAAAAGGAAAATATAAAAAGATATTGCTTGTGGCAACAGGAGCTTTATTGTCTCCGTTAACGGTGCAGCAAAAGGAAACAATTCCATGCATAGCTCATGCAGTCTCAATTGAAATAAACGGCGGCTAAGGATGCAGATACTTGCGGTATTTTATTAAAGACAAAGGAGGAATGGATATGCTCCCAATGTTTTTTTGGGCTTTTGTTATCGGTGGAATTATTTGCGTGATTGGACAGCTGATGTTTGATGTTGCGAAGCTGACTCCTGCTCATACATTGTCTACTTTAGTTGTTGCAGGAGCAATTTTGGATGGTTTTGGCTTATACGAACCCTTTGCAGATTTTGCTGGGGCTGGTGCAACTATTCCCATTACAAGCTTTGGAAATGCCCTTGTGCACGGTGCGATGCAGGAAGCGGAAACACATGGATTAGTCGGTGTTTTAACAGGAATGTTTGAGGTGACGAGTTCAGGCATTTCAGCAGCGATTGTATTTGGTTTTATCGGTGCATTGCTGTTTAAACCTAAAGGATAATCATTTATTTTAGGAGATTTTATTCCATGTCTGAAATGATCCATACCATTATAAGAGTCCTTTTAATTATTATCAGTCTATTTTTTATTACAAAGCTTCTTGGAAAAAAACAATTGTCGAAATTGTCCTTTTTTGAATATATTGTAGGAATTACGGTTGGCGATATTGCTGGCAGCATTTCGATGGATTCAGCGCTCAATATAAAAGAAGGCATTATTTCCATTATCATATGGACGTCTATTCCGTTGATCATCAGCTTTTTTTCCTTGCGAAGCAAAAGATTCCGTGACTTTGTGGAAGGGACGCCGACAATTTTTATTAAAGATGGCAATGTGATTGAAGAACATTTGCGGAAAGAGAAATACAGTTTAGATGAATTATTAGAGCAGCTCCGCACGAAAAGCATTTTCCGAGTGGAAGATATTGAATTTGCTACACTTGAAGCAAATGGAGAGCTAAGTGTACTTCTTAAAAAGTCAAAGCAGCCCCTTTTAGTGGAAGACATGATAGATTCTCCTGCCGTTGAAAAAGAAGTGTACTCTATTATAATGGATGGGAAATTAAATGATAAGGCGATGAATAAATGCAACTTAAGCAAAAAATGGGTCGAAAGTGCGCTGCGCAAAAGAGATCTGCGACTGGAAGAAGTGTTTCTTGCACAAGTAGATCATAATGGAACCATAACTTTTGACTTTTATGATGAAGCTAAAAAGGAACCAAGGGCATAGACAATCGTACATTCTCTTCACGAATGGTAGCTTGCCTATACAATGTAGGAGATAAGCCATATGCTATTAAGGAAAACGGCATAAGCGAGGTGAAGAGAAAATGTGTTACGGCGGATATGGTTATGGTGGTAACGGCGGCGGATATGGCAATTCTTCTTTTGTGCTAATCGTAGTTTTATTTATCCTATTAGTTATTGTAGGTGCTAGCTTTTACAACTAATAAAATGATATGCTTTAATCCACGGAGAAAATTTTTCTTCGTGGTTTTTCTTGTTATGAATTTTTTATTGTCTATAGGGTCATAGTGCATTTTTTGATTTCTGCTCACCTTTTTTCTTAAACTTCATACTATGTAAAGTAGCTTAAGAAGGAGGAATATAATAATATGAACAATAACTTCTTTAAAAATATAGAGTCAAAAACTGGTGTGAACATGAAGGATATTTTTGAACTGGCTAATTCTCTGCAGCATGCTAATTTTAAAGATGAAAAAACGGTAAGAGGGGTTATTCGCAAAGTCTCTCAAATTGCTGGAAAATCAGTGCCGAAAGAAACGGAAGATAAAATCGTTAAATCTATTGTGACAGATGGCAAACAATTAGATTTTAATACATTATCTAAAATGATTAATAAGAAATAATGGGACAGCTTTTAAGACTGAAGAGAAAAATGGGTCACTCTAGAAAAGAGAACCCATTTTTATTTTATCCCTATTTAACGGGCAGCCGCTTAAGAAGTGATGAGAGAAAAGGAGAAATTTAGGGGGGAAGAGAAGCTTGCCCTTAAAAAGCCTGCTTGGTTCAAGCAGCAATCAGTGGGGATGTGGAAAATCCCCATTAATTGAAGTTTCACTTTATAAACAATTTAAGAAGCGAGACATTTTTGCTTTTTTTCCTTTATTTTGCATAGGAACAGAAATAAACAGTTCTTCTTGTGCTCTGGTCATGGCAACATAAAGCAGTCGCCGTTCTTCTTCAAGTGGAGCAGAGTCATTATTTCGCTGGGCCTCTAATGCATAATCATGGGGAAGAGAACCATCCACTGCTCCTAAAATATAAACTGTTTTATATTCTAGACCCTTTGCCCGGTGTATTGTGCTTAATGTAACAGCATCATCTGTATGCATATATTGCTTTTTCATTTCTGTGTTCATTGCCATCATATGATCTGTATGTGCAATAAAATCCATGATGGAAGTGAATTTTTTAGCAACTACTTTTAAATCGCGAATGTCATCAGAGCCTTTATCCCATTGGTTTCCTTCATTTCCCCGCTTTTTAATAAACTCTTGAAAACCTAATTCCTTTTCAATAATAGAGATGGCATCAAGCGGCTGCTTGTGCTTTAAAGAAGCAAGCAAACCAGGAATTTTTTTAAGGCGTGTTTCTTGAAAAGCAAAACCTGTTTTTACCTTTGCCAGCGCTTCTAATAGATTGCAATCTTCTAATATGCTAGCAGCCTTGATATCTTGAAGAATCGATTTTTTCAAGAACAGCGACGGAAAAATATCCTTTATCGCCTCTCCATGATCGGGCTGAAGAATCAGCTTTAAGTATCCAAGCATGCTTTTGACAATAAATCGACTGTAAAAGGAGCCAGTATCAGCTTCTAATTTAAAGGGCAAGCTAGACGTAGACAGCCGTTCAAAAATAGCGCGGCTGCTTGTATTCGTGCGATAAAGAATGGCAAAGTCCTTTGGCTTGTACCCTTGACTAATTTTCTCTAGCATATCTGTGACAATCATCGTCGCCTCTTCTTCCTCATCGTAAGGATAAAAAAGAAAAGGAGCCTCTCCTTTAAAAGCAGCGAGCATTTTTTTTATGCGCCTGTTTTTATTTTTGCTGACCACTGCGTTTGCGGTTGCAACAATTTCGTGTGCCGAGCGATAATTATGATCTAAAACAATGATTCTTGCATGCGGAAAATCTTTTTCAAAATCAAGCAGGTATTTGGGATCACTGCCGCGAAATGCATAGATAGATTGATCATCATCGCCAACCGCATAAACACTCTCTGCCTGAGCCGCAATCAGTTTTACCCATTCATATTGAACTTTATTAATATCCTGAAACTCATCTAATAAAATATGCTGGAAACGATTTTGATAGATTTCTAATATAGAAGGGTTCTCTAAAAAATAATAATAGCCGCCAAGAAGCATATCATCAAAATCATAAAGATTGCGTTCATGCTTTTTCTCTTCATACCATTTATATAAATGAAGTACATTTTCTTCCCAATCACTTGATGCAGTAATATTATTTGGAAAAAGCATGGAATTTTTCCAGGCGCCGATTTGCTGTATTGCCGCATCATAAGGGAATTCTTTGGTATCGAGCTTTAATTGCTGATTAGCTTCTTTTAACAAAGCTTCTTTTTGCCAATCTTTGCTCATCAAATTTTGCCGCTTCCATTTATCTGGTTCATGAAATAGTAAAATCTGATAAAGAATACGGTGAAAAGTGCCTGTCACGATTTTATTAACAATTAAACGAGACATATTTGGATATTTCAGCAAGCGCTCCTTTAATTCTGCGGCTGCCTTATTTGTAAAAGTAACAAGCATAATAGAGGATGGATTTGCCTGCTTTTCTTGAATTAAAAAAGCCGCTCTTGTCGTTAATACACGAGTTTTGCCGCTGCCTGCTCCTGCAACAACCAATGCATGCCCATCATTTAATGCAACAGCGCTTGCTTGAGAAGAATCTAAAGCTATCCCTGACTTAAAGAGCGTATGAAGATAGCTTTCCTCAAAAGAAGGATGAACTGCAGGCAAGTGAAATGGAACCTTGATAGTTATTTGTTTGGTGCTTTTATAGTCATTCTTAGCTGATTCAGTGGCGATGGCTCGCGATTTAGGAATTCTAAATCCATTTTTTTCTTCATACTCTATTGCTGTTGCGGCCTCATTTTTAGCATAAGCAGTATCTTCCTTGCAATCAGCTTTTTGGGAATGATGATAAAAATGAGGAGTATCCTTCATTCCTAAATATAGTTTTACTGGTTCTCCACAAGCAGTGCATGCCAGCAGGCCTTTTTTTCCATCTTCATATATTTTTTGCAGATTTTCTCTATTAATAGAATATAAATGAATGAATGTATTTATATAAAAAGCAGATAACATATCTAACCTCAAATCTATTGTTTTTATAACGAAAACATAAGGAATACATTCTATCATAACAAAATCAGGGAAGAGAAGAAAGACAATGAAATGTTTAAACCTATTCCTATAGTGGAAAATATTAATACACAGTTAACCCTATAAAAAGGTGGATAACCTATATATTAAGAGGTGAAAGAGGATGGGGTATATTCTTCCAGTTAATAATTATCAATATGAACAGTACACATTACGCGACATTGGTAAAAAAAACAATCCATATAAACAACGGGAGGTTTTTCGCCTGTTTCCTATTAAAGATTCCTTAGAAGGCAGGCTTGAAGCCCCAATAAAAGGTGAGTATTCTCAAAATATGGAAGTAAGAGAGAAGGAAGCTCCAACGAAAAATAAAAAAGTACAGCAGCTTATTTCCAAAGCAACAGGAAAAGGAAGCTATATTGATTTATTTATTTAAACAGACGAAATAGGAGTTCCCCTTTTTATGAAGGAACTCCTAAGAACATGAAAATGGCTATTTAATACTTTTGAATATATAATGGCATATTTTCCTGCCATTCAGCATAAAGCACATCTTTATGTGAAGCTATTCCTAAACGCTTTAACTCTTGATTTAATTTTTCCATATCATAATTCACAAGAGGCAAATTCTCCTTGATAATTTCTCCATCCATTATCACACTGATCGGCAAGGCGGTATGCTGCAATGGAAGGTTTAAATCTTGTTTTGTAGGGGTTGAGAACATTTGTTTTTTCATAGCGCTAATTGTGCCATCTGTTTCTAAAATGGCATAATAGCATTCGCTGATTGAAAAGATATCTTTCGCGCGCAAAAGATGCTGCAATTGATTCAAGTCTAAGTGATTTTTTTTTATTTCATTATAGTCGATTTTTCCCCTGTTGATAATAATGGATGGCTTCCCTTCAAAAAGAGCACGGGATGCGCGGAATTTTTGTGTTAAAAACTCTGTTAAATAAATAAGAAATCCCCATATGCCCACAGCAGACAAAATTTCGGGAATGCCTATTTTATCATCATATAAAGCATTTCCGACGAGCTCCCCAAGAACCAATACTGATACAAAATCAAACGTAGTTATTTGTGTAATTTCTGTTTTTCCCAATATTTTGGTCAAAAACAGCAAAGCAATAAAACCAATTAACAGTTCAATAAAAATATGAAAAAAGTTCAGGCAAAATCTCCTCCTTCTCTATCATTGTAGGCAAATTGCAAGAATTTAAACGAAAAAAGACAGACTTTCCTATTTGAAAAAATGTTAGAGGGGAAAAATAGCGAGGGCTAATTCAGCTGTCCAATTGATAAAAGAAGTAAAGAGCGATAAAAGGTGAATTTTTTTAAAAGAAAGAGCTGACCAAGCAAAAAATAATATGCCGGGCAGCTCTTTTTAGTATCCTATTTATCACTATTTAATGAGCAGCAATACCCCACCTAAGGGATTATGAGAATCTAGGCGGGGAGAAACTTGCTGAGTAAAAGTCTGATTGGTTCAATTAACGATAAGTGGGAGCTGGTAAAACCTCCCCCACTTATTGAAGTTTCGCTTTATGCTGCAATATTTTTATCATTGTTTTGTGTGGGATGCCGGCATCTAAAAATTCTTCTGATACAGCCTTATATCCAAGCTTTTCATAAAAAGGGATAGCGTGTGTTTGCGCATTTAGTTTCAGTGAAGACGCTTGATGCGAAAGAGCATAGACCTCAATAGCATTCATTAATTTTTTTCCGGCCCCGCCTTTGCGGCTATTTTTAAGAATACAAATTCTTTCCACTTTTCCGTAACTGTCCACGAGCCGATAGCGCCCAGCTCCAATAGCTTTGTTTTGATCATATAGGACAAAATGCACACTGTCTTTATCAAATTGGTCGATTTCTTCTTCCAGTGGAACATTTTGCTCCTGTACAAAAACAATGCGGCGAATAGAATAGGCATCTTCCTTTTCTTTAGCTGTTTGTGCTACAATTACATTCACTTTTTCACATATCCTTTCCTAAACGAAATGTTTCAAAAACAGTCCAAGAGCCATTTTCTAATTCATATAATAAATGAAAACGGTCGGCTGTTTCTTCATAATCAAATCTTCGCATACGCAAGCTGCTGTACATATCCAAATGCTGATCATGAGTCAGCTCTTGGCCAAGTGTGATATGAGGGACAAAAGCATGTGTTGGCTTTTCTAAATGAAGAGTACTAAAAAGCTCTGTATGTAAATCTGCTAAATCAGTGTTAGGTTCCACCTTTAAATAAACAACATTATTTACAGGCTGAAAGCTGCTTATTTTTTTTATCTTTAGAGAAATGGACTGAAAATGGCTCGCTACCTTTTCAAGTTTTTTACTGATTTCTTTTATTTCTTCATTACTGGCTTCAAAATCACTTACAAGTGTAATATGTGGGGGAATTAAGGCATACTTAGGATCAAAGCGTTTTCTTAAAGAGTTGGCTAAATCTTGCAACTCCTTTTTGGGAAAAATAGCAATACCGTATTTCATATTCATAACCTCCATTTTTTTGATGAAGCGTAAAGATTTAGGTAAAGACAAGATAACTTCTACCATTATAATAGGCCATGCTGTTATGTAAGATATTATAACAAAATAATGAAAATTTAGTTTAATATTTATATCATTTTTATCGTGAAAATATAAAAATGGAGAATGAATTTATGCATACATCACTTCTAGCATCTTTTTAATATATGGCTGCCAATATTTCCATGTATGATCTCCATTAAACTCTTCGTACAAATAATCTGCATTTGTGCTGGCTAAATAATCAGCAAGCTTTTGATTAGGAGTTAAAAAATCCTCAATTGTCTGCGCCGTTGTTTTTACAGCTGTTTCTTTTATTCCAATAATATGGAATATTTCAAGCAGATGAAAATGTTCAAAATGGCGGACCCTTTCGAGAATTTCCTTATTCACTAGCGGCGACTGCAGCATCAGCTTTCCAAATGTATGGGGATATTGCAGAGCAGCCATAAGAGATACAGTTGCACCTAATGAATCTCCGATTAATCCTCTTCCAAGTCCCATGGCCAATGTTGGAAATTTTTCATCTATATACGGAACAAGTTCATGTGCCAAAAAGCGGATATATGCTTTATTTTGACTGCCTTCTGGGTGATATTTATCCCGTCTATCCTGAACACTTTTATATGGAATGCCCACAATAATAGTATTTTCCATCTTATTGGCCGTATGCAATTCATCTGCAGCTCTTCCAATTCGGCCAAACTGAAAATAGTCTTTCCCGTCTTGGGCAAAAAGTACATTGTATTTATACAATGGGGAATAGGCGGGAGGAAGATACACAAGCAATTGTACGTCTTCTTTTAATTCTTTGCTTTTAAACAGAATTTCTTGAATAGTGCCTTTTGAAGTGTCCATAAAGGTCTCCTTTTGTATGGTTTGTTTTTTAGTTTAACATAAAGGCTCACGTAGAAGCTAAGAGTTGACTTAACTGTATATATGCTGATCTTTCTTAATGGAGGGAAATTTTATAGATACTATATATTGTGTATATTTTATGAAAGGTGAACGATATATAGTATTTGAATTTTTATTTTCCTTTATAATGTCATTGAGCATAAATTTCGGAGGGATAGAAATTGACGATTGATACTGAACTTATGAAGGAATTTGAAAAAATTATGAAGAGCGATAACCCTGACTATATACAGGAAAATGCCAATATAGATGGACTTTCTCCAATGGGGCATATGATGCATTTTGCATCTTCTTCGTCTAGGCATTATACAATTGAAAACCTTCTTACAGAGGAAGCAAAACAAGCCTATAAAGAGGGATATATACATATACATGATCTTGATTTTTACTCTTCTGGGACAACTACTTGCTGTCAGATTCCTTTGGGAAAGCTATTAGAGGGCGGCTTTAATACGGGGCATGGCTATATGCGAGAGCCGAATAGCATTATGAGTGCAATGGCGCTGACATCCATCATTTTGCAGGCAAATCAAAATCAGCAGCATGGGGGACAAGCGATTCCTATGCTGGATTATGACTTGGCCCCATATATAAAAAGGACCTACGAAAAACATCGAATGCATTTGCAAAATTTTATAGAGAAAAAAGAGCAGCTGGAAAAACAAGCATGGGAATGGACAAAAAGAGATGCATTTCAGGCATGTGAAGCTTTTGTCCATAATTGCAACAGCATGAATTCCCGGGGCGGCGGCCAAACTCCTTTTGTATCTGTTAATTTAGGAACGGATACTTCAAAAGAAGGTGCTTTAGTTACAAGATGCTTATTAGAGGCTGTGCAGGCGGGCTTAGGAAAAGGCGAGACGCCAATCTTTCCAATTGTTGTATTTAAAGTGAAAGAAGGAATTAATTATGCGCCGGAAGATCCAAATTATGATTTATTTGAGCTTGCTTTAGAAACAACAAGCAAAAGACTATTTCCTAATTTTGTTTTTCTAGATGCGCCATTTAATGCCAAATATTATGATGGCACTCCACAGTCGGAGGCAGCTACGATGGGATGCAGAACAAGAGTAATGGGAAATATTCATGGCCAAGAACAAGCAGTAGGAAGAGGGAATTTATCTTTCACAAGCATTAATTTGCCTTTAGTGGCATTAGAAGCAGGGTCTATTGAACAATTTTTCGTGGATCTGCAAAAATATTGCCAAATTGCTGTTAGACAGTTATGGGAGCGCTATAGATATCAAGGAGCAAAAAAGGCAGCAAATTTTAAATTCCTTTATACACAAGGAGTATGGAAAAATGGCGAAAAGTTAAAGCTTGATGATTATTTGGCAGAAACGTTAAAACAAGGTACCTTATCCCTTGGATTTGTCGGTTTGGCAGAGTGTTTGGTGGTTTTATTAGGCGCCCATCATGGAGAAAGCGCCGAGGCCTATGAGCTGAGTGTTCAAATAGTGACAAAGATGAAGGCTTTTGTTGAACAAGCCAAAATGGACTATAATTTGAATTATTCTTTGATAGCAACACCTGCAGAATCATTTGCGGGCAAAGCGCTGCGAAGCACTAAAAAGAAGTTTGGCTGTATAAAAGGAGTCACTGATCGAGAGTATTTTACAAACAGCTTTCATATTCCTGTCTATTGCCAAATTAGGGCACTGGAGAAAATAAAAAAAGAAGCGCCGTTTCATGAACTAACAGATGGAGGCCATATTACTTATGTAGAGCTGGATGGCGATGCAAGCAAAAATATTGAAGCAATAAAAACGATTGTTTGTGCAATGAAGGAAGCGGGCATTGGGTATGGAAGCATCAACCATCCTGTAGATAGATGCAAAACTTGCGGATATTCTGGCATTATTAATAATGATTGTCCAAGCTGCGGAGAAAAAAATCAGCATAATATTGAACGGATCCGCCGAATAACTGGCTATCGTGTGACACGTTTTTAACTGAAAAGGTTAAACACAAAGATAAAAATAATCGTAAACTTGGATTAAGAAAATCTTTGGAGAACTAGCAATCTGAGGGATAGAATGATGAAGTAACGCTCTGAAATGTCCCCACTGATACTCCGACTGGCTTAGAATCGTGCAACAGATAAAAAGTCAGAAGCTCGGTGAAGTCGACTGAAGTCTACCCTAACATAGAACAATAGTTTAATGGGAAATATCTCCAGAGGTGGAGGTTGTAGGTGATAGGTCGGGTGTCGAGTTCTATGGTGAGAATGTAAAATGAAAAAATACTGACGAACTTCCGAATGAAAGGGTCTAAAGTGATACCATATAGAAATGTATGGCTCCACCAGAGTGGAGATTGTGAGGATGAGTAGCACGGTAACCACGAAAGTCCTTACATCGTTACAGGCGATGTCAAGCAATCAGGCTCAAAGGAAGCACCTAAGGAACTTAAATGATAGGGTTGCTGGAACGTGGAAAGCCGAGAACGTGGAAGTCGTTGCAGGCTAATGAAACGTTAAATAGGAAATTTTAATAAATATAACTATTTTTAATCTTGGTGAGAGTAGAGGCATAGTACCGAAGAAACGGTGATAATAAACCGTGGAGGGATAGCCTCAAGTCGTTTTACATTTTAAATTGAAAACATTATAAACACAGCTTCGAGTATGACAAAGAAAATCCATCCAATAAGGAGGGATGCCTGTGTTGACTTCGGAGCAAACAAAATCGCTTAAAAAGAAACAACCAAAAGTAAGTCAGATTCGTCATTCCGAGTATTATGATATGCAAACATTATTTGATAAACTTTATGCAAAAAGTTTGAATGGTGAAAATTTTATTGACTTGATTAAGTTAATAACAAAAACAGAAAACATAATGCTAGCATATAGGAATATTAAAAGAAATGATGGGAGCAAAACTCCTGGAATTGATGGAAGAACGATTGATGATTTAGCATTTTTAACTGATGAACAATTTGTAATATTAATCAAAAAGAAATTTAATCATTACCAACCAAAAGCAGTAAAAAGGGTAGAAATTCCGAAATGGAATGGTAAAACTAGACCATTAGGAATACCTACAATTACTGAACGCATAGTACAACAATGTATTAAACAAATAATTGAACCTATATTGGAAGCTAAGTTCTACTATCACTCATATGGTTTTAGACCAGACCGCTCTGCTGAAAATGCAATAGCAAGAGCAATGCAACTTATGCAAAACGCTAATATGCATTATGTAGTAGACGTGGACATTCAAGGATTTTTCGATAATGTATGGCATAGCAAATTAATGAAACAGTTATGGTCTTTAGGCATAAGGGATAAAAAACTGTTGTCAATAATAAAAGCAATGCTAAAAGCCCCGATTGTATTCTCTAACGGGAAAGAAATGATACCCGATAAAGGAACACCACAAGGGGGGATATTATCTCCTTTATTAGCAAATGTAGTCTTAAACGAACTGGATAGATGGATAGAATCGCAGTGGGAAAGCTATCCAATGCACAACCCGTATAAACCTTATGTTAGAAAAAATGGTTCGATAGACAATTCATCAAAGTATAACAAACTCAAAAAAGACTCTAAATTAAAACCAATATTTATTGTTAGATATGCAGATGACTTTAAAATATTTTGCAGAAACTATAATGAGGCAGTAAGAACTTTTGAAGGAATGAAGAAATGGCTGAAAGAAAGATTACATTTAGACATAAATGAAGAAAAGTCTAAGATAGTTAATCTACGTAAGAAATATTCGGAATTTCTTGGTTTTAAAATGAAAGTTCATAAAGGGTCAGGTAAGAAAAAATGGGTTGTTAAGTCCTACATGTGCGATAAAGCGAGAGAAAATACAATAAGAAAAATTAGAGAAGCAATTGAATTAATAGAAGATACCCATGGAAAAGAGAAACAATTTCAAGCAATAAGCAGATACAACGCTCTTGTACTAGGGGTACATAACTATTATCGTATTGCAACGCATATCGTAATTGATTGCAGAGAAATTGAATGGAGAACTGGCTATATGCTTAAAAAGAGATTATCAAGGCTAGGTTTAAGCAAAAATTTCAGAGAGCATATCAAAGATGGCAGTAGCTTAAAATCATATGTATTTAAATGGTATGGTAAATCGGGAAGAATGAGGTATTTGAGCAATCACTATATTTTACCGATTGGTTACGTTTCAAATAAAATACCTATGTCGAGAAACAGAAGAATCAACAGATATACACCAGATGGAAGGGCATTAAAACATCAAAACTTAAAGCTCGATATAAGTATACTTAGATGGTTAATGCAAAATCCAGTAAAAGGTCGTTCTATTGAGTATGCAGACAATAGGATTTCGTTATATGCAGCACAATATGGAAAATGTGCGATAACGAAAAAACAACTAAATGCACATGAAATACATTGTCACCATAAGATTCCGTTACAATATGGAGGTAAAGACAATTTTTCTAATCTAATAATTGTATCAAAGAATGTGCATAAATTGATCCACGCAATTAGCAGTGAAACTCAAAAGAAATATCTGTCGATGTTAAGTCTTAATAAAAAACAAATCGAAAAGGTAAATAACTTAAGATTAATTGCAAATAACAGTTCATTAGAAGTAAGTAACGAATAAATATAAGCGAAAAAAGTTACTTCGAAGTGTGTAAATAATGTTTAAAATAAATAAAGTAGTAAAACGATGGAACGCCGTATGAGCCGAAAGGTTCACGTACGGTGTGGAGTGGGGGAAAAGATGGAGATAACATCAAACTCTTACCTATCACTATTTGTTGGATCATTGGATAAATGGAATACGGCAAAGCGGGCAGAAGAGAGAGAGCGGGTGAAACATCAGTGAAAGTAATTACGATTATTCATGATAGTATCGTAGATGGTCCAGGTCTAAGAAGCACGGTTTTTTTTGCAGGCTGCCCTCATCACTGTGTTGGCTGCCATAATCCAAAAAGCTGGGATGAAAGCTTTGGTGCAAGCCGCTCCATTGATGAAGTGTATGAAGAATTAGTAGGGAATCCATTAACCAATGTCACATTCAGCGGGGGAGAGCCGCTTTTGCAGCTAGATGAGCTTATTATCTTGGCAAAAAGATTAAAGCAGCAAGGAAAAAATATTTGGTGCTATACTGGATATATATGGGAGAACTTGCTGGTTTTATATGGAGACTTATTTAAGGAGTTTTGCTCAACAATCGATGTTTTAGTAGATGGTCCATTTCTTTTAAAAAAACGGGATATTGCTTTGTTTTTTAAAGGGAGCAGCAATCAGCGCTTGATTGATTGCCAAAAAAGCATACAGGAAAATCAATTTGTCCTATATAAATAATGTTTGATATAACACTAAAAGGTGTTATAATAAATGTAACCAAAAGGTGTTATATTCATTTGAAAGAGTGGGTGTTTAGATTGACTGAAAAAGTACAGGATATTGTTCAGACTGTAGTAATACATGCATCAATTGAAAAGGTATGGCAAAAAGTTGCCAC
>Ga0180215_1004030_pt1 | contig 13374 bp, 12 predicted proteins | sample eDN3rd37CBELigBY_FD_128871 | JGI IMG/M metagenome (GOLD analysis project Ga0180215, IMG submission 128871) | Enriched backyard soil microbial communities from Emeryville, California, USA - eDNA 3rd pass 37_C BE-Lig BY (version 2) (version 2) | ecosystem: Environmental > Terrestrial > Soil >...
CGTGTCGGCCATGCGCGCGGCGTTGCGCAGCGACCCCTCGTCGAGGCGGTTCGTCGAGGCGGAGCCGGTGTGGCCGTCGCGCAGACAGACGAACTCGACCGTCGTGTCGTCGACGCCCGTCGCCTGCGTCGGCGCCGAGCGGGCGAAGCGCGACGACAGCGAGCGCTCGTGCGTGACGGTGACCTGCGCCTCGCCGTCGGCGTAGGAGAGCGCGCGCTCGGCGATGTGCAGCGGGGCCTCGGCCATCAGGCGACGCCGACCTCGACGTCGCGGAAGCGCGCCGGCGCGGTCCCGTGCGACACGCGCATGATCTGCCCGGGCTCGCCCTTGCCGCAGTTCAGCAGCCCGTGGACCTGCCACGCGCCCTCCGAGCACACGGCGTCCATGGAGCGCCAGAACTGCGGGGTGATCCCGGCGTAGGACGGATTGCGCACGAGGCCGGCGAGATGCCCGTCGCGGATGCGGTGCCCCACCTCGGTGCCGAACTGGAAGTGCAGCCGGCGGTCGTCGATCGACCACGAGCGGTTGGTCTCCAGCAGGACGCCGTCGTCGGTGTCGGCGATCAGGTCGTCGAGGGACCCGGCGGCGCCGGGCTCGATGGACACGTTCGTCATGCGCACGATGGGCTGGCGCGCGAAGCCGTCGGCGCGCGCGCATCCCGCCGAGGCGCCCAGGCCCAGGGCGGCGGCCGACTGGCGGTCGGAGAGCGCGGCGCGCAGCGTCCCCTGCTCGATGAGCGTCGTGCGGGTCGCCGCGACGCCCTCGTCATCCCACCCGAAGGACCCCAGCGCGCCGTCCAGCGTGGCGTCCGCGACGACGGTGAGGAGCTCGGAGCCGTAGCGCAGCGAGCCGATGTCGGCGGTCGAGACCCAGCTCGTGCCCGCGTAGGAGGCCTCGCCGAGGAGGATGCGGTCCAGCTCCAGCGCGTGCCCGATGGACTCGTGGACCTGGAGGGCGAGCTGCTCGCTGCCGAGGATGAGCGTCGTGCGCCCGGACGGGCAGGGCGGGGCGCTCAGCAGCTCGAGCACCTCCTCGCGCACGCGCGCGGCGTTCGCCGCCAGGTCGAGCGCGAGGACGCGCTCCCAGCCGCCCAGCCCGACGCTGCCGCCGTGGGCGCCGGGATAGGAGCGGACCTGCAGCTCGTCGCCCTCGACGGCGACCGCCTGGATCCCGCCGCCGCTCTCCACGCGCGACTGCGTGCACGCGGCGCCGTCGGTGGAGGCGAACGCGGACGTCTGGCGGCGCAGGATGCACTCCGCGGTGCTCTGGACGATGCGGCTGTCGCCGTGCAGCCCGGCCTCGGCGTCGACGAGCAGCTCCAGCCGCTCCTCGAGCGCGAGCTCGAACGGGTCGATCTCGCACGGCCCGCTCCAGTGCCCGTCGGCGGGCTCGACCCCGACGAGCGCGCGGTCGGCCGCGGCGGGCAGCGCGCGGGCGACCGCGAGCGCCGCCTCGAGCGCGCGCTCGGCGCCCGCCATCGTGGTGTCGTGGGTCGCGGCGAAGCCCCATGCTCCGCCGACGCGGACGCGGATCCCGATGCCCTCGCCCGATTGCGAGTCCACGCGGTCGACATGCCCGTTGCGGACGAGCAGGTGCTCGTCGTCGCTGCTCACGTGACGTGCCTCGGCGTAGGCGCAGCGCCCGGACGCGCGGTCGACGAGATCCACCAGGAGATCGAGCATCGCCGCAGGCTGTCACATCTCCACGCGCGCCGGACGGCTGGGCCGTCCGGCGCGTTCGGGAGGATGCGGAGGCGCCCCGGGGCGCCGGTGGATCAGGCGCGCGCGGCGATGCCCGTGCGCGGGCGACGCACGAGCGCGCGGGCGCCGTGCGGGCGGCGAGCCTGGGCGTCGCGGACGCGGCTCGCGCGCAGCTGGAGGAGGTCGACGAGGTCGGCGGTGCGCCGGAACGGGTCGGCGACGACGCGCCCGTCGGCGAGGTCGATCGCGGCGACGGGGACCCCGTCGAGCTCGGCGATGAGGCTGTCCGCGCCCGGGGCCTTCGCACTGTCCAGCGCGGCGAGCCGGGCAAGGACGGAGGCGTCCGCGGCCCCGGCGCGGCGGATGACGATGGTGTCGGTCGTGGTCGGCATGAGAGGGGGGCTCCTGTGCGCTTGTGGCGGGGACGGGACCTACGGTCGCAGCCGAGGCCCATCAGTACAAATGACAATAGGAGAGTCCAGGTATAAGATCGCCTCATGCTCGACGTACGTCGCCTCCGGGTCCTGCGCGCCGTGGCCCAACACGGCTCGTTCTCGGCCGCCGCGGAGGCCCTCGCCTACACGCAGTCCGCCGTGTCGCAGCAGATCGCCGCGCTCGAGCGCGAGGCAGGGACGCTGCTCGTCCAGCGAAACGCCCGCGGCGTGCGGCTGACCGAGGCCGGCCAGGCTCTCGTGCGCCACACGGAGGTGATCCTGTCGCGGCTCGCGGACGCCGAGGCCGAGCTGGAGGCCATCGCGGGCCTGCGGTCCGGGCGCCTGCGCGTGGCGGCGTTCCCCTCCGCGTGCGCGACGATCATGCCGAAGGCGATCGCGCGCTTCCGGGAGCAGCATCCGGGCGTCGACCTGACGCTGCAGCCCGCCGAGCCCGACGAGGTGGCCGCGCTGCTGAAGGCGGGCGACTGCGACGTCGCGCTGACCATCGACGCGCCGCCCGTGACGACCGAGCCGGAGGGCATCGACCTCGTCCACCTCCTCGACGATCCGATGTACGTCTGCCTCCCCGCGACCCATCCGCGGGCGTCGCAGGAGTACGTGCGCCTGGAGGACCTCGCCGACGAGTCGTGGATCCTCGGCTCGACCGGGCGCTGCCCGGACTCGCTGGTGTTCCTGCGCGCGTGCCAGGCCGCGGGCTTCGAGTGCCAGATCGCCTTCCACTCCGACGACTACCTGGCCATCCAGGGGTTCGTCGCGGCCGGCGTCGGGCTCGCGCTCATCCCGGACCTCGGGCTGGTCACGGTGCGCGACGACGTGGTGATCCGCTCGCTCGCCGACGTGGCGCCCTACCGACGCATCTCTGCGGCGACGCTCGCGGGCGGCTACCGGTCGCCGGCCGCGGCCGCGATGATCGAGATCCTCGCGGACGTCGGCAGCGAGTTCGAGGCGGGGCGGCGGGAGCTGGCGCTCGTCTCGTGATCGCCCGCGCGTGGAATGCTCCCGGGATCGTGAGCGAGCCCGAGAACGTCGCCAGGGTCAGGCGCGCCTTCGATGCGTTCTCCCGGCGAGACGTCGAGGGGCTCGTGGCCGCCTGCGCGGAGGACATCGAGTTCCACCTGCCGACCGCGCAGCTCACTCGCGTCGGGCTGCCGTACCGCGGGCACGAGGGCGTGCGCACGTACATGCGCGACGCCGCGCGGGTCTGGGCCGAGCTGCGGCTCGAGCCGCGCGAGTTCCACGAGACCGGCGACCTCGTCGTGGCGACCGGTCGCGTGTACGCGTGGGGATCGGGGCGCGTCGTGGACACCCCCGCAGCCTGGGTGTGGCAGCTGCGCGACGGGCTGGCCGTCCGCGTCGACGTCTACGAGAGCCGGGCCGAGGCGCTCAGCGCGGCGGGCATCGCCGTCGACTGACGGCGGGGGCGGTACCGCGGGCCCCCGCCCCATCGGGGGCGAAGGAGACGGGAGCCCGCGGAACCTGATCGCGCTGCGCGTCCAGGGTTCTTGCAGCGCGACGTCTCAGGTGGACCGGGCGGGGCCCACCTGGAGCTTACGAGGTCAGCTGCCCGGACCGCACAGGCCGTAGATGTCGACCCTGGTGCCGGGAGCGGCCGTGATCGTCACGGAATAGGACGTGCTCGAGCCCGTCGTGGCGGCCTCCAAGGTTGGCGTGACGTAGTACACGGAGAAGAGCACGTTCCCAGTCGCGCAGGTCACCTCCGCGGTTGCCGTGGTCGCACCCTCCTCAACTACGGCACCCCCGGTCACGGAAACGAGATTCGAATCCTGTCCCGCCGCGCCCTGTGCGCCGGGCGGCCCGGGCGGGCCCTGCGGCCCCGCCGGCCCGGTCGCGCCCGTGAAGCCGCGCGGCCCCCGCGGGCCCTGCTGGCCGTCGGCGTCGCCGGTGTTGCTGCTGCTGCCGTCCTCGCGGGTGCCCTGCGTGATGATGTTGCCGCCGCCGACGGTCGGGTTGAGCGCATTGGAGGCGAGCTTCGCCCGCGTGACGGTGTTGTTGCGCAGCTTGCGACCGGTGATGCTGCTGTTCTTCAGCTTGCTGCCCGGGATGGAGTTGCTCTTGAGCTTCGACGCCGGGATCGAGTTGCGCTTGAGCTTGGACCCGGGGATCGAGTTGTTCTTGATCTGGTTGGCGCGGATGGTGACCGCGGCGTACGAGCTGCCGCTCAGCGCCACGAAGAGGGCGATGATCGCGATCACGTGCGCGGAGGAGATCCGCGACCGCAATCTCTTCAGCTTGGACATTCCTGGGCCTCCTACCTCTCGAATGGTCCGGCGGTCATGGGCGGATGACCCGCCACGGGCCGCGGGTGGGCCAGCGGTTGTCGGGGTCGTACGCGAGGACCCGCGCCCGGGCGATCCCTCGCCGTAGGCGGATCATCTTCGACTCCGACGTCGCGAATGTGGCTTTCGACCACTTCCCGGCGCCTCGCCGCTGGATCAGCAACTCCGTGGGGGCGCGCCGGGTGTCGGCGGTGATGACGACGCAGCGCTCGCCGTTGCGCCGCTCCTGGGGTGGACACGGCTTCACGAGCACCCGCGGCAGGATCGGCACGCGGACCGTGACGGAGGTGCGGCCCGCGTCCTCGGCCGCCGCCTGCTCGTCCTCGATCGCTCGCCGCGAGCGGTTGGGGTCCGGCCCGAACGTCGAGACCCAGTACCAGCCCGACGTCGTGCCCTGCCGGTAGGCGGCCGCGATGCCGACGATCCGGTACGTCGACTCGCGCATGGTGCGCTCGTGGGGCGGCGAGAGCCGCCACTGCTCGAAGGTCGATGCCCCGTCCCCGTAGCCGGCGGCGGAGTTCTCCGCGGCGAGGTCGGGGTACTTGAAGCCGAACGACGCGAGCCGCGACGCGGGCAGCCGGCCCAGCGAGTCGCGGTGGTCGTGGTTGAAGTTGTCGTGGAGGGCCATGTCCTGCGCGTACCAGCGAGCCTCGCGCTGGAGGACGGGATCGAGGCGCACGGGGCGCAGGCCCAGGGCCGTCCGGTAGGCGTTGATCCGGGTGAGCGCGTCCTGCTCGGCCGGCGTCAGGGCGAGCGAGGGGCCCTGGGCCGAGGCGGCGGCGGGTGCCGCGGCGAGGACGGCGAGGACGGAGACGACGAGGCGGAGGAGGCGGGGGAGGGCCATCGTGGCTCCTGACGCGAGGGAGGCCCGCCCGGGGGCGGGCCTCCCTGTGCGTCTGGTGACTCAGTCCGTCAACCGGCTACCGGCGGTTGATGACCGAGACGCGGACGTTGCGCACGTTCGCGCCGAGGCGCACGTTGCGCAGGCGCACCGTGCGGCCCACGCGGACCGTGCGACGCACCGTCTTGACCACCTTGCCGTTGTATCCGATGAGCTGGATACGGACCCGGGCGGTACGGGCCTTGCCCTTCAGGCGCAGCGACAGGTACCGCGTCCCCTTGGCCGAGTTCACCACGCGGGCGAACCGGACCGAGACCCGCGCGGCCCGACGGGTGCGCGAGGAGGACACCTGCACGTTGTTCGCCTTGAGCTCGGCGATGACCGCCGCGGACGGCGTGGTGTTGCCGTTCGCCTGGACAGGCGGCGGGCCCTGCGGCTGGCTCGGAGGCTGGCCGGGGGCGCCCGGCGTGCGCGACGGCATGCCGGGGTCGATGACCGACGGCGTCGCCTCACCGAACGGGATCTTCACGTCACGGAGCAGGCGCTCGTCCGTGAAGTCGCCGATGATGTTGATCTCGTGGCCCTGGCTCTCCAGGACCTCGATCGCGGCGTTGCCGTACTTGTTGGTGCGGATGCAGACGCGCTTGTCGCTCTGCGAGTTGATCGGGTCGTCGACGCGCACGGTCCCGGTCAGGTCGTACGGGCCGACCTGGCGGGCGAGAGCGTTCGGGCCCGGGATGAACGCCTGGACGATGCCGCTGGCGCTCGTGTTCGAGAAGCACACCGTCTCGAACGCGAAGGGCGACCCGTCGATGTCCTGCGCATGGGCCACGACGATGCGGGCGTTGCGCAGCTCGGGGGTGGTGCCCTTCGGGTACACGGCGAGGTACTTCGCGAACAGCGACTTCACGGTCTTGCGGATCGACGCGGACCCGGCCGGCTGAGCACTCACCGGCTGGTTCGGGTACACGGCGGCCGCCGTGATGTCGGCGTGCCCGAGGATGCTGTCCTTCAGGTACTTCAGGTCGCAGCCACCGTTGAGGTTGCCGCCGAGATCCGGCTGCGTGGCGAGGAGCGCGTCGAACCAGAACCCGCTGCCGGGCCGGAAGTTGACGTGCCCGATGCCGTGCTCATCGGTGTAGATCGCGACCTTCTGCGGACCCTCGGGGGTGTACCGCATGTGCCACGGGAACGCGTCCTCGCGCCAGAGGCACTTGGTCGCGTAGGCGTTCAGGGTGCGCCCGGTGAACTCGTGGGCGATGTCCCAGTAGTCGTACCGGCGGTCGTTGTCCTGCCGGTCGCCCTCGCCGCCCTGGCCGTCGCCGACCAGGTACCCGGCGAAGTTGTTGCCCGGAGCACCGTCGGTGCCGGACGCCTCGGCCGCCGGAGCACCGGTCGCCGGGACGTACGCCTGGTAGTACGGGGCGTAGAGGTTGTGCGGCCTGCCGCTGCCGCTGCCGGCGTTGGCGTTGGCGGGACGGTCCGCGGAGTACAGCCGGTGCTTGTCGGTCTTGCCGAACGAGCCGACCCCGCCGATGTCCTTGTCGTCGCCCTTGTTCGGCTTGATCGTGAAGTCGATCCGAGCCGAGGGCATCGGGGCGTCGTCGGCGGTCAGGTAGCCGTCGCCGAGGTACGTGGACTCCTCACGCTGCGGGTCGAACGGACCGACCGTGTTGTTGCCCGTCAGGCCGAGGCCGATCGGCGGGAGCCCGCCGGGGCCGTCGGCGTCGAAGACGCGCGAGAACACGTTGCCGCCGTCGCAGTTGTCGACCGCGTCGAGGATCGGCCCGGCCGGCGTGACGTTCGGCGTCCGCGTCGGCGGATCGCACGGCGGCGTGTTGTACGGATGACCCTCGGTCACGAAGGACCCGAGATCCGACTGGTCATGGATGTCCCAGCGGTTCGACGGGTTCTCGTTGTTCGGGTTGGCATCCGTGGCGAAGCGCTGCGCGAGCGTGGGCCACTGGTCAGGCATCTTGAGCTTGCCGAGGCGGAATGCGCCCTCGAACTCGCCCTCGACCGGCAGCGTGCCCGTGACCTTCGCCTGCAGGACGCCCTCGTTGCGACGGTCCGGGAAGATCCGGTGATCGGCGAAGAACGTGTTCAGGACCCCGGATCCGAGGGGGTTGCCTTCATCGTTCGGGCCGTCGCCGCCCAGGGGCAGCTCCGTCACGATCGGGTCGTTCAGCGTCATCCAGCCCGCGAGGAACTGGTGCTGCAGCAGCGTCGTGCGCTGCAGGATCTGGATCGCCAGCGCGCGCTGGCCACCGAGTGCGATCGACGTCGTGTCGACGTTCACGGCGAGCTTGATGCGCGCGAGGCCGGCGCCGGACGAGGTCCACGTCTCGCGGACGCAGATCTTGTTCCCGGCGATGAAGAAGCCCGACGAGCTCGCGATGGGGGAGGGATCGCGAGCCGTGTCGCTGCCCCACTCCTCGAGGACGAAGTCGTACTTCACGTCGGCGAAGATCAGGAACTCGCCACGCCTGTCGGCGACGTTGCGCAGGACGTTGATCTCCGAGTCCGTCAGATCGTCGGAGCACTTGACGAGGCGGATGTTCTCACCGCGCCACGCCAGGTACGGGATGTTCGTGTTCGCCGGATTGGGATCCGACTGTATGGACGGGGGCCCTTGGGTCCCAGCCCACGCCGGAAGGCTTGCGAGTAGGCAAGCGACTCCGGCGAGCAACAACGCGACGAGGCCCAACGGGCCGCGTCGGCGAGCGCCCAGCATGGACTACCTCCGTGTAGATGGACCTGAGGCGATGGCCGTAGAGGTCCTCTCCTGACCTCAGGTGCAACCCATCGCCGACGCACGAGAACCTACGGCCGCTCCGGTATGCGGGGCAACATGCCGCCGGATGGTTGTGTGATCCCCCGTCCGGGTGGGATCTCCCACCCGGGATGGATCCCGCCTATCCCGCGAGACCCGTTCCGGTGGGCCGATCGGCCATCCGCGACGGGCCGATCGGCCGAGGCGAGCGCCGGAGCGGACGCGCGTCGCGGGTAGGGCCGCGCGTCCAGCCGCCGACGCTCTTTAGCTGCCGTTTGTGAGCTCGGCGTAACGCTGCGCGGCCTGCACCCGGTTCGCGATGCCGAGCTGGCGGAAGATCGAGCGCAGGTGGAACTTGACGGTGTTCACCGAGATGAACAGCTCGTCGGCGATCTCGACGTTCGAGCGGCCGGCGGCGACGAGGCGCAGCACGTCGCGCTGGCGCCGCGAGAGCGCGGCGAGCCGCGCGTCGGCCTCGATCTGGCGACCGGCGGCGCGCCACCCGGAGGGGAACACCGTGTGCCCGGCCAGCACCTGGCGGACCGCCATGACGATGGACGCCCCGGAGTCGCTCTTCTCCATGAGCGCGTCGACGTGCGCGCCGGCCGCGAGCTCCATGGTCGCGGCGTCGACGGTGTCGACGAGGACGACGATCTTGCTCGGGCGCGGGCGCCGGCGGATCGCGGCGATGGCCGCCACCGCCTCGCCCGTCATGGGCGTGTCGAGCACGACCGCGTCCGGCTCGACGCGGTCGACCGCCTCCAGCAGCGCGGCCTCGTCCGTGAAGACGCCCGCCACCTCGAAGGCGCCCGCGGCTCGGAGCAGCCACTGCAGCGCGTCGCCGAGCAGCCGCTGCTGGCCGAAGATGAGGACGACCGCGGCGCGCTCGGACTCCAGGGAGTCCAGCGGCGGCGCCTGGTACGGCGCCCTTCCGGGGCGCATCGCGCGCGGGGCGCCGGAGATCGCCGGCCTCTCCGGCCGCTCGCCTTCGTCCTGTGCGCGGCGCTCATCCATGAGACCGACTTCCATACGACCTCTTCCGTGTCTGTCGTGCGTCCGTGACAGGACGACCTTCCCCGCTCGCCGTGGCCGGTGTCAAGGGGCCTTTGTGTCGGTTTCGGGCTCGAAAGCCGAGTGGTTCCTGCAAAGGATGCTAGTCGGCGCCGCCGTCGGACGACGCGTGACTCGGCTCCACACCCCGACACTAAGCCTCAGGTTGAGCCTGACACTTGGCCGTTATCGCACGGGTTTCCGCGGCCGCTAGCCTGCGCTCTCCATGCGAGGCGTGTGGAACAGGAGGTTCGCACCGCGGGCCCTCGCCGCCGTGACGGCCGCGTTCGCGCTCGCGGCCTGCGGGTCTGGCGACGCGGAGGATCGCGACCCGGGGGAGGCCGGCGACCCATCGGCTCAGCAGCGCACGGAGACGACGGAGGGGGCGCGCCGGATGCTGGTCGGCCCGCAGTGCGAGGCCGGCGAGCGCACCGTCGTGGCGCCGCCCGAGCAAGGCCTCTACCACGGCGCGATGCCGTCGCTGTTGCACGACGACCTGTCGCGCTCGCGCAGCGCGGCGCGCGTGCGCAGCTTCGAGAAGCTCGCGGGCAAGGAGCTCGCCCTGGTGTACTTCTCCGACAACTGGTTCCGGGGGATCCGGTTCCCGGCCGAGGCGGTGGAGTCGGTGCGCAGGGCCGGTGCGGTGCCCTTCATCCGGCTCATGCCCCGCTCGGGCTGGGAGGAGGGGCGCGCCGACCCGAAGTACCCGCTGCGCCGCATCGCCGCGGGCGCGTTCGACGAGGATCTGCGCCGGTGGGCGCGTGCGGCCCGCGACACCCGGCTGCCGATGCTCGTGGACTTCGCGCCCGAGATGAACGGGGACTGGTTCCCGTGGAGCGGGATCCACAACGGCGGCGCTCGCAGCGGCCCGCAGACCTACCGTGACGCGTTCCGCCACATCGTCGACGTCTTCCGCGAGGAGGGCGCCGACAACGTCGGCTTCGCGCTGCACGTGAACGTCCGCTCCGCGCCCGCCGAGCCGTGGAACGACCTCGGCCAGTACTACCCCGGCGACGACTACGTCGACTGGATCGGCGTGTCGGCCTACGGCGGCGTGTTCCCCGGCTACGACTGGGAGCCGTTGCGCCGCGCGCTCGACGAGGCGTACCCCAAGCTCACCGCGATGTCGGCGACGAAGCCGATCGCCGTGCTCGAGACCGGCGTCATCGAGGAGGAGGGCAAGGACAAGGCAGCGTGGATCCGCTCCGCGTACCGCGCGCTGCGCTCGGGGAGGTACCCGCGCGTGAAGGCGGCGATCTGGTGGCACGAGCGCTGGGTCAACGACGACGACCGCGTGAGCGACGTCCGGATCGACTCGGGCAAGGAGGCCACGGCCGCCTATCGCAGCGCGGTCCGTGGCGCCTCGTTCGTCGATCGCCCGCGGTACGCCTGCGCGCCGAAGGCCTGACCGGCCCGCCCGTCGCTACAGCTGCAGCTCGGGCAGCCGCACGACGAGGCCGTCCAGCTCGCCGGTCATGGCGATCTGGCAGCTCAGGCGGCTCGTGGGCAGCCGCTCGGACGCGGTCGCCTCGAGCATCTCGTCCTCGTCGGGCGACATCGCGGGCAGGCGGTCGGCGAACGCCTCGTCGACGTAGACGTGGCAGGTCGCGCACATGAGCGAGCCGCCGCACTCGGCCACGATCCCGTCGATGTCGTTGTCCACCGCGCCGAGCATGACGCTCGTGCCGGCCGGCACCTCGGCGTCCTGCTCCGTGCCGTCGGGGTGGATGTAGCGCACCGTCGGCACGGCCTCAGCCCGCCAGGTGCAGCCGCAGGGGCAGGCGCTCGTGGCCGTGGGCGGCCATGTTCACCGCCGCCTCCGGCTCGCCCGCGAGCTCGATCCGCTCGACGCGCCGCGCGAGCGCCGCGAACAGCGTCTCGCCCTCCATGCGCGCCAGCGCCTGGCCCACGCACGCGTGGATGCCGAAGCCCAGGCCGATGTGGCCGGTCACCTTGCGCGTGAGGTCGAAGCGATCCGGGTCCTCCCAGCGACGCGGGTCGCGGCCGGCGGCGAGCCACAGCAGCAGGATGCGCGCGCCCGCCGGGACCTGGACGCCGTCGAGGTCGACGCGGCGCGTCGTGATGCGCCCGCCGTAGCGGGCGGGGCAGTCGTAGCGCAGCATCTCCTCGAACGCCGCCCGCGCGTGGCTCGGGTCGGCGCGCACGAGCTCCCACTGCTCGGGAAAGCGCGCGAAGGCCTGCAGCAGGTTGCCGATCCCGAAGATCGTCGTGTCGGCCCCCGCGGAGAACAGCGTCTTGACGAGCAGCTCGGCCTCGTCCCACGTGACCTCGCCGGCGGCGGCCGCCGCGTAGATCATCGCCCCCATGCCGCCGGGGCGCATGACCTCCGGCTTGCAGTTGGCCTCGACCCACTCGATGGCTGCCGCACCCTTGCGCAGGCCCTCCCGGAAGATCTCGTTGGGCGGGCCGAACGTGTTGAACGCCGCGTCGCCGAAACGGATGAGGTGCTCGCGCCCCTCGTCGGGCAGCCCGATGGCGTCGGGGAAGACCTTCAGGACGAACGGCGAGGCGATGTCGTGGCGGCCGTCGAGCTCGACGACGCCGCCCTCGGCGCGCTCGAGCAGCCCGTCGACGTGCGTCGCCGCCTCGCGTTCGAAGTCGTCGCGCATCCGCCGGATGACGGCGGGGGAGAGGGCGCGCTGGATGACGGCGCGGACGCGCGGGTGCTGGGGCGGGTCGTCGGTGAGCAGGATCTCCGGGCGGATGGAGTTCGGGTCGTGGAAGGGGCGCGACGTGGAGGAGAACGCCTCCCAGTCGCGCGCGGCCTCGTACACGTGCTCGTGGCGCCCGGTCGCCCAGATGTCGTAGCGCTCGAGGTACACGGCGGGCGCCTGCTCGCGCAGGAGCGCGTCGTAGGTCTGGGGGTCGCGCACTGCCTCGACCGCGAACGGGTCGAAGTCCGACACATGCGATGCGATGGCCACGTCGGGCATTGGGCTGCCCACTCCTCTCCTCCGGGTCGTCGGACAGACATATCACGTACGCGGGGGTACGATCCGGCCGTGCCGGACGACTGGATCAGGGTCTGGGGCGATCCCGCGCTGCGCCAGGTCGCGCAGCCCGTGGAGCGCGCGGACGACATCCTGCGGGCGCAGGTCGCCCGCATGCGGCGGCGCCTGGAGCAGGCGGCCGGCGCGGGCCTGGCGGCGACGCAGGTCGGGCTCATGCGCCGGCTGTTCGTGTTCCGCATCGACCCCGAGGACGAGATCGACGTGCTCGTCAACCCGCGCGTCGTCGAGCGCTCGGCCCACGAGGAGACGTTCCACGAGGGCTGCCTGAGCATCCCCTCCGTCGTGGTCGCGGTGACACGGCCGGCCGCGGTCCGCGTGGAGGGCGAGGACCTCGACGGGCGCCCGCGCGAGCTCGTGGCGGAGGGGTTCGGCGCCTCGCTGCTGCAGCACGAGATCGACCACCTGGACGGCATCCTCACGCTCGACCGCGCGATGCCTGCGGAGCGGCGCCGGGTCATGTCCGTGCTGCTCAGCCGGGCGGCGTGAGCGGCTGCGTGGCCATCGCCAGCGCCAGGCGCAGCCCCGCCGGGTCATAGGACGGGTCCATCGAGCTCAGGATGTGCATCGCCATCGCCGCGAGGTGCTCGGCAAGGCGCCGCGCCCCGGCATCGGCGTCGCCGTCGCGGCAGGCGTCGAGGATGCCCCGGTGCTGCTCGGCGCCGCGGCTCCACGCGAGCGGCCCTTGCGTCGCCTGGAAGCGCCGGTAGCGCTCGCTCTGGTCGGAGAGCTCGGCGAGCAGCCGGGTGATCCGCCCGCCGGCCCGCGACACGAGGCGGGCGTGGAAGGAGCGGTGCGGGATCTCCCAGTGCGCGTGGTCGGCGACCTCCTGGAAGTGCGCCATCTGCGCCATGTCGCCCTCGAGCGCGGCGATGTCGAGGTTGTCGAGCGCGGGGATCGTGATCCGGATCGCCGCGGCCTCCAGCGGCAGCCGCAGGACGTAGAGCTGCTCGAGGTCCGGCGCCGAGCACTCCGAGACCCGGTAGGAGCGGTTGCGCGTCGCCTGCGCGAGCCCTTCGCGCTCGAGCATCCGCAGCGCCTCGCGCAGCGGCGTGCGGCTCACCTCGAGGTCGCGGGCGACGCGCTCCTGGCGGATGACGGCGCCCGGCGCGAGGTCGCCGTGCAGGATGGCGTCGCGCAGGCGCGCGTAGACGACGTCGACATGCTGCGGCTCGGGCGGTAGCGGCGTGACGCCCGGCCGCCGCCCGCCGTCCTTCGCGAACGCGCTC
>Ga0180215_1004033_pt1 | contig 13368 bp, 9 predicted proteins | sample eDN3rd37CBELigBY_FD_128871 | JGI IMG/M metagenome (GOLD analysis project Ga0180215, IMG submission 128871) | Enriched backyard soil microbial communities from Emeryville, California, USA - eDNA 3rd pass 37_C BE-Lig BY (version 2) (version 2) | ecosystem: Environmental > Terrestrial > Soil >...
CCGAAGCGGTAGACCACGTGGGCGAACTCGGCCGTGATGGCCGCGTTGAGCTCCGAGTGGTAGGCCGACTCGTTCAGCGGCTGGACGTCCATCGTGGGCGCCACCGTGCGGAGGAACTCCTCGACCGCGAGGTGCTGGTACTGCATCTCGTTGAAGAACCGCGCCGCCTGGAACAGGCGCTCCGGGTAGTCCCAGTGGCCGTCGGCGTTGAAGCCCTCCTCGAGGTCGAAGCCGTCGGGGTCGGCCGCGTCCTGCGCGATGACCGCCTCGACCTGCTCGGTCAGCCGGTTGTGCTCCGAGTGGAACACGTGGTGGGCGGCGGTCAGCGCGATGTTCTCGTTGCCGCGGCCGTCACCGGTGATGTAGTGCGCGTCGAGCAGCGCCGCGTCGTAGGTGCCGGCCGTGTTGGGCGCGGCCCCGTTGGCGATGTCGTCGAGGAACGCGTGCCCCGACTTCACGGCCGGCGTGGCGTCGACGGGCGTGTCGAGGTTGCCCTCGACGAAGGTGTTCGGCGTCCCCGGCATGACGAGCTGCGGGAAGCCGTTGACGCCGGGCACGAACCGGCCGTACGGGTCGGTGCGCACCAGCGGCACCGCCTGCACGTCCATGTCGTCGAGCTCGATGCCGAGCACGTCGCGGGCCTGCGCCTTGATGTCGGCCCAGGTGGCCAGTCCGCCGTCGACCCCGTCGAGGAGGCGACCGGTGGGCACGGGCCGGTCGTCCACCAGCTCGTACTCCCGCAGGAAGACCTGGTGCGACGCGTGCGACGTGTAGGTCTGGTTCTGGTCGATGAACGGCGTGGTCCGGTTGATGTGCTCGCGGCCCGACCCCGGCGCGATCGTCGCCCGCGTCAGCATCACGTAGGGCATCTGCGGGTTGAAGTCCGGGTGGTCGCGCAGCGGATCGTCCTCCGCCAGCGGGATCACCACGGTGCCGTTGCCGCCCTTCGCCACCAGGTCGAGGCCGTGGTCGAAGAACTGGCCGAAGATGCTCATCCACGAGCTGAACGGGGCGGACAGGCCCTCGTCGGTGGCCACGTTCTGGATGAAGATCCGCAGCCCGTCGAGCTCGGGATCGTTGACGATCTCCTCGACCGACGGCAGCGGGGTGGGCAGGACCACCTCGTTCCCGTCCTCGTCGAGGATCTGCGCGTCGAGGCCCTCCTCCTTGAACTGGAGGTACTTGGCCACCGCCGCGGGGTTGTCCGTCGTCTGGTCGACGATGAGGTTGGAGATGATCCGCGGCTGGGAGTCGTAGACGAACCCGCTCGTCTGCTCGTAGGTGGTCGGGTTCGTCGGCTGGCCCGCGACCGTGGGCGCGCCCGGCGGCACCGGCTCGGCGGCGTCGAACTCGGCCGGGAGCAGGCGCGGGAAGATCTGGTCGCCGGCGCCGTAGTGCGACTGGCCAGGCTGCAGGTTGTTCCAGCGGCCGTCCACGGTGCGCAGGCCGTGGGGCAGCAGCGCGCTGCCGACGCACGGATCACCGTTGGGCTCGTACCAGACCTGCCCGTTGACGCTCGAGTCGAACACGGCGTTGGGGCTGCACAGCGGCGAGGCGTCGGCGTTCCCCGCGGCCACCTTGCGGGCGTGCGCCTCGGAGATCTGGATCTGGCGCAGGACGAAGTGCAGGTCGCCCGGCGTGATCACGAAGTCTTGTCCTGGCGGGGCCACCTGGGCCCCTACGACGCTCGGTTGCGCGAACAGCGCGCCTCCGAGCATCGCTGCGCCGAGGAGCCCCCCGACGCAGCGTCGAGCTATCCCACCCATGCGTACCTCCGCCTCCGCGACCCCCGTGGTGGGTGATCGCCGCCCTCATGCACTTGCCCGGCCGACCGCCCATCCCCCGTCCCCGCGACGGCGCGCGCCGCGAGAAAGGGCCATGACCGCCCGCCCGTGCGGCCGGCGCGGGGTGCTCTGATGAGCCCGCCACACTCGGCACGCGGCGCAAATATCGCGGCGCGGCTGGAGCAGTGTCAAGAAAATGTGGAAATGACGGAATGCAGGCCAGATGAACGAATTGTCAGCATGCTGATGCCTTGTTTGATGCCGACGGCAGCGCTGCGTTTCCTTGCACTACCAGTCGGTAATCTGACGATCCCATAAGCCGCGCACCGTGTCGGCGCGGTGGCGCGCGGAAAGCCTCCCGTGGTGCTTGAGGGTGCTTGAGGGTGCTCGAGGGTGCGCCGCGTCAGCTCATGAGGACGTCGACGACCTCGCCCGCGGCGTCGAGCAGCACCTCGTACTCGCGGCCCTCGCGGTCGATCACCTCGGCTTCCCAGACCACCCGCGACCCGCCTTCGGCCTCGAGGTCCACCACCCGGGCGCCCTCGCCGACCGCGGCGGCGGCCGCGGCCAGGATCCGCTCGTCGCCCACGGCGTCGCTGCTCTGCCAGGGCGCCGGTCCGGTGAGGTCGCGATAGGGGAGGCCGTTGACGAAGTAGACGTCGGCGTGCTCGCCTCCGAAGCGCACGTGGGCCTCGAAGCGGTGCTGGCGGCCGACCAGCCCGACCAGCTCGTCGCGCAGCGGCTCGTTGGTGCCGTCCCGGTCGAAGTCGCCCCGTGGCGGGGAGGTCATCACCCATGCGGTGGGGCCGAGGTGGAGCTCGACGCCGTCCACCGTCAGCTCGTCGGGATCGTCGCCGCCCCGCTCGACCACGCCCACGAGCTCGTCGAGGGCCACCACGTGCACGGTCTCGTGGCCCGGGTCGGCGACGTAGTCGGGGGGGAGGGCCGCCGTCGCCAGGCGGATGGGCGCCACGGCGCGCTCATCGTGGTCGAGGAGGCTGAGGACGGACACCGTTGCCGCGCCGATGGCGGCTGCCGCGCCCACGCCGATGCTGATCCGCAACGCCACCACTGCAGGGGACCCCTTGTCGAAACCTTGAGGAGAGGTGGACGGTTTGCCCGTGCCAGCCCGCGCCCGCCGGCGGCAAGCTGTCTCCTCGGCGGCCGATGATACGGTCGATGACCACCGTGGCCACGTCGTGACCCGGTGCGGCAGCGAGGTGCGGCGGGCTTGGCGGTGCTGGTGATCGAGGACGAGCAGGGCATCGTGTCCGTGCTCAAGCGCGGCCTGGAAGCGAGCGGGTACGAGACGCTCGACACGGGGGACGGGGCCGTCGGGCTGGCCCTGGCGCAGCGCCCGGACGTGGAGCTGGTGATCCTCGACCTCGGGCTCCCCGGCCTCGGCGGCGAGGAGGTCCTCGTGCGGCTGCGGGCGCTCCGCCCGGCGCTGCCCGTGATCGTGCTCACCGCCCGCGCCTCGGTGGCCGACAAGGTGGCCAACCTGGAGGCGGGCGCCGACGACTACGTCGTCAAGCCCTTCAGCTTCTCGGAGCTGCTGGCCCGCGTGCGGGCCCGCCTGCGGGTGGTCGACCAGCCCCACCCGATGCTGCTCGCCGCCGGCCCGCTGCAGCTCGACCTGCGGAGCCGCCGGGCCACCCTGGCGGGCAAGGCGGTGCAGCTCTCGCCGCGCGAGTTCACCCTTGCCGAGGTGCTCGTGCGCCACGCCGGGCGCGCCCTCTCGAAGCAGCAGCTCCTCGAGGAGGTCTGGGGCTACGAGTTCGAGGGCGCCAGCAACGTCGTGGAGGCCTACATCGGCCACCTGCGTCGCAAGCTGGGCCCGACGCGCATCGAGACGGTGCGCGGCGTGGGCTACCGCCTCGTCCCGTCCTGATGCGCCTGGCCACCCGCGTCGCGCTGATCGGGCTGGCCGTCCTGGCCTGCACCCTCGTGGTCGTCGCCCTGCTCACCTACGAGCTGCTGCGGGTGAGCGGGCGGCGGGTCGCCGACCGGGCGCTGCACCGTGAGCTCGACAGCGTGCGCGCCGAGCTCGTCGGCCGCGTGCAGGTCGACACCTTCGTGACGTGGCCGGACCTGCGCGACGCCGCCCAGCGCTACCTGGCCACGCACCCGCCCAGCTACGCCCACGTCACCACGCTGACCATCGGCGAGGACCGCTTCGAGCCCCGCGACGCGCCGCCCTTCCCGTTCGACCCCGAGGCCCTGGCGGCGGCCAGGGGCACCGCCGGCATCCGCACGCTCAACACGTCCCGGGGGCCGCTGCGGGTCCTCGACGCCGAGCTGATGAGCGGGAGCCAGGTGATCGGCCGGGTCACGATCGCCAGCCCCCTCGGGCACGTGGAGCGCAACGCCGAGTCGGCGCTCGTCCGCATCGCCGGCGCGGGGGCGGTGGCCTTGGCCATGGGCGGGATCGTGCTGGTGCTGGCCACCAACCGGGCGCTGCGCCCGGCCGGCGACCTGGCGGAGGCGGCCCGGCGCACGGGCGGCGCCGACCTGAACGTCCGGGTGCCGGCGCCCCGCCGCATGGACGAGATCGGCGTGGTGGCCCACGAGTTCAACCGGATGGTCGACCGGCTGCAGCACCAGGCCGACGAGCGGCGGCGGTTGATCGGCGGCGTGTCGCACGAGCTGCGCACGCCCCTGGCGGTGGCGCGCGGCCACATCGAGCTGTTCGAGGACCTCGACGGCGGGGGTGCGACGCAGCTGGCCGCCACGGGTGACCCGGCCGTGGTGCAGCTGCTGCACGTCCTGCGGGGCGAGCTCAGCCGCCTGGAGCGCATCGCCGACGACCTGGAGGCCATCGCCCAGGGCGCCACCGGCGCGCCGATGGAGGTCGGCGCGGTCTTCGCGCCCGACATCCTCGACGAGCTCCGCCAGCGCCTGACCGGGCTCGAGCTGACCCACGTGGAGCTCGACGAGGCCCCGCCGGTGGTGGTCATGGCCGAGCAGCACCGCGTGGCCCAGGCGCTGCTCAACCTGGTCGTCAACGCCGTCACCCACACGCCCGCGGGCACGCCCGTGCGGGTCGGCGCCGCCGTGGCGGACGGGTGCCTGGAGCTCGTCGTGGCCGACGGTGGCCCCGGCGTCGACCCGGCGGTCCGCGAGCGGGTGTTCGAACCGTTCGTCAGCACCCGTCCGGACGGCGGGGGACTGGGGCTGCCCGTGGTGAAGTCGCTCATCGAGGCCCAGGCCGGCACCGTCGAGCTGTGCACCGGCGCCGGCGGGACCACCGTGACGGTCAAGCTGCCGTTGGGTGCCTCATGAGCCCGCGGAGGGCGGGGACGACGAGCAGCAGGCGGAGCACGTAGGCCACCAGCGACACGACGGCCGCGCCCATGATCCCGTGGGCGGGCACGACCAGGGCGATGCCGAGGGCCGTCACCGCGACCGCCACCACCTGCGCCACCGAACCCGGCGAGGGCCGGCCGGTGGCCTGCAGGCAGGCGTTGCCGGTGAGGAACACCGCCCACGGGACGGCGCCGGCGAGCAGCACCAGCGCGGCGCCCGTGCTGTCGCGGAAGGCCTCGCCGAACAGGGTGGGGAGGGCCCACGCGGCGGCGACCGCCAGCACGGCGGTGACGGCGGTGGTCGTCCAGGCGGTGCGCCACAGCAGCTCCCGGACGCGGTCGGCTCGCTCGTCCGGCCGCGCGCCGGCCACCACCGGCAGGGCGTGCAGCGCCGAGGCCTGCGCCAGGCCGATGGCCACCATGGCGTAGTTCGCGGCGACCGCGTACAGGCCGAGGTCGCTGGCCCCCACGAGCGGCAGCAGCATGAGCTGGTCGAGGCGGGTGTTGAGGAAGTCCGACAACGTGCCGGGGAAGGCCCGGGCCGCGTACCGGAGCACCTCGCCGGCGCCCTCCGGCCGGGCGGGCCGGGTGCGGCCGGTCCAGACGAGGTAGAGCTGCGCGACGGCCTTGGCGCCGATGTAGGTGGCCAGGGCGGCGACGAGCGACACCCGGTGGAGGCCGTGGAGGGCGCCGACGACGGCGCACACGACGGCGAAGGGCAGCACCGCGTGGACGGCGACGGGGACCAGGCGACCCTGAGCGACGAGGAGGTGGCGGGCCACCAGGGCCACCGTGGTGAAGGGCGAGGTGGCGATGAAGAGGAAGCCGGCCACCTGCCCCGAGGTCGGCACGTCGCCCAACGGGCCCCGGGCCACCAGCCACGCGACCACCACCATCAGCGGCGTGAGCGCCAGGCTCCAGCGCAGCGCCAGGCCGAGCAGCTGGGCGGGGGTGCGCCGACCGCTGGCGGCGAAGTACCCGCTCGCCTCGGGCAGCGCGAACGACGCCGCGCGGGTCGAGACGTCGTCGAAGGCGAACACCGCGGCCACCACGCCGCGCCCCGCCGGGCCGAGGGCGCGAGCCAGCAGCGGGCCGCTGAGGGCGGCCAACGCGAAGCGGACGTAGACGGAGAGGGCCAGCAACCGCCGGCCGCGCACGACGGGCGCGGCCGGCGGCGCCGGCGGGGTCGGCTCGGGCGCCGTGCCCGAGGCGGGCGGCGCGCCGTCGGGGCGCGCGGGGAGACCGGGCACGGTGGCGGTCACCCGGCCGCCAAGGGCCAGAGGCGCTCGACGTCGGCGCCGAGCAGGCGGGCGACGTGCTCGACGTCGTCGCGGAACCGGACCCGCAGGTCGGCCAGGAGCGCGGGGCTCAGGGCGTCGGCGCCCTCGGCACCCGCCCGCCGACCGACGAGCGGCAGGCGCCCGAGGGCGGCCCGGGCCCGGCGCAGCCGTTCGGCTCCCACGGCGGCCCGCACCGGCCGGAAGGCCCGCCACGCCCGCACCCGGCCCACCAGCCGGGCCGCGCCCGGCTGGAGGCCGGCGTCGGGCGCGTTGCGGAAGCCCGTGCCGGGCACCGGGCCGTCCAGCCCGAGGAGCTGGGGGAGCCGTTCGGTGAAGAGCTCGTCGGTCCGGAGGTCGTGCTCCATCAGCAGCACCGTCGGCGACAGGCCGGCGGCGGTCCAGGCGTCCAGCTGGGCCCGGTAGTGCCCTGCGCCGACGTAGGCCCACATGTGGTTCCAGCCGTCGCGCTCCCGGTCGGCCTCGCGCGCCAGCCCCTCCTCGAAGGTGGCCGCCGACTCGTAGCCGCGGCCGACCATGAAGGCGTAGGAGGACAGCGCCCGGACCACGGGGTCGCGCAGCACGCAGAGGAGGACGGCGTCGGGGAACTCCCGCCGGAGCGCGGCGGTGGCCGCAGGGGCGTAGTAGAGGGAGCTGGCCGAGGCCTCGAGCCGCACGGGCGCCAACGCCGAGAAGCGGCGGTCGAACTCGGCCCGCGAGCGGCACCGCAGCCGGTCGAACTCGCGCCCGTTGGGGCCGGCGGTCGCGTCGCCGAGCGCCGCGGCCGCCAGGTAGTGGGTCTCCTTGCCCTCGGCCAGCGTCACCTCCGGCCGGGCCGCCAGGCAGTCGGCCAGGAAGCTGGTGCCGCAGCGGGGCGCGCCGAGGACGAAGACGTCCCGCTGTGGCGTCGAGTCCCTGATCGCTGTCACTCCACCGTCCTGCGCCGGGAGGTCGTGCGGTGCGGGACCCCGGAACCCACAGGGTAACGACCGGGCCGCCCCCCGATCCATCGGCCGCAATGTCATTTCTCGCAGGTTGATGAACGTTCTTTCAGACGAGTGATATGCACATCATTTTCTAGACCTTTCCGGAAAGGGGCCGTACGATGCCGCCCGGCGGGCGTTGCGTGTTTTTCCCCTCCCGGGACCGAAGCCTTTCGCCCGTCGACCAGGGCCGGGAACGACATGCGAGGAGAAGGGCGATCAGCGCTCCGTCGGTTGCCATCGTGCACGATTACCTGACGCAGCGCGGCGGCGCCGAGCGGGTGGTGCTGAGCATGGCGCGCGCCTTCCCGGAAGCGCCCGTGTACACCTCGCTCTACAGCCCCGAGACGACCTACCCGGAGTTCGCCGACGTCGACGTGCGGCCCCTGTGGCTGCAGCGCCTCCGGCCGCTGCGCCGCCACCACCGCCTGGCGTTCCCCCTCCTGCCCCTGGCCTTCGGCGCCGACCGGCTCGACTACGACGTCGTGCTGTGCAGCAGCAGCGGCTGGGCCCACGGCGTCCGGACGCGCGGCGTGAAGATCGTCTACTGCCACTCGCCGGCGCGCTGGCTGTACCTCCGCAACACCCACATCGCGGAGGACCGGCCCTGGCACGCGCTGGCGCTGCGGGCGGCTCGGGTGCCGCTGGTGGCGTGGGACCAGCGCGCCGCCGCGTCCGCCACGTCGTACGTCGTCAACTCCGAGAACGTGCAGCGGCGCGTGCACGAGGTGTACGGCACCCGCGCCGAGGTGCTGCACCCGCCCGTGCGGTTCCCGGCGGAGGGGCCCACCACACCGGTGCCGGTCGGCGGGCGGTTCTACCTGTGCGTGGCCCGCCTGCTGCGCTACAAGAACGTCCACCAGGTGGTGCAGGCCTTCGAGCACCTGCCGAACCTCGAGCTCGTGGTGGTGGGCGACGGCCCCGAGGGCGACGTGCTGCAGCGCACGGCCGGCCCCAACGTGCACCTCGTGGGCTCCGTGGGCGACAGCGAGCTGCGCTGGCTCTACCGCAACTGCGCCGGCCTGGTGTCCGCCTCGTACGAGGACTTCGGCCTCACCCCGGTGGAAGCGGCGATCTTCGGCAAGCCCTCGGTGGTGCTGGCGTCCGGCGGCTACCTGGAGACGGTGGTCCCCGGCCGCACCGGGATCTACTTCGGCGCCGCCGAGGCCGGGCAGATCGCCGACGCCGTCCGGCGGGCCGAGCGCCAGACGTGGGTGCCCGAGCGCATCATCGAGCACGCCACCATCTTCCAGGAGCCGTACTTCATGGCTCGTCTGCGCGCCCTCGTCGCAGCGCAGGTGGGTGAGGTGCCGGCGGCGGCTCGGCCGCGCGCCGAGGCGGGGTGGGTCGCGGCGCCGTCGCCGGACGAGCCCACGCCCGTGGTGTCGCCCTCATGGTCCCGGTGAGGTCCCGTCGGAGGCTGGCAGCGCTCCTCGCCCTCGGGCTCTCGCTCGGGGCGGCCGCGTGCGGCGGCGGTGGGGATGGCGCAACGGGCACCGATGCGCCCGTGCCGTCGGTCGAGCGCCCCGGTGCGGTGGCGTGCCCGGCGGGCGCCACCGTGGGCATGCGCTGCGCCGAGGTGGCCGGCTCAGGCGCGAGGGAGGAGCTGTTCGTGGTGGAGGTGGCCGCGCCGGGCGGCGCCGCCGGTCCGCCGGTCCTCTACGTGGGCGGCGCCGCCGGGGTGGCGACCACGGCTGACCTGCCCGCGTGGCGCCAGCTGGCTCGCGACCTGCGGCGCGACGTGATCGTCGTCGAGCGCCGCGCTGCCGAGTCCGACAGCGGGCCGACGGCGTGTGCCGACGTGGCCCTGCGGCGCTTCCTCGACAGGACCTGGCCCAGCGACGTGCTGCGCGAGCTGTACGAGGCCACCGTGGTGCCCTGCGCTGAGGCGATGGCGAGCGGCCCCGCCGTCGCCGCCGCCGGCACGGCCTCCTCGGTCGCTGATGCCGTGGCGGTGGTGGAGGCGTTCGAGCTCGACGCCGTCGCCGTGCTCGGCGCTCGCGAGGGCGCGGACGCGGCCCTTGCGCTGGCCGAGGCGCGGCCCGCCGTGGTCGAGGCCGTCGTGCTGGCCGACCCGCTGGCACCGCCGGCCGAGCGCCTCGTCGAGCGATCGGCGCGCGCCGACGCCACGATCGAGCGCTGGCTCAGCCGATGCGCGGAGGTCGCGTCATGCGGCGCGGCGGAGGACGAGCTGCGCACCTTGGTGGCGATGGCGCGCGACGCGCTCGACGTCGCGCCGCAGACGGTGCCGCTCGCCGCCACCGGCGGGCGCGTGCCCGTGCGCGTCAACGCGCCGCTGCTGGCGCCCGCGCTGGCGGCGGGCCTCGAGGCCGGCCTGGCCGACGAGCTCGAGCCGGCGCTGCGTGCGGGCGTCGACAACGGCGACTGGAGCCTGGTGGCCCAGTGGCGGCTGCAGGCGGCCGATGCCCTGCAGGCTCGCTGGCCGGCCGCGCTCGCCCACCTCTGCGCGGACGTGGCGCCCCGCATCGACACGGCCGCGTGGGCGGCTCGGCGCGACGCCGACCTCGACCATGCCGAGTACTACGTGCTCGACGGCGACGTCTCGCTCTGCCCGGCCTCGGCGACGTCGAACCCTTCGTCGTCGTCGACGTCTGCGGCGGTGCCGGTGCTCGTGGTCGCCGGCGAGCTCGACCCGGCCGCCGGCGGCGCGGGGGCCGCGGCCTTCGTTCCCCGCGACGGGGGAGCGCCGTGGGCGGGTGTCACGGTGGCGTGGGCGGGCCGAGGCGCGCTGGCGGCTGGCTGCGCCCGCACCGCGACGGCCGCGTTCCTCGACGCGCCGGCGGCGGTGGCGCCCGGCGTGGCCACGTGCACGGATCCGGCCGCGTGACCGCCGCGTCGGCGCATGGCGCCCGGGTCGTCGTCCTCGACCACTGCGCGCAGCCCTCGGGCGGCCAGCTCGCCCTGCTGCGCACGCTGCCGCACCTGCGCGACGTGGCGAGCCACGTGATCCTGTTCGAGGACGGTCCCATGGTGGACCGGTACCGCGGGGCCGGCATCCCGGTGGAGGTGCTCCCGCTCGACCCGGCGGTGGCGGCGCGCCCTCGCGACGCCCGCGTGCTGTCGGCCGGCTCGGCGGCCGCCGTCGGCCGGTCCGCCGCGTTCACCGCGCGGCTGGCGCGCCGGCTCCGGACCCTGCAGCCCGACATCGTGCACGCCAACTCGCTGAAGGCGATCGTGGTCGGCATCCCGGCGGCGCGCGCCGCGCGGCGCCCGCTCGTGGCCCACGTGCGCGACCGCCTCGCCGCTGACTACCTGCCCGCCTCCCAGGCGTGGGCCATGCGCGGGCTCGTCCGGGCCGGCGCCCGCGGCGTGGTGGCCAACTCGGCCGCCACGCTGGCCACGGTGGGCCGGCTGCGGGTGCCCCACGCGGTGATCCCGAGCCCCGGCGCGCCGGTGGCGCCCGTCGCGTCGTCAGCGGCGCGACGCGGTCCGCTGACGTTTGCGATGGTCGGGCGGATCTCGCCGTGGAAGGGCCAGGACGTCTTCCTGCGCGCCTTCGCCCGGGCGTTCCCCGACGGCTCCGAGCGTGCCCGCATCGTCGGCGCGCCGCTGTTCGGCGAGAGCGCGTACCAGCACGAGCTGGAGCGGCTCGTCGCCGAGCTGGGCCTGGCCGAGCGGGTGCATTTCACCGGCCACCGCGACGACGTGGTGGCCGAGTACGGCCGGGCCGACGTGCTGGTGCACGCCTCCACCCTGCCGGAGCCCTTTGGGCAGGTGATCGTGGAGGGGTTGGCCGCCGGCCTGCCGGTGCTGGCCTCCGACGCGGGCGGCCCTCGCGAGATCCTCACCCACGGCGAGACCGGCCTCCTGCACCGCCCCGGCGACGCGGTGGAGCTGGCCGCCCACCTCCGGCTGGTGGCCGACGACGCCGCGTTGCGGGCCCGCCTGCGGGTCGCCGGCCTGCAGGTCGCCGAGCGGTACGACCCCGCCCGGCTGGCCGAGGAGCTCGAGGCGCTGTACGGCGCGGTGCTGGGCGGTGCTGTCGAGGCGAGGCCGGTCCACAGGTTGCCGAGGACGGCGCCGAGGTAGGCCTCCATCTCAGCACGGCGTGCTTCGCACATGCGAAGCCCGTTCGGCGCCCTGGGCGTGGGTTCGGGTGCGGCCGCTCAGGCCGGCAGGAACCAGCTGTCGATGCCGACGCTGTCCTCTCCGCCGCGTCGGAGGTAGTGGTCGTGGAAGAGCTTGGAGGTCAGCTCGCCACGCGTGACCACCTCGAGCTTGGCGAAGACGCTCTTCAGGTGGTCGGCGACCGTGTAGCGCGACATGCCGAGCGCCCGCGCGATCTCGGCGTTGGTGTGACCGGACGCCACCAGGAGCACGACGTCGGTCTCGCGCCCGGTGAGGCCGTGGGCGGCCCCGACGATGCGGGCGATCTCCGCCGGGCGGCTGGGCTGCACGACCACACCGATCTCCCCGCCGGGCGCGCCCTCGGTCCGCTCGGCCGTGATCGTCACCCACCGCCCGCTGCGGGTGCGGGCTCGCACGGCCGCCGGGCCGCCGCCGGCCTGGGCGGCGCGCGCCGCGCTGAGCACGGGCGTGGGGAGGTGGTCGCCGGTGGCGCCGTCGTCCAGGTGCTCGAGCCACGTCCTGCCCGCCGGCGTGGCGGTCCGCACCCCGGGCGGTTCGCCCGCGAGCACGACGATGCCGGCCTCGCGGGCGTCGTCGCCGTAGTCGAGGTGCTGGCGCACCAGCATCCGCCGGAAGCCAGTGGCCACCGTGGGGGCGATGCGCCGGACGAGGTCGACGTCGGCGGCGGTGAAGTCGCGGACGTCGCTGCCGCGCATGAGCACGAGGGCCCCCCACACGTGGCGGGCGTCGCGGAAGACCGCCCGCAGCTCGTGGGCCACGCCTGAGGGCTCGAGCACGTCGCGCCAGCGCGCGCTGCTCGCCAGGTCTCCACCCGTGGCGTCGCTGAGCGTCACCACGCCGGCGGACGTCCGGGCCAGCGCCGGCACGTGCGCGACGTCGACGGTGCCGTACTCCAGCTCCAGCAGGCGCGGGAGCAGCGCCATGTCGACGCCCTCCTCGTGGTAGCCGTTGGTGGCGAACAGCGTGGCCGGGTCGACGGCGAACCCGCACCAGCGGTCGGCAGGCACCACGGGGGCGATGGCCGCCTGCACCGAGCGGCACAGCTCCACGACGGACGTGGCGTCGGCGCACGCCCGCTCCACCTGCCGGGCCGCCCTGGCGAGCCGATCGACGCTCACGACGAGGAGTGTGACGCAGCGCCACCTCGCCGTCACCCCCACGATGTTGGGGTGTCGTCGGCGGCCGCCCGGCCGCACGCTCGCCGCAGTCCACTGCGGAGGAGGCGTGCACCATGGCGACGAGGGTGATGAGGACGACGAGCACCGACATCGGCGAGGTCCTGCGACCGGGCGACGCGGGCTACGACGCGGCCCGACGGGTGTGGAACGGCACCGTCGACCGCTACCCGGCGATGATCGTCCGCTGCCGATCCACCTCCGAGGTCGCGGCCGCGGTCCGCATGGCCACGGGCACCGGGGTGGAGCTCGCGGTGCGCGGCGGCGGCCACAGCATCCCGGGCCTCTCGGTCTGCGAAGGCGGGGTGGTGGTCGACCTCTCGCCCATGAAGGAGCTGGTGGTCGACGCCGAGCGCGGGACGGCCGTGGCCGGGCCGGGGCTGCTCTGGGGGGAGTACGACGCGGGGACGCAGCGCTACGGCTTGGCCAGCCCCGGCGGTGAGATCTCGCACACGGGCGTCGCCGGGCTGACCCTCGGCGGCGGGATCGGCTGGCTGTCGCGCCGGTACGGCCTGGCCTGCGACCACCTCGTGGGGGCGCGGCTCGTCCTGGCCGACGGCACGGTCGTCGACGTCGACGAGGAGCGCGATCCCGAGCTGCTCTGGGGCCTGCGCGGGGGCGGCGGGAACTTCGGCATCGTGACGGCGTTCCGCTTCCGCCTCCACCCCGTGCCCCCGCTGTACGCGGGGCTCTTCCTCTGGCCGGCGGCGGCCGCGGACCGCGTGCTGGCGCGC
>Ga0180215_1004034_pt1 | contig 13366 bp, 14 predicted proteins | sample eDN3rd37CBELigBY_FD_128871 | JGI IMG/M metagenome (GOLD analysis project Ga0180215, IMG submission 128871) | Enriched backyard soil microbial communities from Emeryville, California, USA - eDNA 3rd pass 37_C BE-Lig BY (version 2) (version 2) | ecosystem: Environmental > Terrestrial > Soil >...
AATTAAACTTTTCCCGGATCAGGCTCCCAAAGCGGTTGAAAACTTCATTAAGCATAGTGAAGATGGCTATTACGATGGGGTGACTTTCCACCGTGTCATTCAGGAATTTATGATCCAGGGAGGCGACCCTGAGGGAACCGGCAGGGGCGGAGAAAGCATTTACGGTGAAGCGTTTGAAGATGAATTCTCCAACGAGCTCTTTCACATTCGCGGTGCGCTATCAATGGCAAATGCAGGTCCGAATACAAACGGTAGCCAATTCTTTATTGTTCAGAACACGAGACTTGATCCAAGCTTGAAAGGGCAAATGGAAAAGGCCGGTTATCCGGAAGATATTATTAAAGCTTATGAAAATGGTGGTACACCAACGCTTGACCATAAGCACACCGTTTTTGGACAGGTTGTTGAGGGAATGGATGTAGTCGACAGTATCGCAGAAGTTGAAACTGCCGAAGAGGACAAGCCAGCGGAAGATGTGGTCATTGAAAAGATAGAGGTTTTAAAATAAGTGTATAAACATTGGACTGTGTAATCATTGCTGATATAATAATTCGGGTGGACACTGCTTTTAGCAGAAAGGATTGATTAGGATGTTGCAATGGTATGTACTGTCGCTGTTTCTATATTTTCCGGAAGATAAATCAGAATATGGCCCTGCAGCTGTAACGTTTGCCATCTTTTTAGTTGCGGCCATTCTTACAATGAGATTAATTATCCGTGTGTCAAAGCGCGAAGCAGCCAAGGCGAAAGAGCTTGAAGAGCGCATCGATAGGCAAAATAGACAAGGGGGGAACAGCTGAGCAGCTGTTCTTCTTTTTTTGTTAAGAAATTATAACTTTGATAACTGTCTAGCGCAAGCAGCCTACCCCCTCGAGGTCACAACCTTGTCTAGTTTCGGCTCCTAGGGACTCGGGGTCATAAGCCGTTTCCTTTCAGAAGGAAGAACGCCTTCTTACAGGAACCGTCTTATGCCTGAGGCCCGCAGGACAGGGAAGGCTTCGTCAGCATAAACATCGCACGACCGAAAGCGACAGCTTTTGGGAGGATGCGGGTCATGCAGACGTTGCCACAGGACGAGGCGATCTTAGTCTGCGTTCCTTAGGTGAGCAAGGAGCTTGCGCTTTTCTTGTTTATTGATAAAGTGATTGGGCAACACTAAAGACAAAATGTCTTGATGGAGGATTCAATCATGAAAAAAGCGCTGATGCTTGGTTTTGTTCTTCTTCTGTCCGGTTGCGGGGAAGAGAACATTACGAATACGGAAGTTGAAATGTTTAACGCTGCAGGTGATTCATTAGGGACAATTAAGGTGCAGGAACAGGCGAGCGGAGTAAAGTTGAGCGGGGGTCTGAGCGGACTTCCTCCGGGGGAACTTGCCATCCATATCCATGAAGAAGCAAAATGCGAGCCTCCTGACTTTAAATCGGCAGGGAATCATTTCAATCCTGACAATAAGGAACATGGGCTGCTTCATCCCAAAGGATCACATGCGGGTGATCTTCCCAACCTGATTGTTGAGGATGACGGCAAGGCTAAGATTGACTTTATGGCGCCCCAAGTCACGTTAAAAGAAGACAAAAATTCTTTGTTGACAAAGGAAGGGACTTCCATTGTTATCCATGATGGACCAGATGATGGCATGACTCAGCCGGCAGGAGATTCAGGAGAACGCATTGCCTGCGGCCGTATTTCAAAAGATAAAGAAGAAGAAGGACAGAAAAAAGCACAGGACGATCAATCAACAGAAGAATAAATAATTGAAGGCTTTCCTGGCAGGGGAGACTTTATCACTGGGAATTTTTCCGAACGATCCGTATAATGGAGTTAAACCTTATAATGGAGGTTGGTTAAATGGGAATTTTCGATGGTTTTATCGGCAATGCATCTGAAGCGGACATTAATGAGGTTCAGGAGGAATTTTCAGCAGTCCTTGCCCCGAGTGAACAGGTTGAAAAAGCCTATAGGCTCGTCCGCGATTTATTCATTTTTACAAACAAGCGTCTGATTCTGGTGGATAAGCAAGGAATCACAGGGAAAAAAATCGAGTATCATTCCATCCCTTACAAAAACATCACCCATTTTAGCATTGAAACCGCAGGCAGCTTCGATCTGGAGGCCGAATTAAAAATTTGGATCTCAGGATCAGACGAACCAATTGAAAAGCATTTTAATAAAAACTTGAACATATACGAAGTGCAGAGTGTGCTTGCTGAATATGTACTATAAATCCCCTTGCTAGTATAACCAAGGGGATTTTGCTTGTAGTTCAGGTGGAATTTTCATAAAATTAAATTATCTTGATAAAGGATGTGAGTGATGATAAACAGACTCCGTTTCGAACCAAAGGAGCTGGAAATGCTCCGCTTTCTGTCCCGCCGCCTGGAACTGCCTTTGAAAAATGAAAATCAGTATCTGCATTTAGAGAAGGGCTATGCAGGCGAGCAGCATTTTGATAGGGAGCTTCAGGACTTGCCAGACTCTTGCATTATTCTAAATGATCTATTGCTGGAAAACAGCAATACCCATTTCCAAATCGATACTCTCCTTATCGCCGGCGGCACTATATTCATCTTTGAAGTAAAAAACTATGAAGGGGACTATTACATAGAAAATGAAAGATGGTATTCCCTGCTATCCAAAACAGAAATAAAAAATCCCCTCCTCCAGCTGCAAAGAAGCGAAACCCTTTTACGGGGCCTCCTTAAAGAATTCGGCTACCATCTTCCCATCAAATCACATCTGATATTCATTAATCCCGGCTTTCAGCTTTATCAAGCTCCTATCAATATTCCTGCAGTATTTCCTTCGCAGCTTAAACGATTCCTGGAGAAATTAAAAACTATTCCTAATGCGGCGAAATCGAGAAACCTGAAGCTGGCTGAACAGTTAAATGCCCGCTGCTTGAAGGAGAATCCCTATGTTCGGATTCCAGAATACACTTATGACCTTTTGAGGAAAGGGATTGTATGCAGTTCGTGTACTTCGTTTTTAGCCCCCTTTACTCAAGGTTACTTAACCTGCGGGGAATGTGGATCGAAAGAAAAGGTGGATACTGCAGTACTGAGAAGTGTAAAGGAATTTGCGGTTTTGTTTCCGGATAGGAAAATTACTACAAATACAATAGTAGATTGGTGCGGTGGTATTGGTTCCGGGAAAGTGGTGCAGAGGATACTAGTGAGAAATTATGAAAAAAAGGGGAGGGGGAAGGCTTCTTATTACCAAGCATGCCAAAGGGAGGAAAAAGTGAATGGAGGTCAGATGGATTAACACCGAAAATAGGGGAGGGGAGAGAAAAATGGTAGTTAATCAGAGGGATTAACGCCGAGAATAAGAGGTGCAAAGAAAAACGGTAGTTAATCGGATGGATTAACGCCAAAAATACGGGATGCAAAGAAAAATGGTAGTTAATCGGAGGGATTAACGCCAAAAATAAGGGGTCCACAGAAAAACGGTAGTTAATCAGAGGGATTAACGCCGAAAATAAGGGGTGCAAAGAAAAATGGTAGTTAATCAGAGAGATTAACACCGAAAAAAGGAGAGGAGAGAGGAAAATGGTAATTAATCAGAAGTATTAAGGACGAAAAAAAGAGAAACAAGAGAGTATGGACAACCGGGATATCCCAGCACACAAAAAAGCACGGCCTCAGCCGTGCCTCCACAAACGCTATCACCCAAAAGCTCTTTTCAGCCTCTCCAGCCCTTCCGCCAATACTTCATGAGGGCAGGCAATATTCATTCGAACAAATCCTTCGCCGCCCGGGCCGTATTTCGGACCTGGTTCCAGGGCTAGCTTCCCTTTTTCCAAAAGGTTTTGGCGCAGTTCGGCATCAGTTAATCCCATTCCGCGGCAATCAAGCCATAGAAGATATGTGCCGTCTGGCTCCATCAAGCGAATACCCGGAAGGTGTTGTGTAATAAATTCCGCAGCAGTCCTTTTATTTTCTTCCAGATAATCCATCAAACCATCAAGCCATTCCTCACCATGGCGGTAAGCTGCTTCCATGCCAATAATTCCAAAAGCGGACAGTGTGAAGAATCCTTGCTTGTGCTGTTCTGCCTGAAAAGCCTTCCGCAGCTTCTCATTGCTTATAATGGCAGCTGAAGCTTGAATTCCTGCAAGGTTCCAGGTTTTTGTGGGAGCTATGCAGGTGACCGTGAGTTCTGCAAATCGCGGATCCAGTGAAGCAAGGGGATAATGCTTATGGCCTTTATAAATTAAATCAGAATGAATCTCGTCAGAAAGAATAAGGCAATCATATTTAACACATAGCTCCCCTATTTTCCTCAGTTCCTCTTCTGTCCACATTCGGCCGCCCGGGTTGTGCGGATTGCAGAGAAGGAATAGTTTCACGCCCTCTTTCAATTTGTTTTCAAAATCGGCAAAATCAATTACGTACCGGCCATTCTCGAGTTTCAATTGAGAATTAACGACAGTGCGCCCATTCTGTTTAATCATCTCAAAGAATGGAGTATATACTGGAGACTGCAGCAATACTTTATCCTCTTTTTCAGTAAAAGCCTGGATGGCAGTTGCGATGGAGGGAACCACTCCCGTGCTGTATAGAATCCACTCATTTTCGATTTTCCAGCCATGCCGTTTGTTCAGCCACTGTCCGATAGCTTCTGCAGTAGAATCCGGTGCATACGTATATCCATAGACCCCATGAGCAATTCTGTCTTCAATGGCTTGCTTTACTTCTTCGGGAGGCTGAAAGTCCATGTCTGCTACCCACATGGGCAATACATCGGATCTGCCAAAAACCTCCTTGGTCCGATCCCATTTAACAGAAGCTGTATTTTCCCTGCTGATTTTTTGATGGAAATTAAAACGATTCAATCCTGTCACCGCCTTAAGAATTCTTTTATGTACCTTGACTCTATGATATGATATTGATGCTAAAAATTAAAATATTGCGGCTCGGTCGGCCGAATAATAAAAAGGTGATATACATGGAAATTCAGCAAACGAATCTCTTGCTTGTCTACACCCTGGATCAGTGGGATCCATTTGGAGTGGGGCCGGGCAATTATGATACTGAAATTGCGGATTCAGTCCAGGCAGTCCATGACTTAAATGATTTAATGAAATTGGCCAGGAAGATTCAATCCATTTATGAATTCTCGTTTGAGGAAATTATTCCTTTGGAAAAATGCAAAGAAATCTCAGGGCGTCTTCTGGAAATAAAGAATAATGGCTCCTGTGCTATTTAAGATAAAAACGGCAGCTCTCAGACCTTGGGGCTGCCATTTTTATTCACAATACTATACACTTTCCTGTACCCGAACGGTATTCATAAAACTCTTGATATGCTGAAGAACATCTTCCGGCCGTTCTTCCGGCACAAGATGCCCGGTTTCTTTTAATACCACCAGCTTGGAATGTTTTAAATCTTTATTCAGCCGTTTGCCGATATGAAGCGGGACGACTCTGTCATGTTCTCCCCAAATTAATAGACAAGGCGTTTCTATTTTCTTCAATGCAGAGGCAGGCATATCGCCTTCCCTATCGCGAATCATCCTGGTTAAAGCCCGGAAAATATCGTCTTCTAAAAATGGCGACAAATATCCGTAAAGCATTTCATCATCAATCATGGAATGATCGTAGACAACATTTTTTAAATTCTGCTTTACCCCTGAGCGCTGTAGATATAATTTAACATACAGATGAAAGAAAGGTATGTAACTTGAAAAGATGATATGCGGCTTCATTCGTTTCATATATCCGGAACTGCAAAGCAATACTGCCTGGTCTACGAGTTCAGGCTTGGAGTGTGCGACATTTAAAACAATCTGTCCCCCCATGGAATGGCCAATTAAAGTAACTTTTTCAAAGCCCATCTTTTCTGATAAGCGGATAACCGTATCCGCCAAGTTTTTGTATGAGTAGACGAACTGCTGGGATTTTCCGCTTTTGCCGAAGGGCGGCAAATCAATTGATACCACATTGAATTCCGTTTGCAGCAGAGGAATCAGCCTGCGATAGCTAAAGGTGGATGACAGAAAACCATGCAGCAGCACCAGGGTATCCCTGGAGGACTCATGTTTGTAGTATTCATAATAGACCTCTGTTCCATTAATAGGCTCTGTTCCAGAAAAAGTCGCTTGTTCCATTGGCCTTCCCCTCCTAGTCCCGGTTTACTTTATTTTCCCCTTAAACTTAATCTTGACACATATGATTTTAAAGAAATTAATAAATAATGAAAGTGACACATTTATTTTCCGCAGTTTTTGCTATAATGTAACTATTTTATAGAGTAAATCACTAAAGGATGGGAGCGACAAAGGTGAAATTAACTGAAAAGCAAATAGAGGTTTTAGAAATATTAGAAAACAACAGTGCGCGAATCCCTGTGGAAGACATTGCGAAAATGGCTGAATTAAGTATGGCTGAAACAGAAACTATTTTAGATAAACTCGAGGAAATGAAAGTGCTTGTGCGTTTTAATTCCGTTATTGACTGGTCAAAAGTCGACGGTCATGAAGGGGTTACCGCAATGATTGATGTGAAGGTCGCTCCAAAGCGCGGGGTGGGATTTGATGAAGTTGCACAAAGAATTTACCGTTTCAAAGAAGTAAGGTCTGTCTATTTAATGTCCGGTGCCTATGATCTTTCTGTCATCATCGAAGGCCGTTCCATGAATGAGGTCGCCCGATTTGTATCAGAAAAGCTATCGACTCTCGATTCTGTCTTATCGACAACCACACATTTTATTCTAAAAAAATATAAGCATGACGGCACTATTTTTGAACATAATGAAGACGACAAACGAATTGTGGTGTCACCGTAATGAATGGAACTAAGTCTTATTTATCAAAAACGGTGGAAGAGCTGAAGCCTTCCGGGATCCGCCGCTTTTTTGACCTTGCTGCAGGAATGGAAGGAGTCATCTCCCTTGGGGTGGGGGAACCTGATTTCATCACACCATGGTCTGTGCGTGAGGCAGCCATCCTATCGCTTGAGCAGGGATATACATCTTATACGGCTAATGCCGGGTTAATGGAGCTTCGGGAGGAAATTGCAGGATATATGCAGAAAAGCTTCGGAGTATGTTATTCTCCCCGGAGTGAAATAATCGTGACAGTGGGAGCGAGCCAGGCGCTTGATATAGCTCTTAGGGCCATCCTCGATCCGGGCGATGAAGTAATTGTAGTCGAGCCAAGCTTTGTATCCTATGTGCCATTAGTGTCTCTTGCGGGCGGTGTGCCTGTTCAGGTTCAAACTTTAAAAGAGAATGGGTTTAAGATTCTGCCTAAGCAGCTGGAAAAAGTAATAACTGACAGAACTAAAGCCATTATACTTTGTTCACCCAATAATCCGACTGGAACAATGTTAAGTGGGAGTGAACTGGAGGCCATCGCCCAAATAGCTGAAAAATACGATTTGCTGGTTCTTTCAGATGAGATTTATGCTGAGCTTGCTTATGATGGCGAGTATACAAGTTTTGCCGCAATAAGCGGGATGAAAAAAAGAACCATCCTGATCTCGGGATTTTCAAAGGGGTTTGCCATGACAGGCTGGAGATTGGGGTTTGTCTGCGCTCCTGAAGCGATATCCCAGGCGATGCTGAAAATTCACCAGTATGCGATGATGTGTGCGCCAACGATGGCCCAGTTTGCCGCTCTTGAAGCCTTGAAAACAGGCAGATCAGATGTTGAGGATATGAAAAAGAGCTATAAGCGCAGGCGGAATTATTTCGTTCAATCCCTAAATGAACTGGGATTAACATGCCATGTGCCGGGCGGAGCCTTTTATGCTTTCCCATCTATTGAAAGTACGGGACTTTCTTCTGAAGAATTTGCAGAAAAGCTGCTGCTGGAGGAAAAGGTAGCGGTGGTGCCAGGCAATATTTTTGGCGAAAGCGGGGAAGGCCATGTGCGCTGCTCTTATGCCACTTCCATGGAGTTGCTGCAGGAAGCAATTAAGAGAATTGGCCATTTCTTAAAGCGAAACCAAAAGGCATAAAAAAAGGACAATCCGCAACAGATTGTCAACTTCAAAAAGGGGGGAATACTAGAAAGCCTTACACTACAAGGCTAACCAGTATTCTCTTTTTATATACTCTCTTTTATAAAACTTTTTGATCATATTTGATCTCAAATAGCATTTGCATGACACGGAGGAAATCTTCCTCGCTGAATTCCTTTGCTTTGCGCAAGATGAGCTTAGCTTTTTTGGTGCCAATTTCACGCACAAGCTGTTCAATTTCATAATCGATTCCTGACTGGCCCTTCTGAAGTTCCTGTTCAAGCAGCTCAGAAGCTGGAATATCGAGGGCGGTTGAGATTTTTAAAACAGTCTGGGTATCAGGAATCTGGTCTCCATTTTCATATTTTGCAATCGTCCCCGTTCCAACTCTCACTTTCAAAGCTAGCTGCTGCTGGGTTATATTTGCGCGTTCTCGGCAGGCTTTAATGTTATGGCCGATTTTTGACATACCCATCACTCCCACTGTCAATTTCTTCTATCTATATTTTATCATGAGAAACGTGAGATCCTTTCTTTACTTCATGAACATTTCGTTAACAAACCAAAAAGATGTCTACATATTGTTTGCGGATTGTTTTATTATAATGAATGGCTGTCAGAATTGTTTATGGGATAAAATGTAAGTGAGTGTCATCAAAATCATTTTTGATATTTTTAAGAAGTTATGATATAATTTCTTATTGCGTATAAAGAGATAAAATTTGAATTTAAATAGGAGTGTTTTCATGTCTGAGAAAATCGAAGTAGGCAGTGTTATTACAGGAAAGGTAACAGGTATTCAGCCATATGGTGCGTTCGTGGCATTAGATGAGAATACACAGGGGTTAGTGCACATTTCCGAAGTGACTCACGGTTTCGTTAAAGATATCAATGAGCATCTTAAAGTGGGCGATGAAGTAAAGGTGAAAGTGCTGTCTGTTGACGAAGAAGCAGGTAAAATTGGTTTATCAATCCGTGCAACAGAAGAAGCTCCCCAAGCAGAAGCGAAAGCTAGAAAGCCTCGCAAGCGCCAGGCAGCTCCAATCAAAATGGAAGACGAATCTGCACAGGGATTCAACACACTTAAGGATAAGCTTCAAGAGTGGATTGACCAGTCCCAGCGCGAAGATCTTATTAAGAAGTAATAAAATGGATAAACCGGGTTTCCTGCCCGGTTTTTTATTTTCATTGGGATGCAAAAAATATTTGCTTTCTCGTGCAAAATGAGCGAGCGCTCGACAAATTCTTTTGCATGCTTAGCTACATAAAAAAGATGAAATTTATATTTTTTAAGATAAATAGTCTGAAAAATGTTGGAATTTAATATCTTGGCATTAATCTTGCAATAGTTAAACCAACTGCAACTTTAAAAGGAGGAACATACATGCAAGAAACAGGAAAGAAAATTCCCTTCTGGTTTTCAGTGCTGCCGCTGCTGGTGATGATTGCTGCCATGATTATTACAATTGTTAAGTTTGAGGGAAGCCCTCATGTGCCTTTAATTACCGGAACAATTGTATCCGCTTTCATCGCCTGGCGTTTTGGCTATAAGTGGAACGATATTGAGGAAGGCTTCTATAAAGGCATTAAGTTAGCGCTCCCGGCTATTCTGATTATTATAATGGTCGGTTTGACAATTGGCTCCTGGATTGGCGGGGGAATTGTAGCGACCATGGTCTTTTACGGATTAAAACTGATGACCCCATCCATGTTTTTAGTCTCAATTTGTATTATCTGTGCCATTGTCACTCTGGCAATCGGAAGCTCATGGTCTACAATGGGAACAATTGGCGTCGCCGGTATGGGCATTGGAATCAGTATGGGCATCCCGGCTCCAATGGTGGCGGGAGCTATCATCTCAGGCGCCTATTTCGGAGATAAAATGTCACCGCTGTCCGACACGACTAATTTGGCTGCGGGAATCACAGGCACGGATCTTTTTGCGCATATAAAGCATATGTTTTACACAACCCTTCCGGCGCTGGCCATTGCCATTATTGCTTATTGGTTTTTGGGAAGGCAATTTGGCGGGGATGATTTGAATAATGATAAAATAACTGGTGTCATGAATGTTTTATCAGAGAACTTTGTCATCTCTCCTTGGCTTTTACTGGTACCTGTAATTGTTATAGGGTTAGTGGCAAAAAAGGTGCCTGCACTGCCTTCGCTTGCGGTGGGGGTTTTCCTTGGCTGGCTTTGCCATATTTTAGTCCAGGGCGGTGCTGTGGGGGATGCGGTGAATACTCTTCAGGGCGGATTTTCGATTGAATCAGGCAACACAATGGTGGACGAGCTTTTCAATAGAGGCGGCATTGACGATATGATGTACACCGTGTCCCTAACGATTGTGGCGATGGCTTTCGGGGGAGTTATGGAGCAGACCGGCATGTTAAAAGCCATAGTTGAACAGATACTGAAATTGGCCCGTTCAGCAAGAAGTTTAGTAGCAACTACCGTACTATCTGCGTTCTTTACAAATGTGGCGGCTGCAGAGCAGTATATTTCCATTCTGCTGCCGGGAAGAATGTACACACAGGCATTTAAGGATAAAAATCTGCAATCCAAAAATCTTTCACGGGCACTTGAAGATGGCGGTACGGTCACTTCTGTTTTTGTTCCATGGAATACTTGTGCAGTGTTTATCATGTCAACATTGGCTGTTCATCCCTTTGAATATGCACCTTACGCGATTTTAAATTTCACTGTGCCGATCCTGGCTATTATCTTTGCCATGCTTGGCTACAAAATAACTTTCATGAGTGATCAGGAACGAAAAGAAATGGAAGAAAAAGATCAAATAGCATCATAGGGCTCCGATCCTTCGGAGTCTTTTGTTTTTTGAAAAAGCGATGATAGGGTAAAGTAAACGGGAGCAATTCCTGTCGTGATTTATGAATAGGGACTTTGAGTTAGTCAAAGAATACATTTTGTTAAAAGGAGAGATAGTTATGGCAGAACAGACACTTTACGAAAAAGCAGGCGGCGGAGAAGCCATTGAAAAGGTAGTTGATTATTTTTACGAGGAACTGGTATTAAAGGATCCGACCGTCAATCAGTTTTTTGAGCATACGGATATGATTAAGCAAAAACGTCATCAATCCAAGTTCATAAGCTATGCATTAGGCGGCCCTAATCAATATTCAGGCAATTCCATGGCAAAAGCGCATGAGGGTATGAACCTGCAGCCCGAACACTTTAACGCGATTGCCAGGCATCTGCATGATGCGCTTGCCCATTTTGGGGTGAATGAGAGGGATATCGATGAAGCTTTGACTCGCGTTGCAGCTCTTAGGGACGATATTCTATACAAATAAGCTCCCCAAGGGGAGCTTTTCGTTTTTGTTACGCGGAAATTAGGATACACCAGCGGAAAATATCTTTTATCCGCCAAAGAATATAATCACGATAATCAAGTTTTATCGCGTAAAATTCATTATATCTGCGAACAAATTATTCTTCTAACCTCAAGCGGCATCAATCAGCTGTTTCTTTCCTTACTCCGTATTTTCTTAGCCGGTATTGCAGGTTTTGCCGGCTCATGCCAAGAGATTTTGCGGATTGGGTTATATTATTGCCATGGTGTTTAAGGACCTTCTTTAGATAGTAGGTCTCAGCTTCCTGTATATATTGTTCAAGTGGTTTAATAGGCTTGTTTTTCTGTATAAGCAAATCCTCCAAATGACCGGTTTCGTTCGGCTCCTCCTTGAATTGAGGCTTATTCCGGAAGTGAAGAGGCAAATGCACATAGCTGATCGCTTCTTCCTGGTCAATCAGATTCATGGCCCCTTCGATAATATGCTCCAGTTCCCGTACATTGCCCGGCCAATCGTATTGCTCGAATTTGCTCATTACTTCTTCATCGATTTCCGCTACATTCATCCCAAAGAGCTGATTGTATTTTTCTATGAAAAATTGTGCAAGATCCCTGATATCCTTTCTTCTCTCGCGCAGAGGCGGAACAAAGAGGGAAACAACACTTAGCCTGTAATATAAATCTTTTCTCATACGGTCTTCTGAGATAGCATCAATCGGGTCTTCGTTAATGGTTGCTATAATTCTTACATCTACTGTCCGGTCTTTCGTATCACCGACCCTTCTGACCGTTTTTTCCTGCAAAACTCTCAAAAGCTTTGCCTGCAGGGATGGATTAAGTGAATTGATTTCATCCAGCAGCAAAGTCCCGCCATTTGCCTGTTCAAACAATCCTGGCCTTTCAATGGAGCCTGTAAATGCCCCTTTCTTTGTACCAAATAAAAGCCCCTCTATCAGACTGTCCGGAAGAGCAGCGCAATTTTGGGAGATAAATGGTTTTGAAGAGCGGCTGCTGCCATTATGGATGCTTTGGGCAAAGAGCTCTTTCCCTGTGCCGGTCTCCCCGATAATCAGGACAGAAGAACTTGTCCGGGTTGCTCTTTTGCTCGCTTCAATCACTTCTTGGATCTCGTCGCTGCTGCCAATAATACTATCGAAAGTATAGCGGGTGTCTCCGCGTTTATTCATATTTTCTCTGATCAGCTTTTCAAGCTTGGTCACATCACGTGCGATTTCCATAGCGCCAATCTGTTCACCATCTTCCATAATTGGGAAAGTATTATTGATCGTGGTGATTTCCTGCCCCTTATTGTTAAAATAGGTTTGTTTGGCATTTTTAATTTTGCTGCCATTTTTGAGCGCCTGAAGCAAGGTGCTGTCTTCGTCCTGATTGAAAGAAAATACATCCAGCAGATTTTTATCCAGTACATCTTCATAATCCATACCCTCTATTTGGGCCATTTTTTTATTGTAGAATGTTGTTCTTCCTTCCTCATTCACTACATGGACACCAACATCAATTTCATCTAATATCCGTTGAAATAACTTGCTTTTCAATTGGAGCTGTTCAAATTCCCTGTGATTCATTGTGATCTCCTTCACTCGGCAGTTTATTCAATAGTATATACTAATTCGAATATATGCAATGAAAATTTGCACCAATAACTATTAGTGATTTAAAAAGGGCAAAAATATTTTGCTTTCAGTTTATGAAAATACTCATTTATCAGCTTTTTATATTTGGCACAGTTCTTGCATAATAAAATGGTGGATAAAAAACGAATTTATTAAAGGGGGATGGCATCATGGTACAGCCTTACAAACATGAACCTTTCACATATTTTAAAACAGAAGAAAACCGTGAAGCATACTTACTGGGATTAAAAACAGTCGAAAGCTATTTAGGACAGGACTATGACTTATTAATAGGCGGAGAAAGAATCTCTACTGATGAAAAAATCGTATCCATCAATCCTTCTAATAAAGAAGAAGTAGTTGGCCGTGTTTCAAAGGCAAACCGCGAGCTTGCGGAAAAAGCAATGCAGGCTGCTGTTGAAGCATTCAAAACATGGAGAAAAGTGAAGCCGG
>Ga0180215_1004035_pt1 | contig 13362 bp, 9 predicted proteins | sample eDN3rd37CBELigBY_FD_128871 | JGI IMG/M metagenome (GOLD analysis project Ga0180215, IMG submission 128871) | Enriched backyard soil microbial communities from Emeryville, California, USA - eDNA 3rd pass 37_C BE-Lig BY (version 2) (version 2) | ecosystem: Environmental > Terrestrial > Soil >...
CTGGCTCGATCGCTGGCACCTTGATCTCAATGCCCTGATGGCCACGCGCCGCGGCGCGCAGTTCCGCGCCCTGATGCGCGCGGCACGCGCGCCCGTGCGACGCGTGCGCATGGTCAAGCGGCGACTGCTGGGATGACACCGGAGTTCTCCGTCATCGTGCCCGTCAAGGACGGGGCGCGCTACCTCGCCGAACTGCTGGCCGCAGTCCAAGCGCAGGGCGAATACGTGGAGATCCTCGTCATCGATTCGGGCTCGCGCGACGGCTCGGTCGAGATCGCTCGCGCGCACGGCGCGAACGTGATCGAGATCGCGCCCGAGGAGTTCGGCCACGGCCGCACGCGCAACCTCGGCGCCGAGCGCACGAGCGGGCGCCTGATCGCGTTCCTGACCCAGGACGCCACGCCCACGCCCGGCTGGCTGGCCGCCTACCGTGAGGCGTTCGCCTTGAGCGATCGCGTCGGCGCCGCCTACGGCCCGCACCTGCCGCGCCCGGACACCTCGCCGATGATCGCGCGCGAGCTCGTCGAATTCTTCGCCACGTTCTCCCCCGACGGCAAGCCGGTGGTGCAGGGGCGCAACGGCCCGACGTTCCTGGCCAACGTCAATGCGTGCTACCGGCGCGACTGCTGGGAGCAGATCCGCTTCGACGACGTCCCGTACTCGGAGGACCAGGCGTTCGGCCGCGCCATGCTCTCGCGCGGCTGGGAGAAGGTCTATCACCCGGACGCGGCCGTCTATCACGCGCATGATTATTCGCCGGTCGCGTTCATGCGCCGCTACTTCGACGAGTACCGCGGCCTGCGCCAGTCGCTCGGACACGTCGAGGGCTTCGGGCTGCGCTCCAGCGCCAGGATCGTGCGCGACGCAGTCGCCGCCGACCGCCGCTGGATGCGCGAGCAGGGCATGCCGGAGTCCAACCTGCGCCGGTGGACCGCGCGCTCCGTCGTGCACCACGGCGGCCGCCGCGTGTTCTCCGCCCTCGGCTCGCGGGCCGACCGCCTGCCGGCGGGCCTACAACGCGCGATCTCGCTCGAGGGCAGTGCGGTCAGCCCGTTCGAGGCGCTGGACGGTCCGCCGCCGACCGTGTCCGTGCCCGCGCGCGGGCCGACCCCCTACGAGGAGATCCGGCGGGTCGCGGTCGAGGGACCGGCGCCGCTGCTCGCGCCGGTGCCCGGCATGTCGGAGCGGACGCCGCTGCACGTGGCCGCCGTGATCCCGCCGTTCCGCCGCGGCTCCGGCGGGCACAACTCGATCTTCCAGATGCTGTCGCGGCTCGAAGGGCTCGGCCACACCGTCTCGGTCTGGCTGCACGACCCGATGGGCTGGCAGCGCGACGAATGGCCGGCGGTGGTGCGCGGGAACATCCGCGAGTACTTCGCGCCCGTGGACGGGCCGGTGTTCGTGGGCTTCGACCAGTGGTACGGCGCCGACGTGGTCGTCGCGACGGGCTGGCAGACGGTCCACCCGGCGCTGCTGCTGGACAACGCCCGTGCCCGCGCGTACCTCGTGCACGACCACGAGAACGAGTTCTACGCCACCTCGGCAGAGAGCTGGTGGGCCGAGCAGACGTACTCGTTCGGTCTTCACCCGATCGCCTCGAGCCCGTGGCTCGCCGACCTGATGGAGCAGCGCTACGGCACGCCGGCCTCGCAGTTCGACTTCGGCGTCGACCACTCCGTGTACCGACCACTCGACGTGGCACGCCGGCGCGACACGATCATCTTCTACGCGCGGGACGTCACGCCCCGGCGGGCGGTGCCGCTCGGCCTGCTCGCGCTGCAGGAGCTCCACCAGCGGCGCCCGGAGCTGCGGATCGTGCTCTTCGGCGACAGCAAGCCCACGGATGCGCCGTTCCCGTACGAGCACCTCGGGATCGCGTCGCCCGAGCAGCTCGCGCACGCCTACTCGGAGGCGACGGTCGGGCTCGTGCTGTCGATGACCAACTACTCGCTGATCCCGCAGGAGATGCTCGCCTGCGGGCTGCCGTGCGTGGACCTCGCGGGCTTCAGCGCCGAGACGGTGTTCGGGGCGGACGGCCCGGTCGAACTCGCGCCGTTCGACCCGGTGGCGATCGCCGACGCGCTCGAGCGGCTGCTCGACGACCAAGCGCTGTGGGAGCACCGCTCCGCGGAGGGCCGGGCGTTCGTCGCCGACCGCACGTGGGATCGCGCCGCCGAGCAGCTCGAGGCCGGGCTGCGCACCGCGCTGCGGGAGAGGGAGCACGGCGTGCAGGCCGACAGGCAGCCCACGGCGCCGCAGGGCGTCGCCGAGCCGCCGGCGCGCGGCGACGTCTCGCGCGCGGTCCCGGTCGAGGTGTTCGGCACCACGCCGGTCACCGACCGCCTGCTTTCCCGGCTCTCGGAGGATGACCTCGCGGCGATCGAGTCGGCCGTCGACGCCGAGACGGCGCCGTGGTTCGAGCTTGCGTCGCAGCAGAACCGTGGTGACATCCTGCTGGCGCTCGGGGTGTGGCATCGCGTGCAGTCGGTGCTCGACAAGACCGGATTGCGACCGGACGAGCCGCCTGAGCACGTGCACGCGATGGCGCGCGGGCTCCTCGCGACGGGTGGCGGGTACTACGAAGCCAACATGGTCGTCGAGGCGCTCGAGCTCGCCGGCGGCTCCATGGACGACGTCCGGCGCGCGCTGGACTTCGGCTGCTCGTCCGGGCGCGCGGTGCGAGTGCTCGCCGTCGCCTATCCCGACGTGGAATGGTTCGGCGTCGATCCCAACGCCGAGGCGATCGCCTGGGCGCGCCAGCACCTCCCCGAGGCAGACTTCTCCGTCTCCCCGACCGACCCACCGCTCGAGCTGGAGGACGGTGCGCTGCAGCTCGCGTTCGCGATCTCGATCTGGTCGCACTTCGGCGAGCGCTCCGCGCTCGCCTGGCTGGACGAGATGCACCGCGTGCTCGCTCCCGGCGGGCACCTCGTGATGACCACGCACGGACACCAGTCCGTCGCGTTCTACGGTCACTCCGGCGCGCGCCCGCCGCGCCAGCTCGAGCAGATCCAGCGCGAGCTCTACCGGCGCGGGTTCTGGTTCGCGCCGGAGTTCGGCGAGGCCGGCGACCACGGCGTCAAGCACCCTGAATGGGGCACGGCCTTCTTCACCCCGGAGTGGCTGCTGCGGCAGGTCAGCGGGCGCTGGGACGTCGCGCACTACGCGGTCGGGCGCAACTCGGGCAACCAGGACGTGATCGTCCTGCGCCGTCGCGGCTAACTACCCGTAGTAGCGCGCGACGGTGGCGAAGACCGCGGCCAGCGTGTGCAGGCACGCGACGCCGATGAACGCGGCCGCGAGCACCGGGCCGCCGCGGCGGCCCAGCGCCGCGCAAGCGGTCACCATCCCCGTCGCGTAGACGCCGATCATCGGGTACAGGTAGCGGGTCTGCTCGAACACGAACCCGGTCTTGTTGCGGTAGTCGTACCCGACCCAGGCGATCTGCGCGGCCAGGCCGAGCGCGCAGAGGGCGAAGACCGCCAGGACGCGCCAGTTGCGCCGCAGCCGCTGCGCCCGCGAGAGCGCCACGAGGACGAGCACGAGCGCGCCGGCGAGGATGACGGCGGCGGCATCGTAGATCCAGCCGCGCAGGCCGTAGTCGAGCCAGCCCAGCCGGCCCACGAAGCCACCGATCCAGGTCGTGTAGGGCGGGAAGAACCCGAAGAAGTCGTGCATGAACGGCAGCCGCGGGAGGTACAGCTGCCAGGCGTAGGAGATCAGGCCCGTGAGCGAGCCGGTGGCCTGCTGCTCGACCGGGAGCACCGGCGTCCCCGCGGCCACGGGGAGCAGGCCGCGGCCCTGCAGCAGCGCCCAGGCCAGGTAGACGACGGGCAGGACCGCCGCGGCGCCGATCGCGGTCGCCCCGAGCCGCACGCGGTCCGTGCGTGCTCGCCGCAGGCCGAACACCAGCGCCAGCAGCAGGCCGGGCACGAGCCCGGCGAAGGTCAGCTTGGTCACCATGCCGGCTCCGGCCAGCACGCCGAGCGCGAGCGCGCGACGGCGCGTCAACCCGTGCCGCACGCTCCGCACGGCGACCAGCAGCGCCCAGGTCGAGACGGCGAACAGCAGCGTGTCCGGGTTGATGGAGACCGCGATGAACGCGACGGCCGGTTGCAGGGCCACCAGCAGGCCGCCGACCATCCCCGCCCACCGCCACGACGGCAGCAGCTCGCGCGCCAACAGCGCGGCGCCGACGGCGGTCGCGACGAAGCAGGCGAGGGAGAGAAGACGCATCAGCCACAGCCGGGTCAGGATCGAGCCGTCCGCCCCGACGCGGTAGGGGATGGCCCACAGCGCGTACGCCAGCGGCGGCTGCGCGGAGGCGGTCGACGGGCCTCCGCCGTCGTCGCGCGGCAGCTCCTCGGCCACCTCGACCGCGGCTTCGGCGGCGTCCGCCGACGCCTCGGTCGCCGGAGGCTTGACGCCGTAGGCGCCGGTGATCCCGACCGTCCCGAGCGCGTTGAAGGCCGCGATCTCCTCCGACGAGTACTGCGGGTTGCCGACCTTGGGCGGCAACCGCGCGGTCTCGGCCAGGTACTGTGCGTAGGCGAAGTGCTCGGTCTCGTCGGGCGCCTGGAACGGCGGGATCAGGATCGTCCACAGCAGGCCGTGCAACAACGCCACGGTCGCCACGGCCAGGACGAGCCGGCGGGTCGCGGAGCGCCGGTCCTCCGAGGCCGCGTCGCTCGCCTGGTCGCGGTCGGCCCCGGCGTCGTGCGGCACCAGGTCCGCGGGAGGCGGCGGTCCGCTCACGGGCGCAGCGTCCTCCAGGCGATCGTCAGCGCCCCGGCCAGCGTGAGCGCGAGCAGCGCGATCAGGAAGCCTCCGGTCGCCGACCCGCCTGTCATCCCCTTGGCGTAGCCGACGCGCGCGAGAACCTCATCGAGGCGCTCGGCCCAGGTCGGCGCGGAAGCGCGGACGAACGTGACCCCGAACACGCCCTGGGCGGGCCGCTCATCGACGACCGCCGCGTGTTCCGGCGGGGTAGCGGTGCCCGCGAGCTCGACGCGCCGCGATCCGACGTTGGTGACGCACAGGCGCTTCGCGCGCTCTGCGCCGGCGAGCGGGAGCTCCAGCTGCCCGTCGCGGGCGGCGACCACGCGACCGTTCGTTGCCGTGCCCGCGTCCGCGCGCAGCCGCGCCCGCTGGTCGCCGTAGACGCCTACGGTCATGACGATCGCGCGTGTGGCGCGCGGCGCGGGCGCCATGGCCTGGCAGGCGCGCTCGCCCGCGGGCACGGTGACGACGAACTCGGCTGGGCTGACGCCGTTGGTACCGACCACGCGCGTGCTGTGGCGGACGAGCGTCAGCACGATCGCGATCGCCACGAGTACCGCGAAAGCCGCCAAGACGGCGCGCGGTAGGTACCGGGTCACACCCGGCGACGCAGGCCGAGAATCGAGAGCAGGAACGAGGAGAAGAAGATCTGCAGGCCGATGATGATCAGCGCCGCCGCGAGCACCGCTGTGCGCTGCTCGGAGAGCTCACCGAAACCGCGATCGATCCACATGACCACGATCGCGGCCGCGGCGATCAACCCGATGAGCATGATCGTGCCGCCGAGCAGCAGCCCGTGTTCGAGCCTGAAGCGTTTGCGCATGCGGTCGAACCATTCGTCCTTCTCGCCCATGAAGTACGTCCCGTAGGCGTGTGCGCAGAGCCCGAGCGAAACGACCTGGACGCCGACGACCATAAGCAGCACGCCGGCGAGCATGGCGTGCAGATCCCACTCGCGGCCGAACGCCTCGAGGTTGGCGACCACCATGGCGGTGATCAGCGTGCCGAGGGCCAGCAGCACCACGCCGGGGACCATGAACAGGTGCGTCGGGCTGTGGACGAGCAGGAACCGCAGATGCCGCCAGCCGTCGCGGAAGCTCGACAGCTTGCTCTCGCCGCCGCGCGGGTGGTACTGGATCGGGAACTCGCGGATGTCGAGCTTTTCCTTCGACGCCCGGATCACCATCTCCGAGGCGAACTCCATACCCGTCGTGCGCAGGTCCAGCCGCGGCAGCACGTCGCGGCGCAGCGCTCGCATGCCGCAGTGGGCGTCGCTCACGCCGGTGCGGAAGAACAGGTTCAGGATCCCTGTCAGGACCGGGTTGCCGACGTAGCGATGCAGCCACGGCATGGCGCCGGGATGGATGTTGTCCATCCGGTCGCCCATGACCAGCTCGGCACCCTGGTCGAGCTCCTCGACGAAGCGCGGGATCTCGTTGAAGTCATACGTGAGGTCGGCGTCGGCCATCACGATGTAGCGTCCGCGCGCGGCGTTGAAGCCGGCCAGGTAGGCGCTGCCGTACCCGCGCCGCGGCTCCGTCACCACCCGAGCGCCCGCCGCCTTGGCGAGCTCGGCGCTGCGGTCCTCGGACGCGTTGTCGGCGACGACGACCTCGCCGCGGATGCCGTTCTGGACCATCGCGTCCAATGCGACCGTCACACAGCGCTCGATGTTCTCCTCTTCGTTGAGGCAGGGGATGACGACCGAAACGACGATGTCGTCGTCGTCGGTGCGGGCGAACCGCGGGCTTGCAGGCTGGAGAGTGCTCATGCGATGCGTGCCGTACCAGGCGACTGGCGCTACACAAATAACGCGACACTCAGACAGAAGTCGCGTAGTTGCGGCCACAGGTTAGCCGGTCGGATTTCGGCGGCCGGCGCGCGAGCCCTTCAGACCTTGAGTGCTCGCACGTATCCGGCAATGGTGAGCTCGCCCGTGCGGTCCCACGAGAACGTGGCCGCTCGCGCCCGCCCGGCGGCGCGCAACCGCTCGGCCTCCGCCGGGTCCGAGAGCAGGCGCTCGATCGCCGAGCGGATGGCGCCGACGTCGGTCGGGTCGAACACGTACGCGGCGTCACCGGCGACCTCGGCGAGCGAGCCGCGGGCGGACGTCGCGACCGGGACCCCGCGCGCCATCGCTTCCAGGACGGGGAGCCCGAAGCCCTCGTAGAGCGAGGGGAAGACGAAGACGTCCGCGAGCGCGTAGAGCCCTTCGAGGTCGGCGGCGGGCAGCCACCCGCAGAACGCCACCGACCCGCCGAGGCCGAGCGCGGACGCGCGCTCGCGCAGCTCGGCCTCGTGCGGGGTCGCGTAGCCCGGGAGCACGAGCGCCGGCCGGCGCTCCGGGTCGATCGCGGCCACCGCATCCAGGAGCCGGGCGAGGTTCTTGTGCGGCCGCTTCGCAGAGACGCTGAGCACGACGGGCCGCTCGCCGAGGCCCAGCCGGCCGCGCAGCTCGGACGCCGCCGTGGGCGTGACCGGTGGAGCGGGCGTGACACCGAGCGGCACCACGTCGATCTTCTCCGCCGGCGTTCCGAGGTGCTCGCGCAGGTCGTCCCGCGTCGACGCCGCATCCACGATCACGCGGTGCGAGCGGCGGACGGCGGCCGGGACGAGCACGCGCATCCCCAGCCCGCGCACGCCGAAGTGGCTCTCGGCGACCAGCTTGTAGTTGAGGTCGTGGATCGTGGTCACGCGCCGGAACGGCCCCCACAGCGGCGCCGTGCTGCCGAGGCTGTGGACGATCTGCGCGCCGATGCGCTTCGCGGCGCGCGGCACGTGCTGCTGCTCGCCGCGGACCCAGTCGACGCGGTTGCGCGAGTCGACGGGCAGCACCAGCGTCTCGACGCCGAGGTCGGCGTCGGCAGCCGCCCGGCTGACGAGCGCCGTCACCTGCAGGTCGGGGCTCGCCGCCAGCCGCGGGATCAACTCGCGGGCATAGACCTCCATGCCGCCCGTCTCGCCGGGCACGAGGAACATCAGGTTCAGCGCAACGCGCATCGGCGCGCGGGGAGGCGGCTCGGGCACCGGTCGAATCTAGCGCCGCTAGGCTCTCGCCCCCATGCCGACGCCGCCCCGGGCCGACGTGACCTGCCCGTGAGGATCTGCATCGTCTACGACTGCCTGTTCCCCTACACCGTGGGCGGGGCCGAGCGCTGGTACCGCAACGTCGCCCAGCGGCTCGCGGCCGACGGTCACGAGGTGACCTACCTCACGCTGCGCCAGTGGGAGCGCGGCGAGCGCGGCGAGGTCCCGGGCGTGCGCGTGGTCGCCGCCGGGCCGCGCATGCGGCTGTACGCCGGCGCGGGCCAGCGCCGGATCCTGCCCCCGCTGGTGTTCGGGGCCGGTGTGTTCTGGCACCTGCTTCGCCACGGCCGCCGCTACGACGTCGTGCACACCTGCTCGTTCCCGTACTTCTCGCTGCTGGCCGCCGCGCTGCTGCGGCGCGTCGGCGGCTACCGGCTGGTGGTCGACTGGTTCGAGCTGTGGAGCCGCGAGTACTGGCGCGAGTACCTCGGCGGCGTCGGCGGGCGCGTCGGCGAGACCGTGCAGGCGCTGTGCGTGCGCGTGCGCCAGCGCGCGTTCGCGTTCGCCCAGCTCACCGCGGACCGCCTGCGCGCGGCGGGCCTGCGCGGCGAGATCCAGGTCCTGCGCGGGCTCTACGCCGGGATGGAGTCGCCGCCCGCGCCGGTCCCCGCCGAGCCGGTCGTCGTCTTCGCGGGCCGGCAGATCCCGGAGAAGCGCGCGCCCGCCGTCGTCCCGGCGGTCGCCTGGGCCCGCCGGCACGTCGCGGAGCTGCGCGGGTTGATCCTGGGCGACGGACCGGACCGCGACGCGGTGCGCGCGGCGATCGCCGCGCACGACGCGTCCGGGTTCGTCGACGCGCCCGGGTTCGTGCCGACGGAAGAGGTCGAGGCGGCGCTCGCGCGCGCGCTGTGCATGGTGCTGCCGTCGCGGCGCGAGGGCTACGGGCTGATCGTCGTCGAGGCGCTGTCGCTCGGCACGCCGTGCGTGGTCGTCCGTGACCCGGACAACGCCGCCACGGAGCTGATCGAGGACGGCGTCAACGGCTTCGTCGCCGAGAGCGTCGCGCCCGAGGAGCTCGGCGCGGCGATCCTGCGCGTTCACGAGGGGGGCGCCGCGCTGCGGGAGTCGACCGCCCGCTGGTACGCCGACCACGCGGCCGAGCTCGCGCTCGATTCCTCGCTCGACGCCGTCGCCGCCAGCTACGCGGGGTGACGATGCACCCCGTCATCGCCATCGACGCGCGCGCCGCCGCCGAGGTCCCGGCCGGCCGCGGACGCTACGTACGCGAGCTCCTGCGCGGCCTCGCCCGGCTCGACGGCGGCCGCTACCTGCTGCTCGCGCGCACGCCCTGGGAGGAGCCTGCGCTCGACGGCCGTTTCCGCTGGCGGCTGATCGGGCTGCCGGACCCGCTCTGGCACGTCGCGGCGGCCGCCCACGCCGGCCGCGCCGCCGACGCGCTGCTGTCGACCAACAGCTACCTGACTGCGTGGTTCAGCCCGATTCCGACGGCGCCCGTGGTGTTCGACCTCGTGCCGTTCGTCGACCGCGCGAACGCCCAGAGCCGAGCCGCGCGGATCGAGCGGGCGACGATCCGCCCGGCGCTCGCGCGTGCCGCCGCCCTGCCCTGCATCTCCGAGGCCACCCGGCAGGACCTCGTCCGGCGGTTCCCGCGCGCACGGGCCAAGGCGTCCGTGATCCCGCTTGCGGCCGACGAGGCGTTCGCCCATGCCGTGGCCGGCGACGTCCCCGCCCGGCACGGCCTCGACCGGCCGTACGTGCTCGCCGTCGGCACGCTGGAGCCGCGCAAGAACCTCGAGCGGCTGGTGGCGGCATGGGCGCGCCTGCCGGCGACGCTGCGCGAGACACACCAGCTCGCGCTGGTCGGGCCGCGGGGCTGGAGCGACGAGCCGATCCTGCGGGCCGCCGCCGAGGCCGGCGCGCAACTGCTCGGCCGGGTGGACGACGAGGAACTGGCCGCGCTGTACGCCGGCTGCACCGCGTTTGCGTACCCGTCGCTGTACGAGGGCTTCGGGCTGCCGGTCCTCGAGGCGATGAGCGCCGGCGCGCCCGTCCTGACCTCGAACGCTTCGAGCCTTCCGGAGGTCGCCGGCGACGCCGCGCTGCTCGTGGATCCGCGCGACACCGATGCGATCGCCGCCGCGCTGCAGCGCCTGCTCGAGGACACGGCGCTGGCCGCCGAGCTGCGAGCGCGCGGCCGTGAGCGTGCCGCCGCGTTCTCGTGGGACCGCACGGCGCGCGAGACGCGCGCGTTGCTCTACGACATCGCCAGGACGCGGTCGTAGGCGCCCGCGAGCCGCTCGGCCATCGCGCCGAGCGAGTAGCGCCGGACGAGCTCCGCCGGGTACGGGACGCGCGCGCCGGGACGCCGCGCGAGCGGGCCCTCGGCCAGCGCCGCTGCGAGCCCGCGCCAGTCGCCCGGAGCGATCAGCGTGCCCTGGCCGTCGAGCACCTCGGGGATCGCGCCGCTGTCAGCCGCGACGATGTCCAGCCCGGCAGCCATCGCCTCCGCCAGCACCATCCCGAACTGCTCCTCCCAGAAAGCGCGCGGGATGTCGAACGCGTGCAGGCCCATCGCCGCGGACGGCAGGCTCGCGAGCACGAGCGCCGACGCGTTCGCGTACAGGCCCGGCATCTCCTCGTAGGGGACGAACGCGCGCACCTCGACGGCGTCGCCGATCCCCAGCTCGTCGGCGTGCGCCCGCAGGCGCGCGCCCTCGGGGCCGGCCCCGACGATCAGCACCCGCGGCTGCGCCGGGCTCTCGACGAGCCCGCGCCGCAACGCTGCCACCGCGCGCAGCAGGTCGTGGTGTCCCTTCTCCCAGACGAGCCGGCCGGCGGACAGGATCACGTGCTCGGAGGGCTCTGCGGGCGCGGCGGCGAAGCGCTCGACGTCGATGCCCGGTGAGCACACCTCGACGCGCTCCGGCGGCACCCCTTCGAGCAGCAGCGCGTCGCGTGCACGCCCGGTCGCCGCGAGGTACAGATCGCCCGCGGCGAGGACCGCCTGGCGGCGTCGGCGCGCGCCGGCGTTGCGGTAGGCGCCCAGCAGCGGCAGCGTCTCCCACGCCGTCAGCACGAGCTTGAAGCGCCCGCCTTCGAGGCGGCGCCGCGCCGCCTCGGCCGCGAACCAGTACCCGAGCTCCTCGGCGTGGACGATGTCGGCCCCGTTGAACGCGTCGTCGGCGTCCACGTAGCGATCGCCGACCACGCGCGCGACGAGGTCGCCCGCGCGGCCCCGCGGCAACCGGTCGCGCAGCGTGCGCGTCTCGACGGTCTCGAGCCCGAGCCCGGAGACGTCATAGGCGTTACTGCGCGTCCGCAGCAGGCGGACGGCGTAGCGTTCGGGCAGCTGCCGCCATGGAGCGAGCTCCCAGGGCGTCGCCTGGTGGCCGCGGACCAGAAGGACGCTGGGCATGGCGGGCCAGCCTAGCGGCGGACGGCCTGCAGCAACTCCTCCGGGACCGCCCGCAGCAGCACCATGCCTCCGGTGGCCACCGCGACCCCGGCGACCGTCTCCGCGACGGCGCCGCCGGGGACCAGCCACGCCGCTACGACGCCGGCGGCGAGCGCCGGGACGACCCGGAGCGCGGTGCCGAACCCGAGCCGGACGCCGTCGCCCCCGCGCATCACCGCCCATAGCGCCGCGCCGGCGATCAGCGTCTCGCCGGCGAGGTTCGCCCACGCCGCCCCGGTCGCCCCGTGGCGCGACCCGAGCACGACCACGAACGTGACGCTGGTGACCAGCCCGAGCGCATTGACGACCAACACGGCCCGGTAGCGGTGCAGGCTGAGCAGGACGAACCCGCCCAGGACGGCCAGGAACGTCATCGTCAGGGCGGCGCCTTGGATGCGCAGGACCGGCACGGACTCGCCGTACTGGCGGCCGGCGATGACGTCGATCGCGACGGGCGCGCCCACCGCCGTGGCCAGGCCGACGAGGCCGCCGAGCACGAGGCTGCCGTCCAGCAGGCGTTGGGTGGCGTAGCGGAGGCGGTCGCGGTCGTCGCGCGCGGAACGGGCGAGCACCGGGAACGCGGACTGCTGCACCAGCCCGGCCAGCCCGACGAGCACGATGAACACGCGGAAGGCCGCGCTGTAGATCCCGACCTCGTGCTCGGAGGAGACGAACCCGAGCACGATCACCGCCAGGTAGACGTAGATGAAGCTGACCGTGATGGCCAGCGCGTAGGGCAGGGCGTCCTCCAGCAGCGCGCGCCAGCGGCGCACGCTCACCGACGGCAGCAGCGGCGCCCGGCGGCGGACGATGAGCGCGACGATCACCAGCAGCGGAATGCCCACGGGCAGCGGGATCGCGAGCAGGGCGACGAGCCCGGCGCCCGCGACCGCGAACGCCGCGACCAGCAGCGCGGTCAGGACGTTGCGCAGCACGTCGACGGCCGCGACGGTCCCGAGCCGCAATTCGGCCTGAAGCGGCACCTGCAGCGTGTTGGCGAGGATCAGGAGCACCAGCCCGCCGCCGGCCAGCGCGGTGCCCGCGACCATCTCCGGCGTGTAGCCGGCCACGACCGCGAACGCGACCGCGAGCGCGACGCCCACCAGCGTGATCGCCAGCCGCACCCCGAGGAGGTCGCGCAGCACGGTCGCGCGCTCGTCCTCGGGCCGGCTGACCCATTCCCGGATGCCGATGTTGGTCATCCCGGCGTCGACGAGTCCGCCGACGATCGCCATCAGCGAGACGACCGTCGTGTAGCGGCCCGCGTCCGCCACGTCGAGGTAGCGCAGCAGGATCGCGGTCGAGGCGATCGTGGCGACGATCCCGGCGCCGTAGCCGATCAGCCGCAACGCGCCGCCGCGGATCACGAGCCGGCCCGCGTGCGCTGAGTCGAGGACGTCGCCCTCGCGGTCGGGCGCCGTCATCGCCCCGTGAGCGCCCGCGACCAGCTCTCGAGGGTTCCCTGCGCGGTCCGCTGCCAGCTGAAGACATCGAGCCGGCCGCGCCCCCGCCGGACCAACTCGGCGCGCAACGGGGCGTCTTCGAGCAGGCGGGCGAGCACGTCCGCGATCTCGTCCGAGGCACGCGGGTCGAACTGCAGCGCGGCGTCGCCGACCACCTCGGGCAGCGCCGACACGTTGGCGCAGGCCACGGGCAGGTCGCGCGCCATCGCCTCGAGCAGCGGGATGCCGAAGCCCTCGTTCAGCGACGGCAGCGCGAAAACGGTCGCCGCCCGGTAGAGGCCCTCGAGCTCCTCGTCGGAGACATAGCCAAGGAAGCGCACGGCGCCGTCGACCCCCAGCCGGGCGGCCTCGGATCGCAGCTCCTCCTCGTGCGGCGTCGGCGCGCCCGCCAGCACGAGCGTCGCGTCCGGGTGACGCTCGTGCAGCCCGGGCAGCGCCCGGATCAGCGCGATCTGGTTCTTGTGGACCTTCTTCGCCCCGACGGTCAGCACCAGCCGCCCCTCGCCGAGCCCGAACCGGCGGCGAAGCTCGTCCTCGGCCAGCGGCTGCGCGGTGACCCGCACGCCGTGCGCCAGCGGCACGACGTCGATGCGATCGGCGGCGAGCCCGAGGTGCTCC
>Ga0180215_1004041_pt1 | contig 13350 bp, 11 predicted proteins | sample eDN3rd37CBELigBY_FD_128871 | JGI IMG/M metagenome (GOLD analysis project Ga0180215, IMG submission 128871) | Enriched backyard soil microbial communities from Emeryville, California, USA - eDNA 3rd pass 37_C BE-Lig BY (version 2) (version 2) | ecosystem: Environmental > Terrestrial > Soil >...
ATAAGCCAGTAGCGCAAATGTCAGGTGGACAGCGCAAACGTGTGGCGATGGCTGCGGCGCTAGTGTTACCTTCGGATTTACTGATACTGGACGAGCCTACCAACCATATTGACAATGAGTCGGTGCAGTGGCTTGAAACTATGCTACAAAAGCGTCGTGGCGCTGTATTAATGATTACGCATGATCGTTATTTTCTAGATCGTGTAAGCAATCGAATTATGGAGCTCGATCAAGGTAAAGCGTATTTTTATGAAGCGAACTACAGCAAGTTTTTAGAGCTTAAGCTGGAGCGTGAGGAGCGGGAGGCTGCTTCTGAAGCGAAGCGTCAAAACCTGCTACGCAATGAACTAGCTTGGATTCGTCGCGGGGCAAAGGCCCGTTCAACGAAGCAAAAGGCGAGAATAGATCGTTTTGAGCAGCTACAAGCTGCTACGCCAAAGGAAGGAAATGGTAAAGTCGAGCTTTCCGTAGCTTCAACACGTCTTGGACGTAAAATTATTGAGCTGGAGGGCATTAGTAAAAGCTTGGGTGGTCGTCAGCTTATTCAGAATTTTTGCTATATTGCAACGCCAGGCGATCGTGTCGGAATAGTTGGTCGTAACGGGGCAGGTAAATCAACATTAATGAAAATGATCGGTGGATTACTTGAGCCAGATCAAGGAGTAATTGAGCTTGGACCAACCGTTAAGCTAGGCTGGTTTTCACAGGAACGTGAAGAGATGGACGAGAGCAAGCGTGTATTAGAATATATTCGCGACGCTGCTGAACAGGTGAAGACAGCGGATGGAACAACGATATCTGCTAGCCAAATGCTGGAGCGCTTCTTGTTTAGCTCGACAATGCAATGGACGCCAATTGCTAAGCTTTCAGGTGGAGAAAAAAGACGTCTGCAGCTGCTACGTGTGCTAATGGAAGCACCTAATGTGCTGCTGCTCGATGAGCCGACGAATGATCTCGATATTACAACATTGACGATACTAGAGGATTATTTAGATGAATTCCCAGGTGTTGTATTCGTCGTATCGCATGATCGTTATTTCCTAGATCGTACTGTAGACAAAATTATAGCCTTTGAGGAAGGACAAGATGTCGCCGTTCATACTGGTAACTACACCGACTATGCGGCTGTTCGTCAGCGTCAGCAAGCAGCAGGTGGTGCAGCTGAGGGGGCTAATAAATCTGCCGATGCAGGAAAGGCTAAGTCTGAGGAGACTAGCAAGCAGCCTCGTCAACAAGAGCGACAGCTGAAAATGTCCTTCAAGGAGCAACGCGATTACGAAAATATCGAGCAATGGATAGAGGAAGCGGAGCAGGAGCTAGAGGATATTGCCAAGCAAATCGAGCAAAATGCTTCATCAGCAGGCTTGCTGCAGGAGCTTACCGAAAAGCAGCAGCAGGTTGAGCAAAAGCTTGAAGAGCTTATGGATCGCTGGGCAGAATTGAGCGAGCTAGCAGAGAAAATTGAGGCTCAGAGGAAGGGTGAAGCTAAGTGAAGGTGGGCAATATTTATTGCGTAGGACGCAATTATCGATTGCATGCGTTAGAGCTTGGCAATGAAGTTCCGAGTGAACCAATGATTTTTACGAAGCCTACACATGCACTTCGAGAGATAAATGGCGGTCAGCTAGAGATTCCGAAGCAGCGCGGAGATGTTCATTTTGAACTGGAGCTGGTGTTGCATATATCTCATCCATATGATGCCAATTTACCGCTTGAGCATTGTATCGATAGTTTTACACTTGGTTTAGACTTAACATTACGTGATGTTCAAGCTCGCTTAAAAGAGAAGGGGCATCCGTGGCTTGCAGCCAAAGGATTCAAGGGAGCAGCGACAGTTGGTGCTTGGCAGCATGTAGCATCAATGGAACAGCTACAGCAGGGACAGTTCCAACTGCTGCTTAACGGCAAGCAGGCTCAGCTCGGGTCTCCAAAGGATATGATTTTCGGCTTTGAACAGCTTATTGCCTATATCGATCAGCATTATGGGCTTGATGCAGGCGATCTGATCTATACAGGTACACCTGCGGGCGTAGCGGCGCTTCATAGCGGTGATTATGTTCAGATGCTTTGGAATGACGAGGAGCTATGTAGCTGTCATATTGTTTAGTGTTGCCAAATCAGCATCGTAACAATGTAGTTTACAATAGAATGTCAACAAAAACCCCCAACTAAGTAGTGATGCGTCGTATTAGATCAATAATCAATAAACTAATGACGCAGCAAACTACCTGTTGGGGGTTCTATTTATTTATAAAGTACTAAGATCTGGTGTCTATTAACCATTAAATGCTGATAGCATCCACACATGTTTTTCAAGAGTTGTATGAATGGCAAGCAGCATGTCCGCAGTTGTTTCGTCACCAGCCTGCTGTGCAACCTCCATACCTTCCTTAAGTTCACCGATCACGATTGTAAAGTCTTTAATTAGTTGATCGACCATCTCATGTGCAGTTTCATCGCCTTTTGCTTCTTCAATGCTAGAGCTTTTTAAGTAATCAGCCATTCTCGCAAGTGGTTGTCCTTTAACTGCTAGCAAACGCTCAGCGATTTCGTCAACATGAAGTGCAGCCTCCTCGTAAAGCTCTTGGAATTTCACATGTAATGTAAAAAACTGATTGCCCTTTACGTACCAGTGATAGTTATGCAGCTTCACGTACAGAATGCTCCAGTTAGCAATTTGACGGTTTAGTTGTTCTTGAACAGTACTCATAGTAAGTTCCTCCTTCAGATTCATTCGTAGTTGCCTATATCTTATTGCAGTGTTAGCGAAAAACAGGAATTCCATACATGTTCAATAAGGAAAGAATTAAAATTAGATCAAATCCTTATTTATAATTATTACAAATTAATCGGTAGTTGTCAAGCGAAATTAGATCATATATTCCATATAACGGGTATATCCTCATTTTACCACTGAACCGAAAAAAAGCCGCATCAGCAGCTGTTACATATTAGCAACAAATGTGATGAAGCGTTATTGAGCTGTTTGAAAAGTTGTAACTTGTTTGATGATTGGCAGCTAATTTGTGAACAAATTAGTTAAATTTGCGAGTAGCGAGGTAGTGATGGGAATGTTGTTGTGTAGTTATGAGCTAATGTAGTGATGTAGTATGTGGTGATACAGTAATGTAGCGATGTGGTAATGGGCATTGTAATAATGTAGTGTGTAGTGACATAGTGACATCGATGTCCGTTAGAGCTGGTCAAATGTACATCTACTCTGCTAATGGTCGCCAATGTCCATTAAAAGGATGAGTCCTGATGAAAAATCAGAAATATGGGTCCTAACGGTCATTTACGTCCGTAAAACAACTAGTTGTACTGGGAATGCTTCTAGTGGACATTATTGTCCATTGACCAATTGATAGGTACGATATCGCTGTTGTCTATTGTGAATAATGAGTAGATTCATCTCTACAAGCTTTTCTAGTATGCGTCTAGCCTGTCTTGAGGATCGATTTAAGTGGAGAGCAAGTTCTTCTACACGAAATGGTCGTATTACTCCTCGGGCAAAACGTATCGCTTCTGCCTCTACCCAACTAAGTGATTGATTTAATGACAAGGAAACAAACCTCCCGACAAAGGACAATGTCATCTGCTTAATAACCTCTGGCTCTTCCTCGACCGACAAATAGGCTATCGGTAAGAACATCCAACCATCCAATACAAGATAGGCTTGTTTTTTGCACAAATCTCTAAACCGCCATGCTTCTATATCTCTAGCATGAGAACGATAACCGTGGATTTCTATACATCCTTTTGCACCGCCAGGCATATAAGCTAGATCTAGATATCGACATCGGTTACCAAAATCTCGTACTTCCCATTCTGCATGTAAAAAATTAAAGTTACCAATTGTAGGATACCAAATCGCCCTTAAAAACTCTCTTGTACCGTGCTCAAATTCTTTCTGTAATAGCTCGATTCTCCTCGGATTTGTTTCAGAAGCAAGCTGATCATGGAGCCATTGATTGAACATGAAATCAAAACCATTCATATTAAGTACCACCCTTCTAACAAAATAAAAATGCCGCCTCGTTTATGTGGAATTGGATTAATTCCACATAAACGAGACGGCATGTGCTTCACGCCATTATTATTGATTAATCAAAATTATATTTCATAGTTAGTGCTTTGGCAATTGTTTAAACAATCTCTCTATAGGGGACCGACATACAATTAGCGCACTTAAACTTCAAGCTCCTTTACTGTCTCACCTTCAATTAACTGTGGCTGATAGATGACATGATCGAGCACATCCCTTTTTCCTTGTAGCTTCTTAATCACCCAATCTGCTGCATCTCGTCCCATTTGCTCTTGAGGATGCGTTAAGGTAGTGAGCTTAATGTTGGCGTTTTTCGCAATATAGGAGTTGTCCTGTCCGATAATTGATAATTCATCTGGAACGGCAATATCAAGCTGGCGACATACGTTCACCATCTCTAGCCCAACCTCGTCGTTATAGCATACGATACCAGTAATCGCATTACGATGATTAAGCAAATACTGCTTGAGATTCTCCGATAGATACTGCTTGCTTTCGGTATCGAAGGATAACACATGATCAGGCTGAAAGCGCAGCCTTGCTTCGGCCAATGCTTTAATGTAGCCCTTCATGCGATATTTCCCTTGTTGATCGTCCATTTTGGCGATCAAGCCAATTTGCGTATGCCCGTGTTTAATAAGCTCCTGTGTTGCTAAGTAGCTGGACTGAACATCGTCTAAACGCAAGTAAGGCACTTCAAGCTCTTCATAATAGGCATTAATCATAATGAAAGGAACATCCTGCTCTTTAAAGCTTAAATAGTAAGCGATATTCGGGTTGTACAGATTACTTTTCGTTGGCTCAATAATTAAGCCATCAACGCCATAGGAAAGCATCATTTCTAGTGCCTTTTTTTCCTGCTCAACATCATTATTAGTACTAGCTAGCAATAGCGAATAATTGTCTTCATTCAGTCTGCTTTCAATTCCTCTAATAATGGAAGGGAAGATGTAGTCCGAGATGTACGTCGTAATAACACCAATAGTACGTTTATTCATTTTTCCGCTTCCCTGTGAGCGATATTGATTGCTTACATAGGTGCCCGAACCCTTTTCGCTGCGAAGAAAGCCTTCGTTAGACAGCTCCAAGATCGCTTTTCTTACCGTTTGGCGACTAACCTGGTACATATCCTGCAACGTTAATTCTGTTGGAATTTGCTCCCCTACCTGATAGGTACCCGATAGAATATTACTTTTAAGATCGTCTACAATAAGCTGATATTTAGGCTTCACAGTAATCTCATCCTTCACGTTTATATCAAAATTACGAATATATATAGAAAGTTGTACGTACATATTTTTGAATGATAAGCAATCTTATTATACTTTATTGTTGAGTTCGATTAAAGACAGTATAGAGCTATAATGAAAAAATATATAGATTTTCCCCTTGATTTCACCAATGAAACAATTAATGCCATTAAAGTTGTAAGTATATATAGATCAATTTGTTGACAAATGTACGAACAACTAAATATACTTAAATTGAACATTATAGAAAGCGTCTTCTTTTAAAATAAAGGTTGAAAAATAGATTACAGAGAGGAGTAAGGAACAATGGATCAAAGGATTAAGCAGGTCATCGCAAGTGGGAAACAGCACTTGGTATCGAGTTTGGTTCCACACGTATTAAAGCTGTACTCATTGATAATCAATTCAACACAATTGGCTCTGGCAGCTACGAATGGGAAAATCAATTGGTTGATGGCTATTGGACTTATCATTTGGATGAAATTATTAACGGCTTGCAGACGGCCTACCGCGAATTGAAGCAGGAGGTACAAAGCAAGTACGGCGAGACGTTGAAAACTGTAGGTTCTATCGGCTTTTCAGCAATGATGCATGGCTATATGGCGTTTAATGGAGCAGGCGAGCTGTTAGTTCCATTCCGTACTTGGCGTAATGCGACAACTGGTGCTGCTGCGCGTGAGCTTACTGAGAAGTTTAACTTTAATATTCCTGAGCGCTGGAGCATTGCCCATCTTTATCAGGCAATCCTCAATAATGAGGAGCATGTTCCAAGCCTTGATCATATTACGACGCTGGCAGGCTATATTCACTGGCAGCTTACTGGTAACAAGGCGTTAGGGATCGGTGATGCTTCAGGCGTATTCCCGATTGATGAATCGACGCGAAGCTATCATGCGGGCATGCTACAAACCTTTAGCGATTTAATCGCAGATCGAGGCTATTCGTGGAATATTAACGATTTACTGCCGAAGATCTACAATGCTGGTGAGAATGCAGGCGAGCTGAGCGAGGCTGGTTCGAAGCTGCTTGATCCAGCAGGTGATCTTGGCGCTGGAATTCCACTTTGTCCGCCAGAGGGTGATGCGGGTACAGGAATGGTTGCTACCAATAGCGTGAAGAAGCGTACGGGCAATATTTCTGTTGGTACATCTGTGTTTGCGATGATTGTATTAGAGAAGGATTTATCGACTGTATATCCTGAAATTGATATGGTTACAACACCAGACGGCAGCCCTGTGGCGATGGTGCATGCCAACAATTGCTCCAGCGATATTAATGCATGGCTTGGTCTATTCCGTGAGTTTTATGCTGCAATGGGGCATAAGCCAGACAATAATGAGCTGTACAGCGTAATGTTTAACAAAGCGCTTGAGGCTGACGCTGACGGTGGTGGCTTGCTAAGCTACGGCTATTTCTCAGGTGAAAACATTACTGGACTTGAGAAAGGACGTCCATTGTTCGTTCGCTCTCCGGAAAGTCGCTTTAATTTGGCTAACTTTATGCGTGTTCATCTGTTCACAGCATTTGCTGCACTTCGAATCGGTATGGACATTTTAACGCAGAAGGAAACTGTTGCAATCGATAGCATTTTGGCTCATGGTGGTCTCTTCAAAACACCAATTGTCGGTCAAAAAATGTGTGCTGCAGCGCTTAATGTGCCTGTGTCTGTGATGTCTACAGCTGGTGAAGGCGGGGCATGGGGCATGGCGATCCTAGCAGCGTATATGAACAATAAGGAGCAAGAAGAAAGCTTGGCTGACTATCTTGCTAATAAAGTATTTAAGGATACAGAAGGTCAAGAGATCGCACCAGATGGGGCTGACGTTGCTGGCTTCGCTTTATTTATGGAGCGTTACACGCAAGGTCTAGCAATCGAGCAGGCTGCGGTGGATCATCTTGTAGAAAACTGGAGGGAATAACATGCTAGAACATTTGAAGGAAGAAGTATATGAAGCGAACCTTGAGCTACCTAAGCTTGGTCTCGTTAAATATACATGGGGCAATGTAAGTGCGGTTGACCGTGAGCGCGGCGTATTCGTTATTAAGCCGAGCGGTGTTAGCTACGACAAGATGAAGCCGAGCGATATGGTCGTCGTAGACTTTGATGGTAAGGTCGTTGAAGGCGAGCTAAGACCATCGTCAGATACGCCAACGCATGCGGTATTGTATAAGCATTTTGAGCAAATTGGCGGGATTGTGCATACCCATTCCACTTGGGCAACGATTTGGGCGCAAGCAGGGCTTGATGTTCCTTGTATGGGAACAACTCATGCGGATACATTTTACGGCTCCGTACCATGTGCACGCTTCTTAACACAAGAGGAAATTGACCGCGGCTACGAGGCAGAAACAGGTCATGTCATCATCGAAACATTCCAGCAGCGCGGTCTTGATGTTATGGAGATTCCAGCTGTACTGCTTAAAGGGCATGCGCCATTTACTTGGGGTAAAAACGCACATGATGCAGTGATGAACAGCGTTGTTTTAGAGGAAGTGTGCAAGATGAATCATTTTGCGCGTTCACTAAATCAGTTTGCTGAGGAGCTGCCACAGCGTATTTTAGATAAGCATTATTTACGCAAGCACGGCAAAAACGCTTATTACGGTCAGAAGTAATTGGAGCTTTAGCTTATTAACGAGATAAATATGTAATCAGCTTAATTATTAATTTTATATGAAAAGAGGATGAGTGAAATGTCAGTACAAAAACAATTTTGGTTCGTCGTAGGCTCTCAGCATCTATATGGAGAAGAAGCACTAGCAGAGGTTAAAGCTCATGCACAGGAAATGGCGGATGCACTTAACAATAGCGGCGTTCTTCCATATCCGCTTGTCGTGCAGGATCTTGCAGTCACTGCAGACAAAATTACGTCTATTATGAAGGAAGTTAACTATCGTGATGAGGTTGCTGGGGTTATTACTTGGATGCATACCTTCTCTCCTGCAAAAATGTGGATTCGTGGTACGAAGCTGCTGCAGAAGCCACTTCTACACCTTGCTACGCAATACAATGAAAGCATTCCTTGGGCGACGATTGACATGGACTTCATGAACTTGAACCAAGCTGCACACGGTGACCGTGAGTATGGCTTTATTAATGCTCGTCTTAATAAGCAAAACAAAATTGTTGTTGGCTACTGGCAACGCCCTGAGGTTCAGAAGCAAATTGCGGATTGGATGGATGTAGCAGTTGCTTACAACGAAAGCTTCAACATTAAAGTTGCACGCTTCGGTGACAACATGCGTAATGTTGGTGTAACTGAGGGTGATAAAGTCGAAGCACAAATTCAATTTGGCTGGACGGTAGATTACTTCGGTATCGGTGACCTTGTACAAGTCATTAACGAGGTTAGTGATGCAGAGGTTGACGCGCTATTCAAGGAGTATGCTGAGCTATACGACTTCGATTATGGCGATTATGATAAGGAAGCCTGGGAAGCAAGCGTGAAGGTTCAAGCGAAATACGAGATCGCCTTGAAACGCTTCCTAGACAACGGCGGCTACAATGCGTTTACTTCTAACTTCGAGGATCTTCATGGCATGAAGCAGCTTCCAGGTCTTGCAGTGCAACGTCTAATGGCACAAGGCTACGGCTTTGCTGGTGAAGGAGACTGGAAAACAGCAGCGCTTGACCGCCTATTGAAAGTAATGAGCCATAACCAAAACACAGGCTTTATGGAGGACTACACTTACGAGATGGCAGCGGGTCAAGAGGCTATTCTTCAATCGCATATGCTAGAGGTTGATCCAAGCCTAGCAAGCAACAAACCGAAAGTTCTTGTTTCACCACTAGGTATTGGCGATCGTGAAGACCCAGCTCGTCTAGTATTTGACGGTAAAGCTGGCGAAGGTGTCGTTGTATCGATGGCTGACTTTGGTACACATTACAAGCTGCTTATTAACGAGGTTGAAGCGTTCGAGCCAACAGTTCCAGCGCCTAAGCTGCCAGTTGCACGTGTGCTTTGGAAAGTAAAGCCTAACTTCCAAGACGGAGTTAAGGCTTGGATCGAAAACGGCGGCGGACACCACACTGTCGTATCGCTTAACCTAACTGTAGATCAAATCGTAACGTATGCGAAGCTTGTTAATCTTGAGTATGTTGTTATTAAATAAGCATTCATCATAGATTGTGACATAGTTAAGGGAGCTAACAATCAGCCATCTGATTGCTTAGCTCCCTTAACTTTAATTCTGCTGCGAATTCCATAGCAAGCTAATCGTTGAACCCCTCTGTGGCTGCGAACTAACCTGTATAGCTCCACCCATCGCTTGAATAAGCTCCTTCGTGATCGCCATGCCTAATCCACTACCCACGATAGATTGCTCTGTATTCGTACCGCGATAGTATCGTTCAAATAACTGATTCATCGTATGTTCATCCATGCCGATGCCATCATCCTCGATATGGATAGCCCAGCCTTGCTCCAAGCTTTGCAAAGTAACCTTAATATTCGTATAGCTAGCATTATGCAGTACCGCATTAACGATTAAATTATTAATGCTCCGTTCAAACCAAGGAGGATGAATGTCTTGGTAGATGCTCACATCAGGCACATAACAGGTGATGCTGCATTCGTCGTACGCATAATTGGCTGCCACTCGTTCCAGGATATCTTGTAGCAGCGCATTGATATGCTGTCGTTCCATAACAACAGGCAAGCTGCCGCTGCGCAAGCGATAGGTTAATGATAAATCCTGAATTAATTGATCCATATACTGCGTTTTTTCTAATATAATCGAGGCAAATGAGCGAGTTTCTTCTTCGCTCCAGCTGTATTGCTGTGCAGCGAGCATATGGGCATAGCCTTGGATGGAAGAAAGTGGAGTTCGCATATCATGAGTGACACCTGCGATCCACTCTTCACGATAAACCTGCGTTTGCGCTGCTGCTTTTTTATTCTCGACAAGTGCGACTGCTAATTGATCGATTTCTTCTTTAACTTCCTTGAACAGATGCTTTTTACGTTTGGCTTTAGCGTTTGCAGCCGTTATTTCCAGTTCATGATTACGCAGCTGCTGAATCCATCTCATCAGCTGAAAGACAGGTCTAATAAACAAGCTTGCGTATCCAAATGCCAGCGTTAGCATAGTAACAAATGCAGCGATTAAGAATGCAATTAACCCAATGATGACGACACGTAACTCTGCATGTACATCTGGCACTGGTGCCGAGTTCGCTAATTCTTGTCGCAATGGTGAGTGAAATATCCACGTTAAGCTGCTGTTTTCTTCGTAATAGGATTGCAGTATTGCACCGTAGCGCTCAGGATAGATGTTACGAAGCGCCAGCTCAGACAGTGTCAAATGACTGACTGCATTCGGCGGCTTATTCCATGCTGCGATTTCCTCACCTGCAGCATTAAGCACTTGAATCCAATACTGTGAATCGCTAAGCTCCTGCTCTATTGTGTCAGCAAATATGATTGAATCGCCATCAATTGTTGCTTGCTGTATATAGGGTAGCGGGCTATTGGTTAAAGGTTTCTCAATCCCGTACAGCATAATAAATAAGTCATCCCCCTTTGGCTGAATCCATAAGCCAGTATCGTAGGGGAAGGGCTTCGTTCCTGTCCAATAATCAATCAGCTGTGCAGGATTATATTGATGAGGTACATCTTCAGGGGTGAAGAAGGATTGAAGCACATTGCCTTGCTCATCAAGACGTTGCAGCCAGCCGCCGTTTTGTTCTAGTAGCTTCACTAGCCGATCATTGACGATATGACCCTGCTCATCAATACTAGCTTCATCAATGAGCTTGGAAATACCCGTAGGTGCAAAGTTTCGCTGGATTTCAATCTCCTCTAGCTCATTAAACATCCATGCAAAAATAAAGGCAGCTACAATAATTAATAGCAGCGTTACGATAATCATTTGTAAAGTAAAGCGAATCGTCAGTCGTCTACGAAGCATCGATGCCTCCTGATCTTAGGCGCTGAAGCGGTAGCAGCTTATAGCCCATTCCTCGTACATTAACCAAAAACTGGGGTTTAGCTGGGTCGCGCTCAATTCGCTCTCGAATTCGATGGATATGAACCATAACGGTATTGTCGTCATTTAACATGGATTCGCCCCAGACACGCTCATATAGCTCGCTTTTACTAAATACACGACTGGGGTGCTTACACAGAAATAGCAGCAGCTGAAAGACAAGTGCAGGGCAATGAACATCCTTGCCATCAACAATTAATGCTGCTGTTGTTTCATTTACTTGAAAATGACCCCAATCATAGATTGTTTCTGCTTGTGCAGCTGAAGCAGAGAATGTTGAAGCTGGAGCAGCTGCCTGTTGAGGGGATCCATTTACATTTAGATGAGGTGACTCATTCGGTAAATAGCGTTGCAGCTGGGCTCGAATTCTAGCAACCACCTCTAACGGGTTAAAAGGCTTACGAATGTAATCATCGCCCCCTACAGCAAAGCCCGTCAGCACATCAAGATCGGACGACTTTGCCGTAATAAATAAAATTGGTGCTGTTGTTGTTTGGCGGATGAACGGGCAGATTTGTAGTCCGCTCAATCCTGGCATCATAATATCTAGTAGAATGAGATCGTATGTTGTTTGCTTACAAGCCTCTAAAGCGTCTTCTCCGTTATAGGCGTGATCAATATGTAGGAAGCCTTCCTTTTTCAAAACAGTTGTCATCATGTCGACAATTGCACGTTCATCGTCAACAATGAGTAGCTTCGCGTGATGCAATCTTTTCACCTCAACTATTTCGTATGTTATCTCTACATTTTAACATGGCGTTAGCAGATACTGAGTCTTAACTTTACCTTAACTATGTAGGTAGTCTAAGAGAACTTTGTTAAAGCAGAAGTAAGCTAGCGTTTCTTGGCAGTTAAGAGTAGTGGCGTATAGTTAGATCAACAGAAAAAAATACATAAGGAGAGGTAGAGATGAAAAAGGTTATGAAGTCATTGCTGGTTGCCGTAAGTGTCTCATTGCTGATTGTTGGGTGCAGCGAAAATCAAAGGAATAGTGGAGGGATTATGATGGGCAATAATGATTCAGTCATAACAACAATTTCAACTGAAGGTAAAAAAAGTCAAATAGAAGGAAGCGATATTGCTAACGCGATGCTGCAGGGCAAATATGAAGTGCTATATTCGCAGTTCAGTGAGGATATGAAAAGCATCGTCTCCTTGCAAGATTTTATATCACTTGGGGAACAATTTGTCGTCGATGTTGAACGTTTTGAGCTGAGCTCCACAATGAAGGAGAATGGTCAGACTAATTATGTTTGGATCGATGATAGTAATCAAAAGGGTGTAATGGCGTTTGTAGATGAACAGCATGTCATAACAGGGTTACAGATACTTCCGCTGACAAGCTATCCAGAGAGTGATGAATTGTACTCGCAAACACAATTCAAGCTTCCTTTTACCGATGAGTGGTTAGTTTACTGGGGTGGAAAAAATGTGTTTCTCAATTACCACTATGAGTATGAGCATGTTCGTTACGCCTATGATTTTATTATCGTAAAGGATGGCTACTCCTATAGTGGTGATCCGCTAAACAATGAGAGCTATTACGCCTTCGGAGCAGAAGTGTTAGCACCTGCTGATGGAGAAGTTATCGCTGTAGTCGATGGGATTATCGACAACATTCCAGGAGAAATGAATGAGAGCGAGCCAGCTGGCAATATGGTAGTGCTTCAGCACGACAACGGAGAATTGAGCATGCTTGCTCATTTTAAGCAAAACTCGATTGCTGTTGAGGTTGGCGATACAGTGAAGGAAGGACAATTGCTCGGACTTTGCGGTAACTCTGGAAATTCCTCCGAGGCACATATTCATTTCCAAGTGATGAAGCAGGCTGAGGATGGCACTGAACTAGTTATTCCGATTTCCTTTGCCGATGGCAAGGAATGGGTGCGTGGTGAACAGGCTAAGGGCCAAGTAAAGGATTGATAGAACAAATGCAGCCCTCTCTTGAGAGAGAGCGGCTGCATTTTTTTTGTTTACGCTACTTGTTAGACGGAAGTTTTAGAAAAGATAATAAGTATATTTATAATACTCATGTATGTACCTTAAAATATCCATTTAAGACAAATA
>Ga0180215_1004042_pt1 | contig 13342 bp, 12 predicted proteins | sample eDN3rd37CBELigBY_FD_128871 | JGI IMG/M metagenome (GOLD analysis project Ga0180215, IMG submission 128871) | Enriched backyard soil microbial communities from Emeryville, California, USA - eDNA 3rd pass 37_C BE-Lig BY (version 2) (version 2) | ecosystem: Environmental > Terrestrial > Soil >...
AAGGAAACCGTAAAGCAGCACATTCCGATGTTAACAGTGCTAATGGCTGAATTGAGTTCAATTCATATTATAGATGCCTAAAGTAAGCTATAATATAATAAGGATGCAAAATGGAATGGCGTGATTGACATCATTGACATTCCCTGAATCACAGGTGTATCTTAGAATAAGTTTAAAGTAGGATAACGGCAATTTAAGCTGTTATTGGAGGGATTTTTTTGGTTACGATACAAGATACGGAACTAAAAGAAGGGATCCAAGAGGCAATTGAGAGGGCCAAATCCTTGTCAAAGCCTGTTTTAGTGAGCGAAGTTCAAAAAATAAATCATATAGACCCCCTTTCTTTTTATGCGGCAGGAAAGAGCCGTTTTTTTGGTGAACGCTTTTTCTGGAAGGATCCTTCTGGTGAAACTTATATAATCGGGCTTGGGATTTGCAAGCAAATTCAGTCAGATCAAAGTACCGGCAGATTTAATCATGTTGAAAAGGAATGGAAGCGTTTTATTAATAACAGCATTATTTTTAACCCTTATGATAAAAATGCTACAGGGCCCGTGATGTTTGGCGGTTTTTCTTTCGATCCTCTAAAGAGGAAAACAAAGCTTTGGTCGAAGTATTCTGATTCCCTTTTTCATGTGCCGACTTATATGTATAGTGAAATGAATGGACAGGCCTTTTTGACAACAAATGTTGTCTGCACTCAGCATGACGGTGATTCTCTTTTTGAAAAGATAGTGGCCGAACGAGGCATGATAATGGCTTCAATCAGCGATTATCATCCTGAGAATGCAAACACTCTTCAGGAAGAAGCAGATATAAATCCGGAAAAATGGATGGAGACAGTAGATGCGGTTGTGGATGAACTTAAATCAGGATCTTTAAAAAAGGTTGTGCTTGCCCGGGAGTCCAGGCTCATCTATGATAAGCCGATCGAGATTGAAAGAGTTCTCTGGAATCTTATGGAGATGCAAAGGGAAAGCTTTATTTTTGCTTTTGAATCGAACGGTGACTGCTTTATTGGAGCCTCTCCTGAACGGCTTATAAAGAAATATGGAGAAAATGTTTTTACAACCTGTCTGGCAGGTTCCATCCCAAGAGGGAAAACAGCAGAAGATGATCATATCCTTGGCGATGCTTTATTGCATGATCAGAAAAATTTAACCGAACATCAATATGTGGTTGATATGATTAAGGAAGCAATGGAGGAATCCTGCTCAGAAGTTGAACTGCCGGATGAGCCGCAGCTGATGAAGATGAGAGATATACAGCACCTTTATACTCCTGTAATAGGTAAAACCAAGAGAGATGCTTCCCTTCTTGCTTTAGTTGACCGTCTGCATCCGACTCCTGCTCTTGGAGGCCTGCCTAAGAAAGAAGCAGTGGAAAAAATAAGAGAAGTAGAAGAACTGGATCGGGGCTTTTATGCTGCTCCATTAGGATGGATGGACTTCAGGGGAAATGGCGAATATGCTGTTGCAATCAGATCTGGTCTTATTCAGGGAAATGAAGCATCCTTATTCGCAGGCTGCGGAGTGGTGCAGGATTCAAATGCCGAAAGCGAGTATCAGGAAACAAAAATTAAATTCCGGCCAATGCTTACGGCTCTTGGGGGTTATGAAAAGTGAATCATCAGGAAGCTTTAACTTCATATATAGCCGCATTTGTGGCTGAATTAGTAAAAAGCGGGGTAGAGGATGTCGTGGTCAGTCCCGGCTCCCGTTCTACCCCAATGGCTATGGTAATGGCAGAGCATCCGGAGCTTCGTGTACATATCCATGTGGACGAGCGATCGGCTGCCTTTTTTGCGTTGGGGATTGCTAAGGCAACCAAAAGACCAGCAGCTTTGCTGTGTACATCTGGAACGGCTGCAGCCAATTACTATCCTGCCATTGTGGAAGCCCAGTATTCCAGAGTACCGCTAATCGTGCTTACTGCGGACCGGCCTCATGAACTAAGGGATGTTGGCGCTCCTCAGGCGATCGATCAGATTCATCTGTATGGAAAAAATGTAAAATGGTTTGTTGAGATGGCTCCTCCTGAGAATACAGCAGAAATGCTTCGTTATGCCCGCACAGTTTGCGCAAGGGCAGCATCTGCTGCCCAGACCTCACCAGCAGGGCCGGTTCATCTTAACTTTCCTTTCCGTGAGCCTTTAGTGCCGCAGCTTGACCGCAATGATTTATTTGAGCTGAGTGAGCGCACCGAAGGTTATGTAAATATCCATAGTGGCCAGTTTGGTTTGCCTAATGAAGAGTACAAGGAAATGGCACAGATATTAAACTCTGCACAAAAAGGAATTATTGTCTGCGGTCCTCTGGAAAAAGCTGACTTCTCTGCAGCCGTGATTAAGCTGGCGGAAAAGCTCAACTATCCGATCATTGCTGATCCATTATCCCAGCTAAGAAGCGGACTTCACGAAGGAAGCTTCATTATTGATGCCTATGATAGCTTTTTGAAAAACGATGATGCGAAAAAGGCACTCAAGCCGGATGTCATTATACGCTTCGGTGCTATGCCTGTATCGAAGCCATTGACTATTTTCATGAAAGAAAACAGCACTGCCCGCCAGATTATTGTTGATGGAGGCAGGGGATGGCGGGATCCTTCACTGCTCTCAACCGAAATGATTCATTGCGATGAGATTCTATTCTGCGAGTCTGTCACCTCATTTTTAAACACTTCAGAGAATGATGAATTTATTGCTTTATGGAAAAAAATCAATGATCTTACCAGATCAAAGCTTGCGGATATTAATGCAGTGGACGAACTGAGCGAGGGGAAATTATTTTTCCAGCTGGCGGAATTACTGCCGGAAGGCTCTACCCTATTTGTAGGAAATAGTATGCCTATAAGGGATCTGGATACATTCTTCCATTATAATCAAAAGAGCATAAGAGTAATGGCCAACAGGGGAGCAAATGGCATTGATGGCACCGTTTCAACTGCTCTTGGTGCTGGAATGGCATCACAGCCGCTGTATCTAGTGCTTGGTGATTTAACCTTTTTCCATGACTTAAATGGCTTAATTGCCTCTAAGCAGTATGGAATAGATATCAATATATTGCTGATTAATAATAATGGAGGCGGAATCTTCTCATTCCTGCCGCAGGCAAATCACCCCAGAAATTTTGAAAAATTGTTTGGGACACCTCTTGATCTGGATTTTAGCCATGCCATTAAGATGTTTGGCGGCCAATATGATTTAATCTCAGATTGGGAACATTTTATTTCCGCCTTCCAACAGAACATGGACAGATCAGGCATAAAGGTAATGGAAATTACGACAAATCGGGACAGGAATTTAACCGAGCATCGAGAATTGTGGGAATCTGTTTCCCGGGAAATAAGTCGATTGCTGGAAGGGTGAATGCCGATGAAATATGTCATTAATGGAGTCCGATATCATGTCGATACATGGGGAACTGGATTTCCACTTCTGCTTCTCCATGGCTTCACAGGAAATAGTGAAGGGTGGAAAGAGTTCGCTCCCTTCTGGAAGGATCATTCGAAGACAATAGCTTTGGATATCATCGGCCATGGAAAGTCTGGATCACCACCTGATATTGGTCAATATCAAATAGAAGAGTCTGCCGCAGTGATTAACAGTCTATTAGAAAAGATGGGAATCGGGAAGATTGATGTTCTTGGATATTCTATGGGAGGGCGCCTTGCGCTAACTTTTGCGGTCAATTATCCTGAAAAGGTCCGCAAGCTGATTTTGGAAAGTGCATCTCCAGGTCTTAGGACGGAAGCGGAAAGGCATGAAAGAAGGATTCAGGATAAAAAATTGTCTGAAAAGATTCGGCAGGAAGGCATTAAGAATTTTATTGACTATTGGGAGAACATCCCTTTATTTCAAAGCCAAAAAAGTCTTCCGGAAAAAATTCGAACCAGAATAAGATGCCAGCGTTTGGCCAATTCCATTGATGGCCTGGCAAACAGCCTGAACGGCATGGGCACTGGGGTGCAGCCATCCTGGTGGGATGAGCTTGCTCATCTCGAAATGCCAGTCCTTCTAATTACCGGAAACCTGGATCAAAAATTCTGCAGAATTGCGGAAGAAATGTCAAAAATTTTGCCAAATGTCAAGTGGAAGACCGCTGAAGATGCAGGACATGCAATTCATGTGGAGAAACCTGAATTATTTGGTACAATAGTAAGTGGGTTTTTGTCGCAGACAGGGGAGAATAATACAAATGGCAGTAAAGATTGAGGAATGATGTCATTTGATGTAGCGGCAATTAACGCTTTCTAATACATATTAAGGAGGATTTATGTATGTCAGCTGTTGAATGGATTGCAGGAAAACAGTACGAAGAAATCATTTATGAAACATACAATGGAATTGCGAAAATTACGATTAACAGACCGCAAGTCCACAATGCCTTTACTCCAAGAACGGTAATGGAATTAATTGATGCTTTTGCGTACGCACGTGATGATGAAAATGTAGGTGTTATTGTCCTGACGGGTGCCGGAGATAAAGCATTTTGTTCAGGCGGGGATCAATCTGTCAGAGGACATGGCGGATATGTAGGTGACGACCAGATCCCTCGTTTAAATGTACTGGATCTGCAGCGCCTGATCCGTGTTATTCCTAAGCCGGTTATTGCAATGGTAAAAGGCTATGCGATTGGGGGAGGACATGTCCTTCATATCGTATGTGATTTAACGATTGCAGCAGATAACGCTGTATTCGGACAAACAGGCCCTAAAGTAGGCAGCTTTGATGCAGGTTATGGTTCAGGATATCTTGCTAGAATCGTCGGCCATAAGAAAGCACGCGAAATTTGGTATCTGTGCCGCCAGTACGGCGCTCAGGAAGCTTTGGATATGGGGCTTGTCAATACTGTGGTGCCGCTTGAGAAAGTGGAAGAAGAAACAATTAAGTGGTGTGAAGAAATACTGGAGAAGAGCCCGACGGCTATCCGCTTCTTGAAGGCTGCCTTCAATGCCGATACTGATGGGCTTGCAGGAATCCAGCAATTCGCCGGAGATGCAACACTTCTATACTATACAACAGATGAAGCGAAAGAAGGCCGTGACGCATTTAAAGAAAAGCGCAAGCCAGACTTCGGCCAATTCCCGCGTTTCCCTTGATTGAATATTAATTTTTTCAGCTTGATGGCTTGCCATCAGGCTGTTTTTATATGAAAAATCGCATGAAATGAGGAGTATATGATGGAAGCGCAAATAGTACCGAATTTTCTTCAACAGCGAACTTTTTTAACCCCCGATCGCCCTGCCCTTTCCTTTTTGGGGAAAACCTATACATTTTCTGAAGTATATGAGCGTACATACACAATAGCAGGGCAGCTCCAGGCAGCTGGATGCATGAGAGGACAGTTTGCAGGTGTCCTTCTCCGAAATCATGAGGACACTGTTTTTATTCTTTTGGCCCTGCAGCTGCTCGATGTAAAAGCCGTCATATTAAATAACAGGCTGACTGCTGAGGAATTGATTTGGCAAATGAATGATTCGAAGTCCGCTTTCCTTTTAACTGAGAATACTTTTAATGAAGTTAGCCAAAAGGTTGTAAACTCCTTAGGAGAAATTTCGGCAATCTATAAAGAAGATTTATTCAGGAGAGATCCTGATGAGCCGTCAGTAGTAGAAGAAATAAGTCTTGATGAGGTTTGTACCATCATGTATACATCCGGTACAACCGGCAATCCAAAAGGTGTATTGCAAACCTACGGAAATCATTGGTGGAGTGCAGTGGGGTCTGCATTGAATTTAGGGTTGAATGAAAACGACAGCTGGCTGTGTGCTGTCCCGATTTTTCATATTAGCGGCTATTCCATTTTAATGCGGAGCATTATCTACGGCATGAAAATGGTTCTTTTTGAATCTTTCCATGAAGAGAAAGCCATTGAGGCCATTTCCATCGAAAAAGTGACAATCATGTCTGTTGTAAGTACGATGCTGACCAGGGTAGCAGATGCACTTAAAGGTGAAAAGCTGCCGGAGTATTTCAGATGTATGTTATTAGGGGGAGGACCCGCAGCAAAATCTCTTCTTGAAGATTGCAGAGAGAAGGGAATTCCTGTATACCAGACTTACGGAATGACAGAAACTTCGTCCCAGATCGTGACACTGGCTCCGGAATACAGTCTCAGCAAATTAGGTTCGGCCGGTAAACCTTTATTCCCTTCCCAGCTGAAAGTTGTTGATCCAAATGGGAAGCATGCTGATCCCGGAGAAGCGGGCGAAATTCTTGTAAAAGGTCCAAATGTGACAAAAGGGTATTTAAACCGGAAAGAGGAAACAGCAGAAAAACTAAAGGGTGGCTGGCTTTCAACTGGAGATATTGGATATGTGGATAAAGAAGGATTCTTATATGTGCTTGATCGGCGGTCAGATTTAATCATTTCAGGCGGTGAAAATATCTATCCGGCTGAAGTCGAGGGTGTGCTTGTTTCACACGCCCAAATATCGGATGCAGGGGTTATCGGCATGAAGGACGATGTTTGGGGTGAGGTGCCTGTAGCCTTTATCGCTGGAGACGAGAATCTGGATGAAAAAGAAGTGATGAAGTACTGCTTTGAGAAGCTGGCAAAGTATAAAGCACCTAAAAAACTCATCATCATTAATGAAATCCCTAGGAACGCTTCAAAAAAGATATTAAGAAGAAAGCTTCGGGAACTGCTTGAGGAAAGCGGGAATTAGCATGGATATCAAGACAATTACTTTATATAAAATCAAGATGCCTTTGAAAACACCTTTTTCCACGCATTTAGGGACAGTGAAGGATAGAGAGGGAATTATTATTGAGGTAATCGATCAAGAAGGACGGAAAGGCTACGGTGAAGGAGTCGCTTTTTCTTCACCCTGGTATACGGAGGAAACGGTTGAAACGAGCTATCATATGCTAAAAGAATTCCTTATCCCAATAATGCGTAATGCGGATATAAAGCATCCTTCAGAAGCGGGCCGCGTTTTTGACGCTTTCAGAAGGAATCAAATGGCGAAAGCGGCACTTGAAACGGCTTTATGGGACTTGGCAGCCAAAAAAGAAGATATTTCTCTATCAAAATATATAGGAGGCCAGCGGGAATTGATTCCATCCGGCGTGGTTGTTGGCGCTAAAACAAAGGAAGAAGTAAGAAGGCAAATTGAATACTATCTGGAGAGCGGCTATCAAAGGGTAAAAATAAAGATCAGCCCGGCGAACGATTATGAATTTATTTCAGAGATCCGCCGCTTTTACCCTGATCTGCCAATCATGGCAGATGCAAATTCAGCTTACTCATTGGACGATATAGAACATTTAAAAAGGCTTGATGATTTTGGGCTGCTGATGATTGAACAGCCGCTGGAATATGATGATATTGTTGATCATGCAAAGCTTCAGAAAGAACTGAAAACACCAATTTGCCTGGATGAGAGTATTGTCACCTTTAATGATGCCAGGAGAGCTGTCGAGCTGGGAAGCTGTAAAGTCATCAATATTAAGATTGGCCGGGTTGGAGGTCTGGGAACAGCAAAGAAGATTCATGATTATTGTCTGGATAAAGGGATCCAAGTCTGGTGTGGAGGCATGCTGGAGTTTGGAATCTCCCGTGCACATAATATTGCTCTTGCCTCCATGGAGGGCTTTTCCATTCCTGGAGATATTTCAGCCTCGGGCAGGTATTGGGAAGAAGACATCATTCTGCCCGAAGTCACCGTGGAAAACGGGATGATAAAAGTTCCTGATAAACCGGGAATCGGTTATGAAATTAATGAAAAAAGGCTGAATGAAGTTTCCACCTCTAAAGATAGCATTGCTTTATAAGTAAAAAACCGCAGTTCTGCTTTTGGCAGATTTGCGGTTTTCGTTATATTGCAAAAAAATAGACGCATTATCAGCGCCCTTTATTTATAAATTATTGCGTAATTTCGTCTTTAATAAATGAATCCTCTTTAATGGCAAAGGAGCTTAATCCAGCAGCAGCGGCAAAAGCAGCTCCAAGCAAAATAATGGTTGATAACATATGTATCACTCCTATAAGTTGTTGTTACTCTATACATTCCCGGTAGGAATCTTAATAAACTTGTTTTTATAAAAAACACAAAAGCGATGCATAAAATGCACCGCTTTTGCAGCATTTCGCCTAACCATCCAATGAAATGCGTACCAGCAATCCGATAGCACCCGGAAGGTGCTGTCACCCATTAAAGGTCATGAGGCTCAAACGTTTTGCAGTCTGTTTCTTTGCTGTTGTCTGCGGTTTCTCCAGTATGGCTGACTACGTATATTTGGTCTGCACTGCATCGGTTCCCATTTTTCCAGAAAGCGCAGTTGTTAACTTCACATAAAACGTCTTTTGCCATTTTCAAACACCTCTTATCAGAAAATTGTGACCACATTAAAATTGACAAATTTGCGGAGCATGTCACTTCTTTATTTTCTGCAGTGCTTTACTGTTCAGTCATGGCATTTGCAGGAATATCATGCCGGATCTTTAGTTTGTTTTTGCCGCAAATATCGTTTGTCGTTCATGAAAAGGCTCCAAAAGTATATGAACCCAGGGAAAAGGATTAGGAATCCTGCGATATAGGTGGCAAATATGGCCCGGAATGAGCTCGGATCTGTAAACGCAGAAGCAATAGTCACTTCAGGGTATACAATATAGGGCAGATGAGCTTTTCCATATACATAGCTGGCAGCAAGGTATTGGAGGGTTATGGAAATAACCGCCAATCTGGGAATTCCCCTAACTCCTTTTTTGTTTACGGACGGAAGGAACAGTGCCAGTCCTCCTATTAGAAACAATCCAAGAGACAGCAAAAGCAAAGGCAAATCATCGATCATCTTTTCATAAATCCAAAATGCTTCCCTTTTTAAAGTAAACATAATAAGAAATGCCATTATGATTGAAACCGGTCCAAGCATGATTGCATCCCTGCGGTACACTGAGTAAGCTTCCATCTCTTCCGAGGCTTTTGAGTAGTCAGCGAGTAGAAGGGAAGACAAAAACAGTGTGCTGCTGATGGCAAAACCAATAAAAGCATATTCATTCGGGCTAGTAAAAAGATGCGCAAGGTCCAGAGATTGCCTGCCATCAGTAAATTCAACAAAATCTCCATGGGTGATGGGCAAAACGCTAATCAGCAATCCGGGGATAAGGATTCCGGATAGGCCTGAAATATAGGTGAGCGGCTTCCTGTATTCTTCCGCAATGTTGGAAAACACGAGGAATGCACTTCGGATCGCAAGTAATAGCAATATAATGCTGCCTGGTATTAGAAGTACAGTTCCCAGTGTATAGGCTGCAGTTGGAAAAAGGCTATAGACTGCCACTACAATTGCGACGATAAAGGTGTTTGTCACTTCCCAGGTAGGAGACAAATAACGATTCGCCACATTTGCCGCCTTTATTTTGGGCAGATTGAAGTAAATCATGGACCAGAAGCCTGCGCCGAAATCCATTGTTGCCATTACCGCATATATGAAGACGAATCCCCATAACACTGTGATGGCAAGTAATTCTTCAGCCATTGGATTCACTCCTTCATGTATTTGATCCGTATAGAGGAACGTTTTTCTGTTCGGCTCTATTTATATCATCTATTACGGTATTCTTTTTGAAGTAATATAGCATAACAAACACAACTGCCACCCCAAGCACTACATATACCAGGGCAAAGAGAATAAATAATATCCCCAGATTTTCAGCGGTCGTAACAGAATCAGCAGTGGACAGCACCCGGTAGATGGTCCAAGGCTGACGTCCGGTACAGGCAAATACCCAGCCAAATTCTATTCCAAGAACTGCTAGCGGCCCTGAAGCAACAAATGCCCACATGAGGACCCGCGGAAAATGATTTTTTTTCAGAAACTTATTCCATACGAAAGCGATTAAGGATAAAAATATCAGCAATGAACCAATTCCGACCATGGCATTAAAGAGAGTATGAACAAAAAGTGGAGGCCATTCTTCTTCCGGAAAGTCATTCAGACCCACTACAACGGTGTCAAAGCTGTTGCCCGCCAAAAAGCTTAGTGCCCAAGGAATTTCGATTCCCCACTTAACCCCCTGTGTTTCACGGTCTGTAAATCCGCCGATTGCAAGGGGCGCATAGGATTGTGTTTCAAACAGCCCCTCTGCTGCTGCAAGTTTTTCCGGCTGATACTCATGCAGATATTGAGCCGATTCATGGCCGTTTAAAGCTGTTAAAAATGAAAAAATTCCGCCGACAATCAGGCTCAGCATAAGTGCTTTCTTATGAAAGTTATATACTCGTGTTCCGAATGGAGTTCTCAGCATTTTGAAAGCAGCAACTGACGCTACAACAAATGCGCCTGTTGTGTAAGCTGATAGTGCCACATGGCCAGCTGTAACGATAAAGCTTGGGTTAAAAAACGCAGCCCATGGATCCACATCGACAATTTCCCCATCGACAATCCTGAAGCCCTGTGGTGTTCCTTCAAATGCGTGAACATTGGTTATCAGAACAGCAGAGGCGAAAGCGCCAAGGGCAACCAGCACAAGGCTTGATATACGCATCCATGGAGGAATTCTTTCGGCAGCATACACATAAATTGACATAAATAAAGCTTCAATAAAAAAAGCGTAAATTTCAATCTGGAATGGCAAAGCCATCACCTTACCGATAACCTCCATAAAACCAGGCCAGAGAAGGGAAAGCTGCGTTCCTGCTATGGTTCCTGTCGGAATTCCTACTCCAAGAAGCACTGCAAATGCCTTGGTCCACCGTTTTGCCATAATGACGTAATCATGATCCTTCGTTTTCTGGTAAAGAAGTTCCGCTGTCAGCATCATCAGTGGCAAGCCAACTCCAATCGTTGCAAAAATAATATGAAAGCCCATTGTAGTCCCAAATAAAGACCTTGCAATCAATAAATCACTCATTGCATTTTCATCCCTTCAATTTCTTCAATGGAAATAGTTTCTTCAAAAACCAGCCAACTATGTAAACTTTTCCTGTATTAGCTATATTAAGGAAACGAAAAAACCTCCCAATGTGGGAGGTTAGTGAGAACTTATTCGTTCAGCGCTTTTTTCAATGAATCCAGATTATCTTCCATAAGTGTAAAATAAGTTTGATTTTCTGATATATTTTCTTCTGTAAGGACCGATAAATTATGAAGCATTAAAGGTTCTGCACCGATTTCTTTTTGCAGAATTTCAGTCAGTCTTGAGCTGACATTCTGTTCAAAAAAGACATATTTCAAGTCATGTTCTTTGGCTTCCGCAATGATTTTCTGCAGTTCTTTCTGAGTAGGCTCGCTGGAAGAATTTAAACCCGATACACTGATTTGATCTAAACCATATCGTTCTTCCCAATATCCATATGCTGCGTGTGAAACAATGAATTCCTTATGCTCAGCATTTTGAACTGTCTGCTCAAAGTCATTATGGAGAAGATCCAGCTCCTGGGCAAGCTCCAGATAATTCTGTTCAAACTGCTCTTTCTGTTGAGGCATCTGCTCAACTAAAGCATCTTTAATTGATTCAGCCAATTCTTTGGAGTATAAAGGATCCAGCCAAACATGGGGGTCGATATCTCCATGGCTATGATCATGACCTTCTTCAGATTCTCCTTCATGATCATGACCTTCTTCAGATTCTCCTTCATGTTCATGGCCATCTTCAGATTCAGCTCCGTGCTCATCAGCATGTTCTTCTTCATGTTCAGCTTCATCAGCATGTTCTTCGGCTTCATGCGCAGGATCATGATTTTCATCTGAGTGAACAAACTCTATATTTTCTCCTGCGGCCACCATTTTAACTTTCTCATTTTTCAATGTTTCTTTTGCTTTTTCCACAAAGCCTTCAAGACCGAGTCCTATAAAAATAAAAAGATCTGAATCAGCCAGCTTCATCATATCTTTTTGTGATGGTTCAAAAGTATGTTCATCCGACCCGGGAGGATAGATGGTTTCAACTTCTAACGCATCCCCTCCGATTCGTTCAGTAAAATATTGAAGCGGATATACCGTTGTATAAACCGTAGTTTTATTGCTGCTGTTTTCTTCTGGCTTATCGTCTGAGCAGCCTGATAGAACTAAGATTAGGCCTAAAATAAATACTAAAAATTTCTTTGTCATTTTCTCTTTCTCCTCCTTTAGTAAAACGTAGTTATTACGATTTAAAGCACGGACTATATTTTTAAATAATGTTTATTAGGGCAGTTAATTGCAGCAGTCAGCGTCCAAGTGATTAATAATACGTAATCATTACGATTTCCCTTAGTTATCTTACATAATTTCCAGCCAAAAAGCAAGAATAAAAATTTGTTTGAAGCTCCAGCTTTATGTATCATAAATATAGATGCCTGTTAAAGGTCATCATTAGTATTGACATCTTTTTGTCAAGTATTGCAGCATTTATGCCTGCTCAAAGCAAAATAATACATAAAAGTCAGGGAGTGGAACAATTGAAACTTTTAGAAGAAATCTTAAACCATAACCAGCAGTTTGTTGAAGAAAAAAAGTATGAAGAGTTTGAAACAACGAAATTCCCTAATAAGAAAATGGTTATCTTGACTTGCATGGACACTCGTTTAGTGGAGCTTTTGCCAAAAGCGCTCAATGTAAGAAATGGTGATGTGAAAATTATCAAAAATGCGGGAGCTTTAGTAACACATCCGTTTGGAAGTATTATGAGAAGCATTTTAGTAGCTGTTTACCAGCTGCAGGCAAAAGAAGTGTTTGTTATTGGCCATCATGACTGTGGCATGAGCGGAATGAAAGCAGATGCGGTTGTCAGCAGCATGAAGGAGAGAGGCATTACTGAGGATGCATTGGATACGATGACATACTCAGGAATCGCTGCAGAAGACTGGCTAAGAGGCTTTGAAAATGTAGAGGATAGTGTGTCCCATAGCGTCCATATGGTGAAAAAGCATCCATTGATGCCGGCAGATGTGCCTGTGCATGGGCTTGTTATTCATCCTGGCACAGGCAAGCTTGACCTGGTAGTGGACGGATACGAGGGTTAATTCTTTTTCTTTTTGGGCCATTCCTCCGGAACAAGGTCAACACCGCCTGGATGAAAGGGATGACATTTAAGGATCCGTTTTATAGTCAGCCAGCCGCCCTTTAAGGCGCCAAATCGCTTAACAGACTCCAGCCCATAATGGGAACATGTCGGATAAAAACGGCATGTTGGAGGCTTTAGCGGTGAAATCGCAATTTGATAGAAACGAAATATCGAAATCATTATTTTTTTAAACATGGCATTACCTTTCCTGGTTAAATCATATTTTCTTTTAAAATAACATATAATCGTGAAAACGTCATAATTTTCATATTAATTTGATGAATTTAGTCGGATATTGCGTTATAATAAAATATGATTTAACCAGGAAAGGTAATGCCATGTTTAAAAAA
>Ga0180215_1004043_pt1 | contig 13342 bp, 10 predicted proteins | sample eDN3rd37CBELigBY_FD_128871 | JGI IMG/M metagenome (GOLD analysis project Ga0180215, IMG submission 128871) | Enriched backyard soil microbial communities from Emeryville, California, USA - eDNA 3rd pass 37_C BE-Lig BY (version 2) (version 2) | ecosystem: Environmental > Terrestrial > Soil >...
CAGCTCGGGCGCGGTCCACGACAGCGCGTAGCCGCCCGGCCCCTCGAAGCGCTCGCACAGCCGCTCGAGGAGACCGCGCGTCTCCGCGGCGTCGAGCCACGAGAGCGCGCCCCTCGCCTCGGCGAAGACGTAGTTCCACGTGGGGACGTGGGCCCGCGCTCGCCATACCAGGTCGGGCCTTCCTCGCCCGCTTCGGCCACGCCTTCGTCGGCGGCCGATCGCCGTGCGGCGGGAGACGCGGCGCCCGGCAGGCCGTCCACGGTGAAACCGGCCCGCGCACCTCCGCCGGGAAAACCGCCGAGGGAACGAGACGTTCCACCGCTCCCGCGGAGGGCGCCCCGCAACCGCGAACCGGCGCCGCGGGCGTGCCTACCGATCCCCCGCGCCACCCAGGCGAGGGACGCCCGTCTTTCCTCCAGCGCCCGTCTCGGATATGTGGCGACCCCACCTCCTCCAATCGGGAGGCGAATCGCCCAGTCCGGATGGTCCGCATGCGCCAGCGCTTCACCGTCGTCTTCGCACTCCTCCTCGCACTCGCTGCCTGCGGCACGTCCGACGAAACGCCGGTCGATCCGCTGCCGATCGACGAACCCCCGGCGGACACCACCGAGCCGGCGACCCGGATCACCGCGGCGCCGGACGCGTGGATCGCCTCCACCGAAGCGACGTTCGCCTTCGAGGCAGACGAGCCGGCGCGTTTCGAGTGCGCCCTCGACGACGCTCCCTTCTCCGCCTGCGCCTCACCCCACACCCTCACGGCGCTCGCGGAGGGGCCGCACCGGTTCCTCGTGCGCGCCATCGACGAGGCGGGCAACGTGGACGCGACGCCCGCCTTCCGGGATTTCGCGGTCGACCGCACCGCCGCCGTGACCACGATCGACGAGGCGCCCGCGCCGATCTCGAACGCGACCGGCGCGCGCTTCGTCTTCCACGCCAGCGAGGAGGCGCTCTTCGAGTGCGCCCTCGATTCCGCGGCCTTCGCCCCCTGCAGCTCGCCGTGGGCCGTCGACGCGCTCGCCGAGGGCACGCACGCCTTCCGGGTGCGCGCGATCGATCGCGCCGGCAACGTCGAGGATCCCGCCCGGCGGTGGGAGTTCGCCATCGATCGCACCGCCCCCCGGACCACGCTGGAGGAGGGGCCGCCGCCGCTCTCCAACGCGGAGAGCGTTCGCTTCGTCTTCACCGCCGACGAGGAGAGCCTGTTCGAGTGCGCCCTCGACGGCGCCGCTTTCGAGGCGTGCAGCTCGCCGCACGTGATCGGCGGGATCGGCGAAGGGTCGCATCTCTTCCTGGTGCGCGCGGTCGATCCGGCCGGCAACGTCGAGGCGCCGGCGGTCACCCTCGACTTCTCCATCGATCGCACGCCTCCGGTCACCACGCTCACCGGCCCCGGCGGTTCGACCGGCCGCACCGCGGAGTTCGCCTTCGCCGCGAACGAGGAGGCGCGCTTCGAGTGCGCCCTCGACGGCGGCGCGTTCGAGCCGTGCAGCTCGCCGTGGGTCCTCGTCGACCTCGCGAGCGGCCAGCACGTGCTCGCCGTCCGCGCCATCGACGAGGCGGGCAACGTCGAGACCGCCCCGGTCACGTGGGTCTGGACGGTCGAGGTCGATCAGACCGGCCAACGGATCCGGATCGTCGCCGCCAACGTCACCAGCGGCAACTACCAGAGCTACGATCCGGGCCACGGCGCGCGCATCCTCCAGGGCATCGCGCCGGACGTGGTGCTGATCCAGGAGTTCAACTACGGCAACAACGACGCGGCCAGCATCCGCTCGTTCGTCGACGACACCTTCGGGCCGGAGTTCCACTACTACCGCGAGAGCGGCGCGCAGATCCCCAACGGCGTGATCAGCCGCCTCCCCATCCTCGAGGCGGGCAAGTGGACCGACACCGAGGTCTCCAACCGCTCCTTCGTCTGGGCGCGGCTCGATCTGCCGGGTACCTCCGAGCTCTTCGTGGTGAGCGTGCACCTGCTCACCTCGAGCAGCTCGGCTCGCAACAGCGAGGCGCGCCAGATCCGGGATCGGATCCTCGCGCACGTGCCGGCGACCGACTACGTGGTGATCGGCGGCGACTTCAACACCTCGACGCGGACCGAGAGCTGCTTCTCGACCCTCTCCGCAGTGGTCGACGTCAACGGTCCCTGGCCCGCCGACCACCACGGCAACACCTACACCAACGCCAGCCGCAGCAAACCCTACGACCACGTGCTCGTGAGCCCGGAGCTGGAGGCGTTCGAGGTCCCGGTGGTGATCGGCTCGAGCACCTTCCCCAACGGGCTGGTGGTGGACACCCGGGTCTACGAGCCGATCGAGGAGATCGCCCCGGCCCGCGTCGGCGACAGCGGCGCCACCAACATGCAGCACATGGCCGTGGTGCGCGACTTCGTCCTGCAGTGAGTGCCGCGCGGGCGCGGGCGGTTATCCTTCGCAGGAGGAGGCCGCCATGTGCCGCAACATCCGAGCGCTCTTCAACTTCGACCCGCCCGCCACCGACGAGGAGATCCGGGCGGCGTCGCTTCAGTTCGTGCGCAAGCTGAGCGGCTTCAACAAGCCGTCGCAGGCCAACCAGGCCGCGTTCGACCGCGCCGTGGACGAGGTCGCCGCCGCGGCGCGCACCCTCCTCGCCTCGCTCACCACCACCGCGCAGCCGCGCGATCGGGAGCTCGAGGCGGCGAAGGCGAAGGAGCGCTCCCGCCTCCGCTTCCAGCGCGGCTGATTCCGCCGCTATCCGGCCAGCCTGCGCAGCGCGCGCTCCACGGAGGCGGCGTAGCCCGCGCCGAAGAGGTTGAGGTGGTTGAGCAGGTGGTAGAGGTTGTAGATCTCCCGCCGCTCCGGATAGCCGGGCTCCAACGGCCACGCCCGCTCGTAGGCCTCGTAGAAGGCGCGATCGAAGCCGCCGAAGAGCTCGCTCATCGCCAGATCGACCTCCCGGTGGCCGACGTAGACCGCGGGATCGATCAGCCAGGGGGTGCCGTCCGAGCCGGGCAGGTGGTTGCCGCTCCACAGGTCGCCGTGGACGAGCGACGGCTGCGGCGTGGCGGGCAGCCAGTCGCCGAGGCGATCGAGGAGGCGTGAGGCCGGTGCGTCCCAGGCGGACGGCCAGCGGCGGCCCCTGCGGGCGCGCGCGATCTGCGGCTCGAGGCGGCGCTGCCGGAAGAAGGCGACCCAGTCGTCCATCCAGGCGTTTTGCTGCGGTGTCGCGCCGATGAAGTTGTCGGCGTCGAAACCGTAGCGGCGTGCGTGGCCCGGCGGTTTGCGATGGAGCGCTGCGAGCGCCTCGCCGAAACGTGACCAGTAGGCGCGATCGGCGCGCCCCCTGTCGATCCACGGGAGCAGGAGCAGGCCGGAGGAGACGTGGACGACGCCGGGGACGCGCAGGCCGGTGCCCGCTGCAGCGGTGCCCAGGGCCGCGAGGCCCGCCGCCTCCGCCGCGCCGTCGCCTCGCTTGAGGAAGAAGCGGCCGCGCTCTGCGTCGAGGCGCCAGGCGTCGGCGATGTCGCCGCCGCCCACCGGCGCCAGCCGCTCGATCGGCCCGGTGTGACGCTCGACCTCCGTTCGTACCGCTGCGGAGAGCATCCTCGTCCCCCCTACTGCGTCGCGTTCTTACCCGCCGTCACGCCGGCGAGGAACGATTCCACCGCCGCGAGCACGCGCCGATCCACGCGGTGCGCGAGCCCGGGGAGGATGTGCAGCTCCACGTCCAGGCCGCGCTCCCGCAGCTCCGCCGCCGCCTCCTCCGCGAAGCGGACGGGAACGACCGTGTCGTCGGCGCCGTGGACGATGAGCACGACGGCGTCGGTCGAATCGCCCGGCCGGCGCGGGACCGCGAGCCTTCCCGAGAGGGCGACCACGGCGGCGGGCGGCGGGTTGGCGCGCACGGCGAGCCAGTCGGCCATCATCGCGCCCTGCGAGAAGCCGAGGACGATCAGACGATCGCGCCCCAACCCCCGCGCGGTGAGCTCCCGATCGATCCAGGCGAGCAGCGGCGGCCCCGCCGCCTCGATGCGGGCAGCCCGGTTCTCGTCGGTCACCCCGTGGAGGCTGAACCACTGCCGCCCGGGTGGTCCGCCGTCGAACGGATCGGTGCCGCCCGGGACGAGGAACTCGGTGGTGGGCAGCTTCGGCGCGAGCGTCTGCGCGATCGGCGCGAACGACGCCGCGGTCGCGCCCACGCAGTGGAGGAGGACCATCAGGTACTCGGTCTTTCCCGCCGCGGGCGGGATGCGCAGCGCCTGCAGCTTGGCGGATGCGGGCGCCTGCGCCGGCTCGCCAGATGGTGCCCGCTTGCAGGCAGCGCCGGACACGAACGCCAGGGCGGCCAGGGCAGCGAGCATCGAACGGCACGCTCCACCGGTGCGCCGTTTCCGCGACGCGCGGCCGGCGGTGGGCGCGCGGTCCGCTGCGGCCTCCGACGGCGGCGCGTGGGTCGAGTCGATGACGGGCATGCGCTTCCCTCCGGGAGGATGCCCGACTCTACGACACGCTGCGGGCGGCCGCGGAAAGGAACGGCGGCTCGATCAGAGCTCGCCCTTCTCCTCGCCCGCCTCGAGGTCGCGCTCCGCGCGCTTGCGCACCTCGCGCCCCTCGTCCTCCGGCGCCGGCAGGTCCACGCCGGCGCGGCGCACCTTGCTCAGGCCGATCGCCACCGCCTGCTGCGGCGAGCCGGCGCCCTCCCCCTCCTTGTACTTGTGCATCTCCTCGCGCACGAACTCGCCCGCCTGCGTCGAGGGCGACTTGCCCTCCGCCTTGTCGCGCTTCGCGCGCTCCACCGTTTCCCGCTTCGGCATCGCGTCCCCTTTCCGCCCTGATCCTTGGGACGCGATGCGCGGGCTTCAAGGCGCGGGCAGAGGACGCTCGTGCCGTACGGCGAGGCACCGGCGAGCTCTGCGCGTGCGATCGCGCGGCGGCGCGAACGCCGGGAATCACCGGGGCGCCGATGCCGGTTGCGAGGCAAACCCTCGTTTTCCGGAGGCTCGCTTGCTCCCTCGCTCCACGACCCTTCTTGCGCTCGTCGCCCCTTTGGCCCTCGCGAGCGCGTGCGGCGGATCCGCGGGCACCTCGCGGCAGACCAACGAGCCCCCGTCGCCCGGCAGCCCCGCGGCGGAGACGCCCATCGTGCCGGAGCAGCCAGCGCCCGAGGAACCGGGCGTGCCGTCGGTTCCGCACGAGCCCGTTCCCGGCATCCCCACCGATCCGCAGAAGCCGGCACCGGAGGAACCGACCGATCCCGATCCGGAGGCGCCTGCGCCGGAGGAGCCGACCGATCCCGAGGAACCCGGGCCGCCGGCGGCGACCGTGCCTGCCGAGCTCCTCGACCTCACCAGCTGGAAGCTCACCCTGCCGGTGGAGACGTCGCACGCCGGCAACCCCGACGAGATCCGCCAGCCCGAGCTCGCGGGCTTTGCGCTCGCGCCCTTCTTCCACCTCACGCCGGAGGCGGACGGCGTCGTCTTCCGCGCGCCGGTGGACGGCGCCACCACCAGCGGCTCCGGCTATCCCCGCTCCGAGCTGCGCGAGATGATCGCCGACGGCTCCGACGAGGCGGGCTGGTCGACCACCTCGGGGACGCACACGCTGGAGATCCGCCAGGCGATCACCCACCTGCCCGAGGTGAAGGCGCACGTGGTCGCCGGCCAGATCCACGACGCGGAAGACGACGTGATCATGATCCGCCTGGAGGGCGAGCACCTCTTCGTCGAAGGTGGCGGCGACGAGCTCGCCACCCTCGACGACGCCTACGAGCTGGGCACCGTCTTCACCGTGCGGATCGAGGCGGGCGAGGGCCGCATCCGCGTCTACCTCGACGACGTGCTCAAGCTCGACCTCGCCCACGAAGCGGACGGCTGCTATTTCAAGGCGGGCGCCTACACCCAGTCCAACCTAGAGAAGGGCGACAAGCCGGGCGCGTACGGCGAGGTGGTGATCTACGACCTGGCCCTCTCGCACCGGGATTGACCCGTGCGCGCCGGCGCGCGCCGGGCCTGCCGACGCGCGCCGCACGGCGCGGATGCGAACGGGGGACGCGCTCGATCGCCTACTGCTTCAGCACGAGGACGCTGAGCGACCCCTGTTCCGCCGTGGTGTTGTCGCCGCTGACCCAGGCGTCGCTGCCGGAGAGCCTGGCTGCGACGACGCTGACGGTGTGGGTCCCTGCCTGCAGGAAGGTCAGCGTCGAGAAGCTCCACCGGTCCGATGCATGCGCCGGGATGGCGGCCGAGTTCGTCACCGTGAGGGCGGCGTAGGCGCCATTGGACACGGCCACGTTGTCGATCAGCAACGTGACGTGCACGAGGCTGCCGCCATCCGGATTCGTGGATGTGGTCATGACGCCACCGTCGGTGGCGATGTAGACGAAGGAGTCGGTCGGTACCACGATGGTCGTCGACAAGCCGGGAACGACGGTCCACGGGTTGGAGGCCGTCGCCAGCAGCGTGCCCGTTCCGTGAACGCCGTATGCGCGCTGGCCCGTCGTGCCGGGAGGGCCGACCGGCCCCTGCGGTCCCGCGGGCCCCTGCGGCCCTGCCGGACCCGCCGGGCCTTCCGGCCCCTGCGGCCCAGCCGGTCCCGCAGGTCCTTCCGGCCCCTGGGGCCCGGCAGGTCCCGCCGGTCCTTCGGGCCCCTGGGGCCCGGCAGGTCCCGCCGGTCCTTCGGGCCCCTGCGGCCCGGCAGGTCCCATCGGGCCGATCGGTCCCTGCGGGCCAGCAGGACCCGCGGGCCCCTGTGCACCCTCCGGCCCCATGGGCCCCTGCGGTCCCTCCGGACCCGCCGGCCCCGCTGGGCCCGCGGGTCCCTGCGGACCCACCTCACCCGCGGGGCCGCTCGGCCCCTGCGGTCCCGCAGGCCCCTGCGGTCCCCGCGCGCCTCGACAATCGGAGACGGTGCAGGCGCCGTCCTCGTCGAGATCCTCGAACTCGAGGTCGCACGTGGAATTGGCGTTCGTGTCCCAGCAAGGAATACCCGCCGCCCCCTCGGGACCAGCGACGCCCTGTTCTCCCTGTTCCGGCGACGCCTCACAGGCGAGCAGGAGCAGGGACGCGAGTAAGAAGATGAGCCGCATGCCCCCCCTCGAGCTAAAGGTTGGAAAGCGTACAGCTACCGATACGTTTGACAACTCCTCTTCCCTTCGGCCGCGGGAAGGGCCTCCGGCGGGGAGGCGCGCGCCTCCCCGCCGCACGCTCAACGCGCCGGCGTGTAGATCTCCGCGGATCGGAAGACGCCGTACACCGGCTCCCCCAGGGAGCCGCCGGCGATCAGCACCCGGCCATCCGGCAGCAGCGCGGTCGCCTCGTACGTCCTCGGCGTGAGGAGATTCTCGCCCGCGTACCAGAGGTTGTTGACGGGATCGTAGAGGGAGACGGCTACGGTCCCCTGGTTGTCGTAATAGTACTCGTGGGTCACGATGTTGAAGCCGCCCGCGATCAGCACCATGCCGCTGGGCAGCACGTAGCTCGCGTGGCGATTCCGCGACGCGGGCATGTCGGCGACGAGGGTGTACTGGTTGGTGGCCGGATCGTAGAGCCGCGCCTTGACCTGGTTGGCCACCTTGTTTCCGGACGGCAGCGCTCCACCGCTGAGCAGAAGCCTGCCGTCCTCCAGCGCCACCGCGGAGAGGTTCCAGGGGAGCGACGCACCGCCGCCCGCGCTGCTCCACGTCGAGGTGACGGGGTCGAAGAGCTTGGCGTCCTGGTACTGGACCCACGACGAGTTGCCCGCGACGAGCACCCGCCCGTCGTCGAGGAGCGTGGCGGTGTGTTCGTACCGCGGCCCGAGGTCGCCCGCGGGGCTCCAGAGCTCGGTGACGGGGTCGAAGATCTCCGCGGACGTCACAAAGTAGAGGCCGGTCGTCATGCCGCCCGCGACGAGCACGCGGCCATCGGCGAGCCGCGTCGCGGAGTGCGCGTAGCGGGCGTTCGCCATGGGCGTGGTCGGCGTCCACGTGCCCGTGGCGGGATCGTAGATCTCCGCGCTCGCGAGCGCGCTGGACGGCTGGTACCCGCCCGTGACCAGCACCCTGCCGTCCTCGAGGAGCGTCATCGTGTGGTCGGCGCGCCGGGCGTTCATCGACCCGGTCGCCGTGAACGAGTTGGTCGCCGAGGAAAAGATCTCGCTGGAGCTCTCGACGGTGTTGTAGCTCGAGTAGCCTCCAGCGACGAGGACCCGTCCGTCGGCGAGGGTCACCGCACGCGCCCTCGAGCGAGGCGTGGTCATGTCGCCCACGTTGGAGCTGATGCCCCAGACCGCGGGGACCGCCTTCGAGCCGGTCGCCGAATCGCCGGCGGCATTGGTCACCGTCACGCTCAGGGCGACCGAGTTGCCGTAGCCCGCCTTGAAGGTGATGCTGCTCCCGTCGATCGCGGAGGTGATCGTCCCGCCGCTGATGCTCCACGCGTAGGTCGAGTTGGGCTGCTGGTTGACGGAGGCGGTGAGGTTCTCCTGGCCCCTGAGCACCTTCGCCGGCGCGTTGATGAAGGCGTACGGAGCGGAGATCACCGGCAGCACCGTGGATCCGGTCGCCGACGCACCCAGCGCATTGGTGACGCGGAGCGTGAGCGTGACCGACGAAACAGAGGGCGAGAACTCGATGGAGGAGGTGCCCTGGCCGCTCCGGAGCACACCGTTCGTCACCGTCCACTCGTAGGATGCGCCCGGCTGCTCCACCGCCTGCGCCACGTATTGCCTGCCTGCGGTGAAGGGCCCCGACGGCACGAGGATCGTCGTGTCAGGCGGCCCGATGACGTGGACCGTCCGGGTCGCGATCGCAGTCACGCCTGCTGCGTTCTCCACCTCGAGCGTGAGAACGAGCGGGCCTGCGCTCCCCGACTGGAACTGGATCCAGGCCAGGTCACCGGCACCGAGAATCGTGCCGCCGCTGATGGTCCAGCGGTAGGTCGCGCCGCTCTGCTCCTGGGCCCACGCGAGGTACATGGTGTTCTCCGCCAGGTAGTCCCGTGCGAAGACGATCTCTGCGACCGGCGAGGGGATCACCACGCGGCTCACCGACGAAGAGGCCATGTCGCTCGCTGCGTTGATCACGGTCACGGAGAGCTGCAGCTCGCCAGGCGCGCCCGTCCGCACGGTGATGCTGGGGCTGGCGTGTCCGCTCTCGATCGTGCCGCCGGTCACGGACCACACGTAGCCGGCGCCCGGCTGGTCGGGAACCGAGGCGACGTACTCCTGGTACTCGCCGAGCGGTCCCTCGCGGAGCGTGATCGTCGCGTCCGGCGCAGGAACCACATCGACGGTCCGCGTTCCGATGGCCGAGTCGCCCGCCGCGTTGGCGACGGTGGCCATGAGCACCAGCGGGCCGGGGCCACCGGCTTCGAAGCGGATTTCGTGGGTGCCCTGGCCGCTCGTGATCGTGCCGTTGGAGATCGACCAGGTGAAGGTGGAACGGGTCTGCCAGGGGACGGAGGCGACGAGGTCGCTCGTGCCGGAAGAGACGATCGTGGGCGCGGTGATGGTCGGGACCGGGGCGGGCACTGCCTCGAGCGTCAGGCTCTCGGAGGCGCTCCGGCCGGCCGCATTGGTCACCGTGACCGCCAGCTCCATCGCGCCCGCCGCGCCCGTCTCGAACTCGATCCGCTCGGTGCCCTGGCCCGCGGTGATCGTCCCGTTCACGATGGACCAGAGGTAGGTGGATCCCGGCTGCGCCTGCACGCTGGCGGCGTAGCCCGACGCGTTCTCGGTGACGATCGTGGAGTAGACCGCGATGGCGGCGGAGGGCGGGGGAACCGCTTCCAGCGTATGCGTGCCGTGGACCTCGTCGCCCGCTGCGTTGGTCACCTGGACCGCGAGCTCCACCGCTCCCGGCGTCCCTGCCTGGAAGACGATCGTCTCCGTCCCCTGGCCGGCGACGATCGAACCGTTGGTCACCGCCCAGGTGTAGCTGGCTCCCGGCTGGGCGGGCACCGAGGCCTGCAGGCCGCCATCCCCTGCCGTGACCGGCCCGGCGGGGGCGGCGATGGTGGCCACCGGCGGCGGGACGAGGACGATGACCGCGTCTTCGACGGCGCTGTCGGCTGCCTCGTTGATGACCATCACCGTGAGCACCAACGCCTCCCCGTCGCCGGCGGTGAAGGTGACGGTGGGCGTGTCGGCGCCTGCGGTGATCGTGCCGCCCTGGATACTCCACACGTACGTGACGCCTTCCTGGTCGGGGGCGGTGGCCTGCAGCCCCTCCGCGCCGCGCGTGGCGATGGTGGGCGCGGCGATCGCGGCGACCGGCCGGGCAACGACGGTGCGGGTGACCGAGGACGACGTGACGTCGCCCGCAGCGTTGGTCACGGTGGCGGTGATGGTCAGCGTGCCCGGCGATCCGGTGGAGAAGGTGAGCCGGCGGGTGCCCTGGCCCTCCTCGATGGTTCCGCCCTCCACCTGCCAGTCGTAGGTGGCACCTTCCTGCGCGGGGACGGTGGCGACGAGGTCGCCGGTCTCCTCGCTGAAGGGACCGTACTCCAGATCGATGGTGGCGTCGGGCGGGGGCGCAGCCAGGAGGTGCGCCTCGCCGCGGACCGTGTCGCCGGCGGCGTTGGTCACTTCCACGGCGAGGAGGACCTCGCCGGGTTCAGTGGCCGTGAACGTGACCCCGGCGGTCTCGCTTCCGCTGGTGATCGTTCCGTTGGTGATGCTCCAGCGGAACGACGTCTCCAGCTGCGCCGGGACCGAGGCGGTGTAGCCGGCCTTGCCGGCGGTGATGGTGGCGGGGGCGTCGATGGTCGCGTCGGCGGGCGCGACCACCGCGATCGTCTTCGCGCCGTGCGAGGGGACGCCAGCCGCGTCGACGATGCGCACCGCGAGGTGGACCGCGTGCGGATCGGTCACGTCGAAGGCGATCGACGCGGTCCCCTCGCCGGCGCGGATCGAGCCACCCTCGATCGACCAGGCGTAGGAGGCGCCGTCCATCGCGGCGACCGTGGCCACGATCCCCTCGCTGCCGGCGGTGACGCGGTCGGGCGCGGTGATCGTGACCTCCTGCTGGGGAAGGATCTCGATCGCGTGGGTCGTGGAGGCGGTGCGGCCCTTCGCGTCGCTCGCCACCACCGTGAGCGACGCGGTCGGCCCCTCGCCGACGGCGAAGACGATCGACGGGCCGGCGGAAGCGGACTCGATCGAGCCGCCCTCGATTTCCCAGGTGTAGTCGAGATCCGCGAGCGGCGCGGCGACGCTCGCGACCAGGCCGCGGGTTCCGGCGACCGCCTGCGCGGGCGCGTCGATGAGCGGAGCGGGGAGCTGGGTTTCGTGCGGCGTCGAAGGCTCGTCGGAGTCGGCGCCACAGCCGGCGAGCGCGAGCCCCAGGCAGAGGACGAATGCCAGCGGGGAGAGGAAACGAAACGACATGGTCGAGCGCACCTCGTCTGGGTTGTCGCGCGCCATATGGAGCCCTTGCCGGCGGTTTTCAAGTTCGTTTCGTTTGCAACCGAATCGGTTTAACCGCGAGTAGAATCGGCAGGTTATCGCGCCTGGAGGCGCAGTCGAACCCACACCCGTTCACGGGTAGGCGCAAAGCGGCGCACGGAGAGGTACGCGGGCGCCGGCCGCACCGGGCCCCCGCGGCGATCGCGCATCCGCGGAGCGGCCTGGCGGATGCAGCCGTGCCGCCCCACGTTCCGACCGTGAACCGAGCCGCGCGCCGCATCCGTGCCGTCTACCTGCTGCTGCAGCTCTTCCACACGCTGGCGGCGTCGCTCATCTGGGGCATCAACACCCTCTTCCTGCTCGACGCAGGCCTCGACAACACCGAGGCCTTCACCGTCAACGCCTTCTTCACCGCGGGGATGGTGATCTTCGAGGTTCCCACCGGCGTCCTCGCCGACACCCGGGGGCGGCGCACGTCCTACCTCGTCGGCACCTTCACCCTCGCCGTGGCGACGATGGCCTATCTGGCGCTCTGGCACTTCGAAGCGCCCTTCTGGTCGTGGCTTCCCGCCTCGATCGCGATCGGCCTCGGCTTCACCTTCTTCTCCGGCGCCGTCGAGGCGTGGCTCGTCGACGCCCTCTCCGTCGCGGGCTTCTTCCAGGAAGGCGGCTCGCTCGAGGCGGTGCTCGCCAGGGGCGAGATCGTCGAGGGCGCGGCGATGCTCGCCGGCTCGGTGGCGGGCGGCATCCTCGCGCAGGCCTCCAACCTCGGCGCGCCCTACGTGGTGCGGGTGGTGCTGCTCTGCGTCAGCTTCGCCGTCGCCTTCGTCGCCATGCACGACGAGGGCTTCACGCCCCGCCGCGGCGAGCGCGTGGCCACCGAGGTGATGCGCGTGCTGCGCGCCTCCATCCACTACGGCTTCGGCAACCGGCCGGTGCGCTGGATCATGCTCGCCGCGCCGTTCGAGATGGGCGTCTCCTTCTACGCCTTCTACGCGATGCAGCCGTGGCTCCTCGAGCTCTACGGTGACGAGGGCGCCTACGCGGTCGCCGGACTCGCCGCGGCGATCGTCGCCGGCGCGCAGATCATCGGCGGGCTGCTCGTGCCGCAGCTCCGGCAGCTCTTCCAGTGGCGGACCAGCCTGCTCCTCACCGGCTCCGGCGTCTCCGCCCTCGTCCTCGTCGCGGTGGCGCTCCTGCCGCACTTCGTGGCGGCGGTGCTCTTGCTCGTGCTCTGGGCGCTCATGTTCGCGGCCACCACACCCGTGCGCCAGGCGTTCCTCAACGGGCTCATCCCCTCCGCGCAGCGGGCCACCGTTCTTTCGTTCGATTCGCTCCTCGGCTCGGCCGGTGCCGCCGGGCTGCAACCGCTCCTCGGCCGCAGCGCCGACCTGTGGGGCTACCCTGCCTCCTACGCCTGCGGCGCCGCGCTCCAGGCGCTCGCGCTGCCGTTTCTCTGGCTCGCGCGCCGGGAGCGGGCGCCCGCCGATCCGATCGTCGAGGCGGCCGGCGAGAAGCCGGCGGCGTAGGCGCTACGCGAACGCCCCCGGCGCTTCCGCCTCCGCACCGCGCCACTGCGCGAGGCCCAGCCGCTGGAAGAAGCCGAGCGTGTCCCAGACCGAGCGGTGCTCGGCGATCTTGTCGCCCTCGAAGCGCAGGATCGCCACGCCCGACGCAGTCGCCTCGCGCCCCGTCGGCGGCGTGCCGCCGAACGGGCCGTCCATCCGCACCCGCAGCTGCCAGGCGTAGACGCCCGTGTCGTTCGTCTCGGCCACCGGCTCCCACGAGAAGTCGAGCAGCCGGAACGACTCGGAGAAGCGGCGCATCGTCTCCTTGTAGGTAACCATCCGGCGGACCGCACCCGGCGCAGCGGTTGACATGGACGCGTTCGAGCTGGCGGCAGCGTTGGGGGAGCGTGGTGGCGGTTAGGCGGCAGCCGGCTTCCACGCGGGAGGGAGCAGCTCCTCGATCCGACGCTGGGGCCA